>C687J35174_10005270_pt1 | contig 17100 bp, 21 predicted proteins | sample RifCSPhighO2_01_FD_35174 | JGI IMG/M metagenome (IMG submission 35174) | reverse complement strand
AGATTAAAAATGGAGATAATTTCAAGAAAAACAATAAAGTCTGGAAATGCATCTGCTGTTGTTTTGCCAAAATCATGGTTAAACAAGAAAGTTAAAGTAGAACTAGTAGACAAAAATAAAGAAACAATCTTGCAGGATGTTTTGGATATAGTGAAATCAAGCATAGATTTATCTGAAATTATAGGAATCTATCTTGTGGGAAGCTATGCAAGGGGGGACAATGAGTATACTAGTGACATAGATATACTAATTATATCTGAAAAAACAGATAGAGAATTAATTAAAGAAGAAGGCTATGAAATATTAATCGTTTCTTTGAATTTATTAAATTATAAATTAAGTGAAAATTTATTGCCTATTGGAACCATGTTAAAGGAAGCTCAGCCTTTATTAAACAATAATTTTCTTGGGGAAATAAATATAAAAGTTACTAAAAAGAATATAAAATGGTATATAGACACAACAAAGGACCGCTTAGAACTAATAAAAAGTTCAATTGATAGAATAGAAAAGAAGAAACCTAATGGCAGACTAAGTGATGCTATAGCTTATTCTTTGATTTTAAGATTAAGAACTCTTTATATGATTGATTGTTTAAGAAATAAGAAAACATATAACAAAAATGAATTTATTGAATTAACTGAAAAAATCTCGGGCTCTTTAACAGCATATGAGAGGTATGTTTATTCAAAAAATAACGAAGAAAACAAAAGAGTGCTTTTGCTAAGTGAAGGTAAAAAGATTTATATTTATTTAAAAGAATATCTCAAGAAAATAACAAAATCTATTGGATAATGGGCGATACCAGTCCATAAAATTATTCTAATTTTGGTCCCTCCAAAATTTACATTTTGAAGGAATAGAACCGGTGAATATTCGGTGTAAACGAGTAGATCCTTTTTGTTACTTTTTTAACGAGATGAGTTGGTTTGACTATTGAAAAATCTGTATGCAAAAGAAATGGCAAATAATAAAGATATTAAGCTGATAGGCAAATCAATAAAATAAGAGGTATAAATCAGAGTCCCCCTAAAGAAATAAATCGCTGCTATCAAATATATTACAAACATCACTAAATGCGGCCATTTTTGTTTTTTAGATATAAAAAAAGTCAGAAAAATTGACAAAGGAAAGAGCAAGATATAAAAATATCTAGCTATCAGATCACTGAATGTTTTATCTTTAGGTCCTGATATTAAAGCAATTATAAACATCCCGGAAGATAAAATGATCAAGATAATTGATGCAATAGGATTAATACGATCTGAATAATTTTTTAACGAACTCTTTTTCATATGATAATAAAAATATAGTTGTTTAAATATTTTACATTTTTATTTTAATAAATTTTTTAGGAATTGTATTTCTTTTTAATAGAATTAACTCGTAAAGTATTTTTCTGTAAACATTTGTAGATTAACTCGAAAAATCCTTTGCTCGTGATTGAACCGGAAAGGCAGGTAGTAAATAAATAAAACAAAAAAGCAATCTGACACTAAAGTATTTCTGGTGAATTATCTTGCCGGGTTTTGAGAGTTAGTTTTCTCTGCTGCTTACTTTCTGCCCATTATTAAAACCACTATTCCTATAATTAATAATATTACTCCTATTGTTATATGAATAGTGTGTGAAAATCCAAATCCTATTCCGCTTGAAATATGAATAGAATGCGGAAACAGCGAATAAAATGCCCCAACTAGAAGCAAAATTATTCCTATTATTAAACTTATTATTTTCATTTCTTTAAAATTTCCCTCCTTTCATTTTTAAATTTTGATGGTCATCAAGATCTTTTATGGGTTTTTGAGATTAATAACATCCTTTTTATATTATCCTTAAGTTAACCCTATTTTTAAGTCTTTTCAAAATATGGGCGATACCAGAATCGAACTGGTGAGATCTCGGTGTAAACGAGACAGTTTGCCACTAGCTTAATCGCCCTTATAATATTACTATTTTTAATTGAATAATAAGTTTTTAAGGTTTTCCTAAATGTTAAGTCCATTATACAACTTAACAGATTTTTATTTTTAAATTAACTTATTTTATTCTCTATTAATATTAATAACTAAGGACTATAGAAGCTAAAACAATCAAATTTGAGATTTTTATATTTTTAATAATAATTGCAGCCTATGTAAAGATGTTAAGATAAGAGGTTTACTTTACACTAAACATAAATAAAGATATTTTAATCTAACTTTAAAGTCTATAAGAAGATGTTAAAGTCTTTTGGTTTTTCTTTTAATTAAAAAATAGTCTGCTTAAACTTCCCCGCAAATTTGCACAGAATCTGTAGAACTCCAGGACCAGCCGCAAGTCTCTAAGATGACGGTATCTGCGATAAAGTCTTCATTTACTGATTTTGTTAAAATGCAGCTTTCATCAAATCCTGAAAAAACTTGTTTTAACTGGCCTGTTTTAGAATTTTTTATCCATATCCTGTCCCAGCACATATCATAATCACCAAAAACAGTTAAATTAGTAACCTTAATAGGAGTATTATATCTTAAAGTTAAATTTGCAATAATATTCCAGTTTCTTGGTGACCAGCTGTAACCATAACCGCTCCATAAAGTGCATTGGTTAACTGATTGTCTATCTGGTGAATTTGGTGCTCCTGTTGCATAACTTGCAAAAGAACCAGTGCTATTTTGGTTGTCTGAAGTTGCAACTGCAGAAGTTGCATATTGGCAGACTTTACCTTTGCTGACTTCTTTCTTGCAAATATTTGAACAACCATCGTTGTTGACTAGATTTCCATCATCGCATTCTTCTACAGCTTCAAGCATTTTGTTTCCGCAATAAGGCGGATTGATGATTTTATGCCTCATTTCATAAACCTGTTTTGGAGTTACAAAAATAATTTGCGGGTCTGCCTTCAGTTTTTTTATTGTTTCAGTATAGATTTTCCATTTATTACTATCAATCTTGTTGTCAACATTTCTTCTTTCAAAATCCTGCTGATGGACCCATAATGGGATTACTTTGTTTCCATTGATTGTTGTGATTGGCACATCATCCCTGTTGAAATTTTTTATTTGCGAAACCATGCTTGTTGAAGAGAAAAATTTTGTTTCTCTTCCTGTACCCCCATCTCTTGTAAATCCAACCCCATACTGGATTACATCAACATTTTCTGTTGGGAAAACAGGCTCTAAATCCTCTTCAACAAAAACATCAAAATAACTTTTAAACCCTAGCTCATTGATTGCCTTTCTAGTAACAGCAGTAAATCTTCCATTTATCTGGTCATAGCTTACAGGAAGAATTACATTATCAATCCCAAGCTCTTTCATTTTCTTTTTGAAAAGCTCTTGGTCCGCTTTTATTAGTCTTTTCTGTCTATTAAAAGAGAGTTTATCAAAATTTTTTTCATCACTTTTTTGTATTATTTCAACATATTGTGAAGAATACATTTTCTTCATTATATTCCCAAAAGAATTATCAGTTGAAATTGAATCAGGATAAAAACTAAAACTTACAGGAATTTTATTGCTTTCATAAAAATCAAAAAACTTTGTATAAGCTGGATACCAATCTTCTGAAACACTGCCATCTATATCACCTATATAGGAAATAACATAGATTGTTCCATTGCCGGCTGCAGAAATATTTTTCATTGATAATGCCAATACAATCACTAAAATCACCAAAATAAGGATATTTTTAATTTTGTTCATTTTTCTCCTCTTTTTCATAAAAAATATAATAAGCCCTATTTAATAAGATTATCTACAAGAAAGTAATCTTAAACTGGTAGTAAATATAATATTATTAATTCCCAAAAACCTGAAACAAACACGAAAGGTTTTTCTGATAAACGAAAGCTTTAAGAATATTTAATTTTAATAAATTGAATGGGAAAAAATAAACTAGCTTATAATCTTATAATGTTTTTATATGAAACAAATCCAACAGATTGGAAAGAAATCCCATTAAGCATCAGGCCTTCTCAAAAAGATTTTGTACTAATAAGAGGAGACTTTACTTATAAAGTAAAACAAAGAAATGTTATTGCAGATACCAATCACTACCTTAATGGGAATAGTTCTAATACTCCTTATAGCATAGAAGTAGAAGAAAAGGGAAACACATTGAATCCTATTGCTACTTTTAATGATGAAAAAGATATTGAAACAAGCAATGGAGAAAGATATAATCAAAGACATATAGAAGGATTATTCTTGCATATTGAAAATGGAAAGAGAGCATGGGAAAAAGGCGCTGTTAGAAGGTTAGAGGAAGAAGTAGAAGACAATTCATCACACCCACAATATAAATAGTTTTTTAAGGATAAACTTTAAATAAGCTCATTTTCTAATTTTTAAGTATTAATTTTAATATTAAAATGGCCCCTGAAAATAAAACTAATAATTCTGGTGTTGGACTTGATGATAAAAAATACCAAAATCCAAATATAAGAGGAGATATCCCTAATCTTCCGAATCAAAAAGAAGAAAAAGAAATGCAGAAAGTCAGGGAGAAAATTGAATCATTAAAAAATTTTATCACTAAAAAATACAAGTTTGTCAATGCAATAGGCATTATACCTCCGCAGGCAGCACATATTTTTGATGAAGAAAATGAATTAAGCGAAGAGGAAAAAAAGAAGAAACCAATGCATTTGGTTGTGATTCTTCCTGATGAGAAAGAAAAAGAATATAATTCAATAAAAAATGAATTATTGAAGAAGATAAAAGAGTCAAACGAAAACATCTGGCTTAATCTTTATCTTGAAAAAGATATATGGGATTATTCTATGGATAGCAAGTTTGAATATGTTGAAGCAATAGGTATGAGTTTCCCATTATATGATAAGGGTATACTTGGTGCAATAAGAGTTGCACAAATTCATAAGTCGCTTGTCTTAAAAAAATTTGAGAAATATGTTTATAGTTATGTTATTGGAGGAAGTTTAGTTAGAGGCCAGGTTGTAAAAACAAGTGACATAGATGTTTATATTATAATTGATGATACTGATGTAAAAAGAATGTCAAGGCTTGAATTAAAAGAAAAATTAAGGAATATAATTTATCTTTATGTTGCACAAGCTGGAGAATTGGCAGGAGTAAAGAATAAATTAAGCCCTCAGGTTTATCTATTAACTGAATTTTGGGAAGGTGTAAAAGATGCAAATCCTATTTTCTATACTTTCCTTAGAGATGGTTTTCCTTTATATGACAGAGGGGGATTCTTGCCGTGGAAATTACTCTTGAAAATGGGAAAAATCAGGCCGAGTCCTGAATCAATTGACATGTTCATGTCAATGGGAGATAAAACCCAGGATATTGCTAAAAGAAAATTGCTGGATATTGTTGTTGGTGATATTTATTGGGGGGTTATTACTCCAAGCCAGGCTTTACTTATGCTGTATGGACTCCCACCAACAAATGTTTATGAAACAGTTAATGAAATGAAGAGGATTTTTGTTGATAAGGAAAAATTATTAGAAAAGAAATATACAGATATTTTGGATGAAATTGCAATAAAATATTACAAAGGTTACGAGCATGAAAAAGTAAAAACAGTAAGCGGCAGGGAAGTTGATGATTTATTGAAAAAATCAGAGAATTATCTTAAGAGACTCAAGGAATTAAGAAACGAAATAGAGAAAAAAATACAGAAAAAAACCTTTGAGGAAACTTATTCAAATATATTAGATATCATGAAATCATTATTTGGAGATAAGAATGAAGCACTATTAAAGCAGGCTTATGAGAGTGAAATTGTTAATAAAGGACAAGGAAATCCTAGATTTTTGCATACATTAAATAAATTATCAAGCATGAAAAAATCATATAAAGATAACAAAATACCAACTAAATATGATTTTGAAAATTTAAGAAAAGATTCTGTTTATTTAATTGATAGCTTAATTGAATATGGGCAAAGAAAAGAACTTGGTTTAATTGAGAAGATAAGAGTTGTTATAACATACAAAGATAAACACGCTGAATTATTCTTGACAAACCCTGCATTTTTAGTTGAAGGGAATAGTTTTAAGAAAATAAGCAGTAAAATTGAAAGTTCTAATGCTAATGAATTTAATTCTACACTAGCAGCACATAAAGGAAAAAGGGCAAAAATAGACTCAAAGATTCTTGATATTTTAAGAGAAGAATTGGGTGAATTTGATATTAGCTTCTAGATAATGTAATTTTCTAGTGGTTACAATAGAAAAGATTTATAAATTTGAATATATTAAAATTTTCATGGAATTAACTCAAAGAACGCAAGTTTTGTATCAAGATGCTGATCCAACTAAAGAAGGAGTTACCTATGTTGCTATAGATACTAATAGTTATCCTCCTTATGCTATTAAAATTTATTCTTATAAAAATGGAGAGATAGAATCTATAAGAGCAACTTCTCCGCAGTCTTTACTAATCCTTGATCTAAAGACAGCAACAAGGCTTTTTGAATTCAAAAAAGAAAAGCTTGATAGAGATGAATTAGGATGGGAATTAGACAGAGCTGAAAGAAAACTAAAAGAAGAAGAAAAAGATAGAAAGCTTCATACAAGAGTAATAGGTATTGGTTCAGCAGTTCCTGTTATTTACCTGGGAAATGCAATATATAATCATATGATAAATAATAATCCTCATTATTATGAAAGGGTTGTTGATCTTGTATTTGGAATGGCTTTAGGTGCTGGTATTGTAATTTCATTTAACTTATATGATAAAGCAACCAAAAAAGTTGGAGAGTGTAAAAGAAGATTAAAAGATTTAGAAAATCAATTATTGGAAAACTCTTTGGAAGAATAATTTTATAATAAACAATTTAATTGTTAAAAGTTATTATGTAGTAGTAACAAAGTAGAAAGATTTAAATAGTTCTTGATATTGTGAATTTACAATATGACATACCCAACACGACAAATAGATTATCATGAACTTTTATCTATGCTAAACCATTTAGAAAGTGAAAGTATAAAAGTTCCTACATTAAAAACTTCTGAGTATAAAAGAGAATATTCTCATACAGAAGGTAATATTGAGTTTTATACGCATAATGGACAATTAATTCGTGTAATGGATGGAGAGGTTATTGATGATTATGGAAATGTTGTTGATATTGAAGTATTAGAATCTCGACCAAGAATTATTTCTGAAAATACTTTAGAAGAGTTAGTTACTGTTTAATATTCTTTTTTAAAATGACATCATTAGATATATTAGTTGTTGATCATAAATATGCTAAGGTCATTTGTAGGGAAATGAAAAGATTTCTAAAAGATAATGATATTAAATATCATGCAACTGCAGATGAAAATAATGCTATTGATCTAGTTAAACACAGATCATTTGATTTAATAGTTTTAGATTATGATATGCCTTTAAAAAATGGATTTCAATTAGCAGGAGAATTGAGAGGAATTAAAAAGGATATCAAAATAGCCGGGTTTTCTGCTTATTGGAATGAAAAAGAGGCAGAAGAAGTTGGTCTTGTTTTATACTCTTCTTCTTTACAACCAATTACTGACTATATCTCTAAAAATTTACTTTTTGAAAGTTCAGAGTAAGCTTTAAAAACCTCTTTTTTCTAGAGAATTTATAAATTTTAATCAAAATCTATTTTAAAATGAAAGGAAAATTAGTGCAATTCAGAAGAGGACTTAAAAGAATCCACGAAAAACATTATATTGTTGACGTTGGAACTGATAGCCGTGAAAAAGCAGAGAAATTTATTGGCAAAGAAGTTAGCTGGATTAGTCCTGGAGGAAAAAAAATAACAGGAAAGATAGCTAGTGCTCATGGGAATAAAGGAATGGTGAGAGCTATATTTGAAAAGGGACTTCCAGGTCAGGCAATGAATGAGGATGTAGAGGTAAAATAATAAAAGATGGCATTAGAAAACTTACATTTGGGATATAGAATAAAAAGATTTCTTACTAGAAAAGAATCTGGAATTGTTGAAAAGGTTGAAGAATTACCTAAAACAGATTTTTCTGGGAAAAAAATTAATTATTGGGAAGATGAGGAAGGAAATAAGTATTGGAGAGATTATAAGTATGATTATCCTTCTATAATTACTTTTAGAACTCCTTTTGGGGAATTAATGAGAAAATTTACTCCTATGGAAAAAATATTTACAGATTTTACAGGTAGAGATTATAATATCGGATACAAACAATACAGTCCAGGAGATAAATTTCCTTAAGAAATAATAAAAAATGGCAGTAACAAGAAAAGCATCAGCATATTCAAAAAAAAGACCTGTTGTTAACACAAGAAGGTCAAAGAAATTGAAATTAAGTTATGTAAAGGCAGTTCCTTCACAGAAAATTGTCAGATTTAATATGGGTAATATTAAATCCTTTGAGCAGGGTAATTATAAAATTAATATTTCATTAGTATCTGAAGAAGATATACAAATAAGGGATATTGCACTTGAAGCGGTAAGACAATCAATTCATAAAGATATGACTAAATTCCTTGCAAGTGATTATTTTTTTAGATGCAATGTTTATCCTCATAATATATTAAGAAATAATAGAATTTACTCTGGTGGCAGCAAGGGAGAAAGAATCCAGACTGGAATGAGTAAAAGTTTTGGCAGCCCTGAAGGAAGAGCTGCAACAATCAAAAAAGGAAGGGCAATTTTCACTGCTTATTTTAATAACGAGAATAATATTTCTAAAGTAAAGGATATCTTTAGAAAAGCAAAGCCAAAATTAGCTTGCAAGACAAGAACTGTTGTTGATATTTCTAAATAATAATTGAAAATCAATCCCATAAAGTTTATATATTCTCGTCAGTTTTTTATAAGATGGAAAAAAGAAGGTGATGGTAAATTCTTTAATTGCAGAAGTAATAGATAATGTTGATAAGGTTCCTCAAAAAAGAAGCGAATATGATAGTTCTACTAACAACAATTTTTATGGAGTAAAAGATAAAGAAATTGATGATCTACCTGAAATAAAAGATGATTCTGAAAGTTTGTATGAATCTGTGACTGAAGAAGATAGAATAGAAGACGAGGTTGAGGAGAAAATTGAAGAAAATGATGATGAGAATAGAATTGAAGAAAATTTAAGTGATAATAGTATTGATAATGAACCTAATTATTCACCAACAAAAAAATCCCCTCAAAAAAATAAATCTTCATATAGTATTGACAAACATATAAGATGGTTTTCTGAACTGTCCAATGAAGATGTTTCTATTGCAGGTGGGAAGGGTGCAAGTTTAAGTGAAATGTATAATGCAAAATTCCCGGTTCCTCCAGGATTTATTGTGACTGCACAGGCCTTTGATTTTTTTATTAATTCCGCAGGTATTAAAAATAAGATAAAGGATTTACTAAAAAATTTTGATATGGAAGAGACAGAAGAATTAACAAATAGGTCAAAAAAGATAAGAGAATTAATTGAAAACGCAAATATTCCTAAAGAACTTGAAGAGGAAATTCTTGAAAGTTATCATATTTTAAGTTCAGAAAAAATAAGCAATTATAGAGTTTCTAATGATGCATTAAATATATTGAAAAACTCTTATGAGCCTATTTTTGTATCAGTAAGAAGCAGTGCAACAACAGAAGATTTAGCAAATGCAAGTTTTGCAGGACAACAAGAGAGTTTCTTGAATGTTAAAGGAGACAGAAAATTAATAGATTATATCAAGAGATGTTTTTCATCACTTTATACTCCTCGTGCAATATACTATAGAAAAAAACAAGGATTTGGAGAGGTTGATGCATTAATTGCAGTAGTCATCCAAAAAATGATTGATTCTGAAAAATCAGGAGTTATTTTTTCAAAAGATCCTTTGAATATGAACGAGGATATAACACTTGAGGCAGTATATGGGTTAGGAGAGGGGATTGTTTCAGGCAGCATTAACCCTGATAATTATGTTGTTTCACAAGATTTAAAATTAAAAAATATAAAAATTGGAGATAAAAAAATAGCAATTGTAAAGACTGGTTCAGGAGAGAATGCTATGGTTAAATTAACTCCTGAGAGAAGCAAATCAAGAGTTTTAACAAATTCTGAAATTTTAGAAATTTCAAATTATGCATTAAAACTTGAAGAACATTATGGAAAGCCCCAGGATATAGAATTTGCAATTGAAGAGGGTAAAGTTTATATCATTCAGTCAAGACCAATTACAACACTTAAAACTTCTAGGGGAGAGGTTGGAGAAGAATTAACTGGAAATATTTTGGCACAGGGATTAAGAGCAAGTCCTGGAATAGGTGTTGGGGTTGTAAGAATTGTTCATTCAATGAACGATTTACATAAAATAAAGAAAGGGGATGTGATGGTAACAAAAATGACAAATCCAGATATGGTTGTCGCTATGGAGAAATCTGTTGCGATTGTTACAGATGAAGGGGGGATGACCAGTCACGCATCAATTGTAAGCAGAGAAATGGGTATTCCTGCAGTTGTAGGAACAGGAAATGCAACTCAAATATTAAAGGATGGAATGAAAGTTACTGTAGATGGTAATAGTGGAAAAATCTATGAAGGAGAAGTCGCAAAAAGTTCAAAAACAGAAATTTTAGAAGCTATTAAAACAGAGAGAATAAAATTAAAACTAATTGTTGATCTGCCCGAATTTGCAAAAAGAGCTGTAAGTTCAGGGATAGATTCTGTTGGTTTATTAAGACTTGAGGGAATAATAGCAAGTTCAAAGAAACATCCTCTTCAATATGAGAAGGAAGAAAAATTGGATGAATATACTGCCCTTCTTGAAAAAGGAATTAGTGAAATTGCTGAAAATTTCAAATCTGTTTGGATAAGAACCAGCGATATAAGAACTGACGAATATAGTTCTTTGGAAGGTTCGCCTGAAAGAGAAATAAATCCAATGTTAGGTCTTCATGGAATAAGATTTAGCTTAAAACATCCCAAAATATTTGAAGCAGAACTCTTAGCAATTTCAAATGCAGCAGAAAAAATGCCAGATAAAAAATTTGGGGTGATGTTTCCCCAAATTATAAGTTTAGATGAGGTAAAAAAAGCAAAGGAATTTTTTAATAAATTCAAAAAAAGNAATATGTCGTTTGGGGTAATGATTGAAACTCCTGCTGCTTGCCAGATTATTGATGATATATGCAATGAAGGAGTTAATTTCATAAGTTTTGGGACAAATGATTTAACCCAATTCACTTTAGGTGTTGATAGAGGAGATGATAATGTACAATTTTTATATGATGAATTGCATCCTGCTGTTCTAATGCAATTAAAAAGAGTTATTGGAGCATGCAGAAGGTATAAAGTTGAAACCAGTATATGCGGACAGGCAGGAAGCAGAAAGGAAATGGTTGAATTTTTATTTAGAAAAGGAATAAATTCAATTTCAGTAAATTCTGATGCCGCATATGAAATATCAAAATTGATCAATGAATTGGAAAAAAGTAATGTAAATACTGAAAATAAAGAGGAAATTAAACCAGCTCATTACACGCAACATCAACATATAAATAATCAGGGGATGGATAATCAAGGACAAACTTTTAATAAACCAAAATTTAAGCCATTCCATAAAAATGATAGAAATTTTAGAGATAATAGAAATAACAGAAATAATAGGACTGATTTCAGAGCTAAAAGGTATAATCAGGAAGTAAGTTCTGATAATTATAAGGATAAATCAGTCAAAGAAATGCCTAATAATAATATGCATAAATCAATGCAGGATTCATCTTCATCTTTGCCATCTATTCCAGATATAGAAAAGAATGATTCACCTAATATTAATGATTATAAAAACAGGGAAGAAGAATTAAAGAAAATTGAAAATGAAGGGAAAGAATAATAAGTTATTATTTTAAATTCTCAAACATATCTTCTAGATTATTTTTCTGTTTTAATCTATTCCTTTTTAATCTTTCAGCCTCAAATTTTCCAATCATTATTCCTGCTATGCCTGTATAAACCGGAATAGGCAATTTGTAATCTAAAACTGTAACACAATTTGCAGTTATTGAAAATGCCCAGTTGAAAATTTCTCCTGATAAATTTTCATTTGGATTAAGAATATCAATTGCATATTTTCCTGCAATAATTGGGGTTATAATCCCGCCTAATAATCCTGTTGCTATATTCATTTTCTCTCTTATAGTGTAAGGGACTTTTTCATATGACATTTTATAAAAATATTAATTGACTTTTTTAGATTTTTTAATAATTTCTAATTTCTGGGTTAGGTGGTTCTGATTCAATCCCTTTTTTATGTAAGGTATTTATTATGTATAAAGAATTAGATAGTAAGCTGGTTAATGCCACAGTAGTGTAGTAAATCATTTTATTCTTTGGATCTGATTCATATTGTGCAAATGGTATGGGAGTCAATGTAATTGAATTTAAAGTTATGAAACCAAAAAGCTCCTTTAAACTAAATCTAAAATTTCCTTCTCTATCTTGTAATTTTTCGCTTAAATTTTCTTTCATTGTTATATTTTTTATTAGAGTAACTTGCAATTCCCAAACACGCAAGGGAAATTATACCTGCTGATGCTGCTTTATATAAATCATCATTTTGGAATGATTGATAAGCATGCCCTGCAGAAAATCCATATAAAAATGTAAAATAATGAGCTCTAGCATTCCAGCTAAACTCTGGTATTTTTTTTAATAATTTTTCTAATCTTTTTGCCATTTTATTAGGATTTATTATACATTTATAAATTTAATCTAAAAAAGTATCTGGATTATATATTCTTAATTCTATAACTGGATCACCGTATACTTCCTCTATAACAGAATCAACTATAACTTTATCATACATTGATAATCTTTTATTATCATAGGTTGTGTTTCTTTGATCATAACCGTTTCTATTTTTATCATCAATTCTAATCTCTTTCAAGTTAAAAATTTTAATGTCTGTTCTTGTCATTTTAAATTTTTTTGTTGTATTATTTTAATATTTCCATATATAATCCATATATAAAACTTACTACTTGTTACTACTATTAAGTTTAAATTACAGAAAAGTTTAAATACTAGTTATTCCATTAAATATTATAAAAAATTAAAATGGTATATGTATATAATCCAAAGAAAGAAGAGAAATTAAAAGATGAACTTCCGGATATAGTTAGAGAAGGGACAGAAATTTATATAGAAGATAATATTGGAGTTAGTGTTCTTGATAAAGATATGTCAAGAGATGAATTTTTAGATTATTGCAGATTAAAATCTTTAATGAAACTTCCTATACTTTATACATCTGAGGGTAGTGTGGATAATTTAGTAGATAGTTTTGCCGGAGGATTTACATAAATAAAATGGCATTAACAGATTACTTTGCAGGATATGCATCAGAAAGATTTGTAGAAGATAAGAGAAAAGATCTAGCTATAGAATCTATGAAAGATAAGTACTATAGAGGATGGGAAGAAAATGGTCTTTTAGCTTTAAATTTTCTTGAAGCACGTCAAGCTGATGATATTTACGAAACACTTGTTGGAAAAAGAATAAAAATAGAATCTAACAAATATAAACAGGAGTTAAGAACAAAAAATCTTGAACAAATTATTAAAGAATTAGATGTTAATGTTGATAAAGAAATAAAAGGCAAGGTAATTGCAAAATATGGAAAGGTAAGTTATGCGGACGCACAACAGGAAATGTCTCAATTTAGTTTGGATAGGCAGCAAGCAGAATTGGACTATAAAAAGACTCTTTCTAAAATAAAACCTAACGAAGACAAAGACAAAGCAGATGAAATTGTAAGAAATGCACAAAAAGAACTTAAAAAGAAATTAGAAGAGTTAGAAAATAAATATGATGCTGTGAATTTATCTAATGTAAACGATGCTTTCAGAGCAGTTCAAGATTTATATCTAAAGACTTATGAAACAGAACTTGTTTTGAAAAAAACATACGGATCAGACAAGGAAGAAAATGAGAGAATGGAAAAATTGGCTTATGCAGCTTAATTTTTCATAAAAATAATCTTTAATATATCAAAAAAATGCAAGACAGAGTATTAGGACATAGAACAAGACCAGAATACAAACCGGTTGATTTCCTCCCTTATACTGGATTTTTTACTGGTACATATAGAAATCAGGGATATTTACGTCCTGATAAAATAGGTGCGGCAGAATCTATTGCTTATTCTATTTCTTCTCTTGTAATAACTGCAGTAACAACACAACTAATTTTTTCAGGTATAGAAAAATTAATTGGAAATTAATTTTTTATGTCCATAAATCTAAAACCCTATTCTAAAGAATAGGGTAGTAACTTTGTGGTTTTAGATTTTGGATCATCCCAAAAACCTAAAACAAACTCCTTTAGAGTACACGAAAGGTTTTTCTGATTTCTACAATATATCTTTTATCAGTTTCATTACAACATCAAAATATTCTTCTGATTTTTGCTGCCAAGTGTCAATTTCCCGTCCATCCAAGTTTCTTATCTCACCATGAGATATTCTTTTATGCAGATCCATAAGATTCTTCAGATTTTTTAAATACTTAAAATTTAAAATACCTTTATCAGTGAAATTTTCTTTTAACATTCCTATTATGTGTTCTGGACTTGGAGGAAGTATTCCTATTGACATTAATAATGCCTGAGAAGAATCAATCATTGCCCAATAACATCCTTCTATTGCACTAACCTGGGATATTCTGCTTCTTGTTATATGAGAAGGAACTCTGTTTAAGCAGGTATAAATTGATTCCGGAGTTGGTTTTACTTTTCCTTCTTCAAGAAGAATTTTTAATGGAGTGAAAAAACCGCCAAAATCAATTAACGCTTCACCATATCTTATTATATTTATAACTACAGGATCACCTCTTGCAAAATCATTCCACCAAGTTGTAAGCTTTACTGTATTTATATGAAAATCTTTGTTATAAGGATTTTCCTGCACTATTTTTCCAAGTTCTTCTCTATACCAGAAAATAAGTTTTTCATCAAATTTTATTGAAGCATCATCAACAATAATAATTATATCTATATCAGAACCAATAACGTTTGTGTGTTTTGCAGTTGAACCAAATAATATTATGGACTTTATTAATTTATCAAATTTTTGATAAACTTTCAATGCAAAATCCATTGCTATATCCCTTTCTGATTCTAACTTAAGAGTAGGATATTTTTTTGGATCTGTTTTTTGTTTTTTATTCAATTCTTTTTGCATCACCATCTTCATATGAAACCAAGGTTTCCCTAACAAGTCACCTTCCTTTTATTTATTATGTATTTTTTGCTTTTAAATCTGTTGATTATCGTATGGAAACCAGGGTTCCTTACAAGTTACCTTCCTTTTATTAAGCGTTTGGAGTTCCTGCAAATCTGCTTTGTTGTCCAGGAATTTCCCCTCCCAATTCCACAGGCAGAGTTGAAAATCCTGATTGATATAATGAATGATGTATCGCAGGATTAATCTGGCCATGCCCAATATAATAATTTCCGAGTCCTCCTAATTGATTCCAAGAGGGAATTCCTCCGCTAGTATATAATGGACTTCCGCTATGTTCTATTAAGTAAGGAATTGGAGTTGTTTGGAAATGCTGAACAAAATTTCCCCCCTCGAATATTTTTTTACCTTTGAATTTTGCATCTTCAAGTTCTTGCATCACTGCACTCATAGGAATATCTCCCATTCCAGGCGGTAAATCTGTATGAGTTGTCCCAAAATTATCGTTGAAATGAACATGTTTTACTAAAGGTGCAACTTCTTTTATTTCCTGAACAACCCTATTTCTATCGTATCCCTGCCTTCTTATCATATTTATATGAGAGGTATCCCAGGTAACGCCAATTAATTTATCAGCGATTTTTTGTGCCTCTCCTCTGCTTTTTCCTTCTTGCGTTAGCTTTTCCACAAATTTTTCTTTTGATTCTTCAACTAATTTTTTCAGGTCTTTTCCTGTAGAAATAGCCTGTCCATATGGAGGATTTTCAATACTTACAGTTGGGGCATTAGAACCAAATTTTTTATAAGCATTAAGTGCAACATTACTAAGTGTTTCACTTGCTTTGTTTACTGCAAATTCTTCAACCTGGACATATTTTTTTGGTATAGGAATACCATCCTTTTCTTCATGGGTTGTTATAGCTTCCATATTTTGTATTAAGTTACCTATTGCTTGTGAGAATTGGTCAGGTCTATTAGTTATAATATGCTGCATACCTCCTCTTTTGTTTATCTCCTCACCAAAATTTTTTGATACTAATTCCAAAGCTTTTTTTGTTTTATCATCATCAGCATATTTGTAAGCTTTATTATAAATAGAATTGAGTGATTGGTAACTATTTTCAAGATAAATGTTTGCAGTTCTTACTTGTTGTAAAACTGCTCTTTGTTCCGGAGATAATCTTTTAATTCCTTCTTCTGTTCCAATATCTTCTCCAGCAATTAAAGCAAAATTTTCTCTCAGAAGCCTGTCTCCTCCTTCTTTTGATACGGCAACCTGATATAATTGGTCTCTCCAATAAGATTCATTGGCAAGTTTTAATTCTTGTTCTGGAATTCTCAATTGACCCTCTTTTGGCCCTCCTGGTAAATATTTTCTCTCTCTTTTCAATGGAATGAATTGTCCAGTATCCTGATCAACTGCGAGCATTCTTTGCATTACATCTTTATTCTTATTTTCTGGATCAGGCATTATTAAAGATCCTGGAATATTAGTTGATGAATGAATTGTTACAGGCATGTTGCCATTTTTATTCAAAACATGTGCTCTCTCAATGGTTTCATTGAATTGCCTTTCTGCAAGTTTCATATTTTCTTCACTCCATCCTTGCTCACTAAAACCCGATGGGTCAACAATTGGAGCGTGTATAGTCGATTCTGCTCCTGTTAACTGATTCAATCTTTGAATTTCTTTGAAATGATCTTTTGGAATCATTTCCAGAACATCTGGATTTATTATAGAAAGTTCAGTTGTTTTTATTCCCTGATTTAATAATTTATTAACTTCACTTAATTGATTTGCAGTCTGGATACTTGTTGTCCCGCCTATATCTGAAACCTTTACTCTATAACCTGTAAAATTATAATTTGGGTCAAGAAGATATGTTGAACCAGCATAAATTGACTCGTAACTAACCATTTTTTCAGTATTACCTTTTATATTATTCATAATATCTGTTCATTTATATAGGTTTTTGTTAAGATT
>C687J35174_10005263_pt1 | contig 17113 bp, 17 predicted proteins | sample RifCSPhighO2_01_FD_35174 | JGI IMG/M metagenome (IMG submission 35174) | reverse complement strand
GAAGGATTCGAACCTTCGTAGCCCGAAGGCGACAGATTTACAGTCTGTTGTAATTGACCACTCTACCACCGACGCATGCACACAAAATAACACAAAAAATCATTTTTTGCATCTCCCTTATAATACATAAGAAACTCCTACGTATTACTCATATTGTATTCACATATTTATTTAAATAAATCAGCGAATGCTCTAATGACTTGGGCTAACAGTGGACTGGATTGTTTCTGGTAATAACTGTAATAGGCTTTTTGGTCAGATATATTCTTTGCCAAGTTGCAGGCGGCGCCAGTCCAATTTCCGCCTGATTGATTGCATAACAGCATTGCCGATGGAGGTGTGGTGTAAGCCGGAGGGGTAACGTATGAAGGCGTAGGATATTCCGTTGAAGGCGTAGGGTAAGTAGTTGAAGGCGTAGGATATTCCGTTGAAGGCGTAGGGTAAGTAGTTGAAGGCGTAGAGTAAGATTCAGTTGGCGTTATGTATGAGGGTGTAGGGTAAGTGGTGGAAGGCGTAGGGTATGTTGTCGACATTTGGCAGTAGTTAGTTGAAGTATTCCATGTTCCGCCACCTTGGGCACAAGCAGTGGCAGGATCGCTTGAATAAGTAGTAGAACTTTGACAGTATCCGGTGCCACCGCTTGGCGGAGTGTACCAAGATTGTCCAGATGGACAAGTAGTGCTACCAGTAGTGTCAGATATGCAGTATCCTGCTCCACTTGATGGAGTGTACCAATGTTGCCCAGAAGGACATGTGGTGCTAGTAGTGGAAGTAACGCATGCAGTTCCATTCCAATATTGCCCGTAAACACAAGTAGTGACATTCATTAAGCAAACGTTGTTTTGCCATAAACATGCAGGGGCGCTTGAGCAACTAGTTTGGCTGGTATAAGTTCCACAACCGGAGCCGACTGGAGGAACATAAGTTTGTTGTGGGCAAGTCGTTGTTGCTGTGCCGGCGGAATTGTAGCAAGTACCAGAGTAATTTTCTTGGTCATTCATACAGAAACCGCCACTCTCACTATGAGAATGGTACCCCGCTGGACAACTGCCGCTAGCAGTGCTGGACATACAGTATCCCGCGCCGCCGCTTGGCGGAGTGAACCAGTATTGTCCGGAAGGACAAGTAGTTGTTGTTCCACGCACTCCCTGGCATTCAGAGGAGTTATACTCGGCATTAGTTGTGTCAGTACAATTTGTTCGAGGCATACATTGACTGGTTGAGGCTTTCCAATATTGGGTGGAGTAACTGCACGAACCCACCGTTGGAACTGTAGTTAGTGCATTTCCTCCGCAGGCGCCATTCGCCCAACCACAGCCACTAACCGCTTGACAGGCAGCTTGAGCCATATAACTTCCGCAACCGGAACTAACGGGCTGAGTCATGCCACGCACACCTTGGCATTCTTGAGAATTATATTCGGAATTAGCTGTATCAGTACAGTTAGTCCGGGGCAGACATTGGCTGGTTGAGGGCTTCCAATACTGGGTAGAGTAACTACATGAACCGACAGTTGGAGTCGTAGAAGATTTACAAGATTGCGTGGCCGGATCCCACCACTGGCCGGACGAGCATTGTGTTGTCGGTTGAGTGACACAAGCCGTGCCATCCCAATATTGTCCGGAAGGACAAGGTGTTGTAGTTGTTGAACGGCAACCATAATATACTCCACATCCTTTAGCGCTATAGGTCTCATATTTCTCTTGTCCAGCAGGGCAAGAATCCACAGTCGGCATCATAGGACAATTATTTTGCTGGTCTTGTTGATAAGCCACACAACTTGTTCCATTCCAATATGTTTCAGTTGAACAAGGCTTAGGAGTGTCAATAGGCTTGTAATTTTCTATCACTGTGCAAGCTCCGTAAGTAGGACATCCCCGAGCATCAGAGGCCTGTTGTCGCATTTGACCTTCTGGACATGGCGACGGCATAGCAGTATAAGGACACATAGGATAAGGTTCGGCTATTGGTCTAGGATAATTTTCCGTCGTGGAAGAACAGGCAGTTTTTGCCTTAGCAAAATCACCACTGCTGATGGCCGCGAGACATTCCGGGCTTGGGCCGACTGGTTGCTGTGGATAAGGGTAGCGGTTAAATCCTGGATCTGGCTGTTGTGGCGGATAAGGATAAGGTGGTTGCTGTGGATAAGGGTAGCGGTTAAATCCTGGATCTACCTCTTGTCCAAACTGACCAGAAGAATCTGGTAAGTTTGGGAAAGACCGGTAATCAAATCCTTCATTTCTTTCATTTACGATATTGAATCTCTGGACAACAGAATTTTGGTCAAAAATCTGACTTTTAGCTCCAAAAGAAATACATTCAGCTGAGTTAGTTGCTTGGCTACAATATTTGAAGCATTCTTCCGGCCCCCGGCATCCTCCAGGTCCGGCCATTCCTCCTCCACTTAAATCTTGATTAAATTCGTCCCGTCTCTCTGTCATTCGCTCTCCTTCGGTAATATGAGATCTGATTTCGTTGACAATTCTGCGCGCTTCAGGAGAATTTTTAGCAATTTCTTCGACGCGACTTAATGCATTTTTAGCTCCTTCCAAGCATCGCTTGCCGATATCAGAATCATAAGTATTTTCACAGCGTGAAGGGTCAAAGCCGATAGACTCGGACATTATTCTAAAGATTTCAAATTGGGAATCAAATTGCGAGCGAGATTCATCAGGCAAGAATTCCCGACAGGATTGCGGATTGAAGCGACAATCATCAAAATTAACCCCTTGCGCTTTTTGCGAGAAAGTGTCTAGAAGTTTTAATCCGTCTTCAATTTCTTCCTGGGTCGCGTAACCGTTTTTGACGGCGAAATTTCCGCAAGCGCGCGCTAAACCGAGATTATTTCCCTCAAAAGCGCTGTTGCAGGCGTTCTTAATCGCGCCCTTGCCGATCAGTTTTTGCCCGTCCGGCGTTACTAGCTCCATTCTTTCAATTCCTTCCGTGTAGTATTCTTTGATACGAGTTGTTTGTTGTCTGGCTTCTTGTAAATGCTTCAGACCTTCGGCGCCGAAGAATCTTTGGGCAATTCGGTCGCAGTCAGCGATAGACTCTGAACCAGGTTTTAAACAAACTTGCCCAGCTTGCTCAACACCGATTTGGCCGAGTCCCGAATATTCTCCAGCTAGCAAGGAATTTTCAAGGTCAAGCATTTGCTGAGCTTCTCCGGCTTTTACATTTTCCTTTGGAATATAATCTCCAACTAATGTTCCTTTACTGGATAAATCATTGCCAGCCTTAACACAAGCAATCAGCTGTTCGCGTGATAAATTTTCCGGCGACTTCTGGCAAGTTCTAATATCCACGCCGGCATCTTTGACGGTATTTATAACTGTTTCGGCAGCACTCACTGTTTGTCGGGTGAGGCCCATTGTCCTAGCCAAAGACGGCTTTTCGCTTAAAATTTTGTTGGCCAGGGCCAATATCTCTTCCTCAAAATTATCTTGACTGACTGTGCGCAATCGCTCTAAAACTTCTGTTTTGAAAGTTGATGCTACTTTTTCTTGTTCTGGAGTATAGATATCATATTTTTGAGCTAAAGTGATACCTTGCTCTAAGTTGGCATCAAATTTTTCGGCGCATTCAGTGCTGGTTTGGCAACCTAAATCTTTCGCCAATAGAATGAGTTCTGAAGGAATGTCGCTGGGAGCGGTAGCGATTTCTGTTTGTGCTAAAGCAACACTGAACATAAGCAAGAACACCAAGACTAGCCCCATGACCATTCCTTCGAACAGACTTAATCTTCTAGTTAAACTCATATAGTTATATTTGCTAATAATAAAATTTGTTTTAATCAAACGGATTTAAAGTTTTCTTAGCTTTTTCAAACGGATTAGCCTCAACCCCCTCTAAAGGATTTTGTATCTTAAAAGGATTGGCTTCATCGCTTGCCACCTGAGCCGCTTTGTTGCCAGCCTCTTCTTGCTGGGCTTTGATATCAGCGATCGCCGCTTCGTATCCCTGATTATATTTTTTACCCGAATACCAAAAACCAAGCGCGATTATCACCACTAAAACGACAATTACCGTCCACATATTTTTATTCATATTGTTTCCCATAAATTTTTTTTCAGTTACAAAATTTAAGTCGACCAAACTTAAAAATTTTTATTTATTTTTTATCTATTTTTAGAAATTCCACTAGAAATAGAACACTACTAATTATACAACATTTTTAGAATACTAGTAAAAGTTATCCACAGGTTCAGAGTACAATACTTTAGGCTGACGAGCGAGACTGCACGTGGATTGAACTTTTGATTTTACTTGCCCGGGCTCCAGCGTGGGCTTTTTTAGCTTCAATAAACAGTTCTTTATTTTTTACGGAAACAGAAACAGTGTCCCCTTTCTTCATTCCATTTGAAATAATATATGAGGCAACAGGATTCAAAATTTTATTTTGAATCAAGCGATTCAAAGGGCGAACGCCATAATGCGGATTGTAGCCCTCCTTCGCCAAGAAAGACAATGCTTCTTGGGTAATTTCAAAATTAATACTTTTGCCGGTTAAACGGTCCTTGACTACTTTGATTCTCAAGTTAACTATTTCTTTTAGAGCTTGCTCTGCTAAAACGTCAAAAACCACAATTTCATCCAGGCGATTCAAAAATTCCGGACGGAAATTATCTTTTAATGCCTCCATGACTTTTTCTTTCATATTACTGTAATCTTGTTTGTTGGAATTATTAGAAAATCCGATTGATTCCATTTTTTCCACAAAGGCCGAGCCGATATTACTGGTCAAAATAATAATGGTATTCTTGAAGTTCACGACTCTGCCTTTGCCATCCGTTAACCTTCCTTCGTCAATAACCGAGAGAAGCACATTAAAAACTTCCGGATGAGCTTTTTCAATTTCATCAAAAAGTATCACCGCATAAGGTCGGTGCCGAACGGATTCGGTCAGCTGTCCCGCTTCATCATAACCGACATAGCCCGGAGGAGAGCCAATCAGCTTGGACATTGAATGTCTTTCCATATATTCGGACATGTCCACCCGGATAATTGCTTTGTCATCGTTAAACATAAAAGCCCCGAGTGCTTTGGTCAGCTCAGTTTTACCCACTCCGGTTGGACCCAAAAAGATAAAAGAGCCGATGGGTCTGTTCGGGTCTCCAATGCCAGCGCGAGAACGTCTTATGACATCCGAAACACGCTTGATGGCTTCATCTTGGCCTACTACTCGCCTCTTCAATTCTATTTCCATTGTCTCCAGCTTGGCACGCTCTTCCTCAAGCATTTTAGTTAAGGGTATGCCTGTCCAGCGAGCAACTACTTCGGCAATATCTTCGGCCGTAATTTCTTCTTTTAAAATTCGACGTGATTTTTGAAGTTTCTTGAGCCTGGTAAGCTTTATTTCTAAATCCTTTTTCAACGCAGGGATTTTGCCATAACGTATTTCGGCCGCGCGAGATAGATCTGACTTCATCTCCGCGTCTTCCGCTTCTAAGCGAATAGCCTCCAGCTCTTTTTTAATTGAGCGAATCTCAATCACGATTGCTTTTTCATTAGCCCACTTTAGTTCAAGTTCTTTGGTCTTCTCATATAAATTGCCTATCTCTTTATCTATTTCCTTGATTCTGTTTTTTATTTCTTTTTCTTTTTCTTTTTCTTCCTTATTTTTTTCTGCGCTCAAAACAGAGATTTCTTTCTTCAGCGCCTCTTTCTCAATTTCCAGACGCATTATTTTTCTGTGCGCATCTTCCAAGACTGGTGGCTTATTTTCCAGCATTATTTTAAGAGAAGAAGAAGCTTCATCTATCAAGTCCACGGCTTTGTCCGGCAAGAATCTATTGGTAATGTAGCGAGCAGAGAGGTTGACGGCAGAAACTATTGCTTCGTCAGTAATTCGCACCCCATGAAAAAGTTCGTACTTTTCTTTCAGTCCGCGCAGGATGGCAATGGCATCTTCCACTCCCGGCTCATCAATATAAACCGGCTGAAAACGACGAGCCAAGGCCGGATCTTTTTCAATATGCTTTTGATATTCTCGTAGGGTTGTGGCACCGATCGCTCGCAGTTCCCCGCGAGACAATGCCGGCTTCAACATATTTGAAGCATCCATTGTGCCTTCCGCGCCTCCAGCTCCGACAATCGTATGAATTTCGTCAATAAAAAGAATAACTTTCCCATCGGAACGCTCAATTTCTTTCATAATGCCTTTTAATCTCTCTTCAAACTCTCCGCGATATTTTGTGCCGGCCACAAGCAGTCCTAGATCAAGCGAGACAAGCTCCTTGTCTTTCAGCGATTCCGGAACATTATTTTTTACAATCATCTGTGCCAAACCTTCCACCACTGCCGTTTTTCCGGTACCGGCCTCCCCAATTAAAATCGGATTATTTTTTGTCCGCCTCGATAGTATCTGCATAATACGCATTATTTCATTGTCCCGACCAATGACTGGATCCAATTTGTCTTCTTTGGCTAATTTGGTTAAGTTGCGAGTGTATTTTAAAAGCAGTTTAAATTTCTTCGGTTCTGTAACATCGGTAATATTTTGGCTGCGCAGTTCTTCCAGAACTTTCATCACGGAATCTTTATGAATTCTAAAGCGGGCCAAGGTCTCGCGGGCTTCGCTGGTAACTTCTAATATCGCAATAAAAAGATGTTCTGTTGAAACAAAATCATCTTTGATGAACTCCGCTAATTTGGCTGATTGCTCTATGACTTGGGCTAAATCAGGATTTAGATAAATCTGATATGAGGGAGAAAGAGTGTTGTGCGATTCAGGCAATTCAATCAGCTCTAAAACTGAATCAGTCAGAAGCATCGTATCAATTTCCAATTTGTCTAAGATAGAATTCACCATACTCTCTTCTTGCAGCAAGAGCGCAGCTAATAAATGAAGCGAAGAAACATGATTAACCCCGCGCTCAATCGCCAACTCGTGGGCTTTTTTGATGGCATCTTTGGCTTTAGTTGTAAATTTATTTAATGGCGGCATATATTTGTAAGTTGAAAGTTTATAAAGTAGAAAGTTATAAAGTTTATGGTGTTTTGGGAGTTGTCGTGTCGGCTCCTTTCAAAGCGTCAGTAATGCTTTTAATTGAAGCAAAACTTGTCGTATCACTAGATAGGGCAATACCTAAAACTTCTCCGTCTAAGTTAAGCACTAATCCCCCGGCATTTGACTTGGTAACAGTGATTTTAATATCTTTATTGCCTTCAAAAATAAAAGAAGATATGCTGCTGCCTAAAACTAAAATCTTCTGCCCCATTTTCATTTTTTCTAAATCTCCCAAAGTAGGGATCGTAAAGGTAAGCTTGTTTTTCTCGTCAAGCGGAGCTCCTGCCTTAAGAAACGAAAATCCCGCTTTATCCAATAACACAAAATCTGCTTTGAATTTCCCGCTATCATTTTTAAGATAATAAACTCCCTTATCGGGCACAAGATTGCCGTCAACCACGGTTATGCCATCAACAGAAACAGCAAATCCTCTGCCAGAAGAAACTTCAACGGTCTTCCCTTCTAAGTCAAGAGTTTCCTTGGTGACATTAAATACAGCTGATTTATTTTTAGCAATAGCATCCACCACTAGATCTTCTTCTTTGACAATCACAGTTTGTACTGTAGTCTTGCCTTCTACTTGCTGTATCTTTTCAACTGTTTGCTGGATAATGCGATTAACAGGAGCAGTGAAAGAGGTTGGCGCCTGCTGCATCAGCGTCACGGTCGTAATCCCGGTCGCGATCGAAGTGACGAAAGAAAGCAGTACTGCGAGCAGTATAAGCTGTGATTTGTTCAGGTCCTTAATATCCATTCTTTAATCATACCATTTTTTTAATTTTGTCAAAATTTGAGATAATGTGCTTTTTAATCCTTTATTATCTTAATAATTTTTTTAACAACTTCTCTTGTTTTACTTTCTTTTATCGTGCCAATTTTATAAAGAATAATATTTTTATCAGCTGTAAAAATTCTATTTGGCCTGATATTGCTATCAACTGAAAGACTGCCAAGAGTAAAATCGGTTTTTAGAAGAGATATTGAATATTTATCTTTAATTGCCTGGCTAGTTATCTGGCAAAGAATAAGGTCATCCCCAGCAAGTTTATTCACAATAAAAGCAGGTCGCTTTTTTACTTGAGATAAGTTAGAAAACGGGAATGGAACAACTACGATATCCCCTTTTACAAATTCTGCCATGCTTTTTCTTCAGTCTTCTTAAGCCAGTCTTTAGACAAAGACGATTCGCTAGCAACCGCTAGATTTGTCGGAGATTTTAATACTTTCAGTTTTCCTTGCTTTTTTTCTTTTTTGTAAGTAGCTACAGCCTGACCCGTGTCTTTTTCTTCATAAATCGCGTCAGATTTACTGTAAAACTTTAAAGGTCTGCTTTTAAAACTTCTCAAAAGATTCTTATATTGAGAACGAGGAATAAGTATCAAATCTTTTTCTTTGATTAAATTCTTAGGAATGGTTATAGTTGCCATATCTAAATACTAGCAATTTATAAACAAAAAGGCAAATACAATTTTAATGATACCACTTTTTTAGTTTAGTCAAAATTTTAAATGACGCCTTAAGCATAGTATAATACCTCCATGATAAAATTAAATGCAAAAATACTGCGCCTAACAACTGCCAAAGAAGAGCAAAAGAAAGATCTAAAAAAAAATCCGATATACATTATTGTTGATAATGTGCTTGATACTTATAACGTCGGCGCGATTTTCCGACTGGCTGATGCTGTGGCGGTGGAGAAAGTCTATCTATGCGGCGGTACTGAGAAACCTCCAAATCACCGAATAAAAAAAGCCTCAATCAATACAACAGAGTGGGTAAATTGGGAATATGCAGAAACTGCGGTTGGAGTGGTAACGCAACTTAAATCTCAAATTCCGGATATACAAGTGATTGCTGTAGAACAAAATGATAAAAGCGTACAATATGACCAGATTGACTACCATTTTCCGATCGCTCTTATCGTCGGACATGAAAGTGATGGTGTTTCAAAAGAGGCCATGGAAGCGTCTGATTATATTGCCGAAATACCAATGTGGGGAGTCAATCTGAGCTTGAATGTTATGATAAGTTTAGGAATTATGTTGTATAAAGTAATGGAATATAAGAAATAAACTTGTCTTGCTAAAACTCACTACCGGGTATATATTGAAAACGCATGAATCCAAAACTCAAGATAATGGCGCGACCGCCAGTAGTAGTGGTTATGGGTCACATTGATCATGGAAAATCAACGCTTTTAGACTATATCCGAAAAACAAATGTCGCGGAAAAAGAAGTTGGAGGAATAACCCAGAATATTTCCGCCTATGAAGTTTTACATAAAGACGAAAATAACAGAGACAGGAAGATAACTTTTTTAGATACACCAGGGCATGAAGCTTTTTCAAAAATGCGAGAGCGTGGAGCCTTGATTGCTGACATTGCCATCTTGGTAGTATCAGCAACTGAAGGTGTCAAACCACAAACAGTTGAAGCGTGGAAAACAATCAACAAAATAAACCTTTCTTGTATTGTTGCAATAAATAAAATAGACAAAATTGAGAGCAATATTGAAAAAACCAAAAAGGAATTAGCGGAAAATGAAATATATCTGGAAAATTACGGAGGCAAAATCCCATACGTAGAAATTTCTGCGAAAACTGGCGCAGGTATAGACAATTTATTATCATTAATTCTGATTCTGGCTGAAATGGAAAACTTGCGGGGAAACTTAGATGAAAATGCATCCGGCTTCGTGATTGAAGCGAACCTTGACTCTAAACGCGGAATACTAGCAACTTTAGTTATAAAAGAAGGTTGCCTCACCAAGAGAATGACAGTGGTAGTGGAGGATTGTATTTGCTCCACGCGGATAATAGAAAATTTCAAAGGAGTAATGATAGATGAAGCGACTTTTTCTTCTCCGATACGTATTTTTGGTTTTGATAAAATGCCCGCCGTGGGAACCGAATTCAAATCTTTTCAAAATAAAAAAGAAGCTGAAAAATATGCAAAAAGCTGGCAAGATCAGAATTTAAAAAAAGAAATGAATTTGCCTGCTCCCGAAACAGATAAAAAAATAATCCCGATTCTGCTGAAAACCGATGTGTCAGGATCACTGGAGGCCATAGAAAAAGAAATAGAAAAAATAGGGAGCAAAACAAAAATAGAGAATGCGGAATTCAAAATTATAGGCAAAGGCGTAGGGCCGATTTCAGAATCAGATATAAAAAGCATATCTGATAGTGCGGAGGCTATCGTTATTGGATTTAACGTGAAAACCGACAAAAGCGCGCAAGAAACTGCCGAGAAAAGAGGAATTACTATTTCTTTCTTTGACATAATTTATAAGCTAACCGAATGGCTGGAAGAGGAAATGTCCAAGCGAAGGCCCAGAATTGAGACAATAGAAACGACCGGCCGGGCAAAAATTATCAGAGCTTTCAGCCGGACCAAAAACTTTCAAATAGTGGGCGGCAAAGTAATAGAAGGCATTATTGCCTTACAGGAAACAGTTAAAATAATGCGCCGAGAATTTGAAATCGGGCGCGGTAAAATTATAAATCTGGAAAAAGGCAAAATCAAAGTAGGCTCGGTACCCGAGGGGTCTGAGTTCGGCATGATGATTGAATCTAAAATAGAAATTGTGCCAGGCGACGTATTAGAGCTATTCGCCGTGAGCCAAAAATAATTATAAAAATTAAAATAATATGACTCAAAGAAACGAAAAAGTGGCAAATTTAATTAAAGAGCTCACAGCCTCATTCTTGGCCCGCGAAAACAACAGAACTTCTCTTGTCACTGTCACTTCCGCTACTTGCTCCCCTGACTTGAAACGCGCGACAATATTCATAACCGTGCTTCCTATTGAAAAAGAAAAAGACGCATTGGAATTTGCCAAGCGTAAAAGGCACGAACTGCGGGAATTTTTGAAAAAAAATATGCCGATAAAAATAATTCCCTTCCTTGAAATTGCCATAGATCAGGGAGAAAAAAACCGGCAGAAAATTGACGAACTGCTGCGCGCCAAGTAGGATAAAGACAGATGGTTTATTTGGGCCTGGTAGCCAAGTGGTAAGGCGTTCCTCTGCAAAAGGAATATACGGCGGTTCAATTCCGCCCCAGGCCTCCCTAAAACGTGTTAAAATATTTTAGGATGAATTTTTGCCCGAGTGGCGTAATTGGTAGCCGCGCAAGACTTAAAATTTTGTGACCGCAAGGTCGTGTGGGTTCGACCCCCACCTCGGGCACTTGGGAGTTTTTTGAAAATTTTATTTCTTTTCCGCCCATAGCTGTTTTGATAGGTCGTTTAGATTATATATCCGCCCATAGCTGTTTTGATAGGTCGTTTAGATTATATATCCGCCCATAGCTGTTTTGATAGGTCGTTTAGATTATATATCCGCCCATAGCTCAGCTGGTAGAGCAGATCCCTCTTAAGGATAAGGTCGGGGGTTCGATCCCCTCTGGGCGGACATTGCCGGGATGGATAAAAACTAAACGGCTTTAGTTTTTATCCGAAGGAGGCCGACAGCCCGGCAACGGTATTGCGAAGCAATACGCAAAATATGAAATTTATTTTGCGAGTTGCCGGGATGGCGGAATTGGTATACGCGCTAGTCTTAGGAACTAGTGGGGCAACCCTTGGGAGTTCGAGTCTCCCTCCCGGCACTTGACTTTTATTTTTGAATATGCTATAGTGCCGGCATATGAAAAAAGTAAACAACGTAAAAATAAAGTATATTTTTCTTTATGCCTTGGCAATATTGGGTATTTTGACTTTCGGGATGATAGTCATGCCCGCAAAAGCAAGCGCCCAGACTGGCTATGATACCGGTTATGGAAATCGAGCAACGTTGAAATTTAGAGATGTTAATTTTGATAATAATACTGTACCAAATTATAACAATGCACTATCTTACAACATGACACCAGTGATTAGCTCCATAAGTCCAAATTCTGGCAATTTAGGAGGAGGCGCAAAAACCGTCACCATTTCTGGAAATGGTTTTATCCCAAATTCTGTTGCTAGATGGAATGGCTCTAGTCGACCTACAACTTTCATAGACTATTCCCACCTTTTGATTCATTTGAGTGCTAACGACATGTATGGATCAAGTGGCCGTTATATAAATGTTTTTAATCCGGCTCCGGATGGAGGATATTCAAACGCAGTCCTTTTTACTATAAATGGTTATGTTACCCCCAACACAGGAACGACAGTAAAAAACTCAAACACATCAATTCAAACAAATAATACTAATCTTTACAGAACGCTTGACACAAACACTAATTCATCAAGTACATATAATGCCTCTACTGAAAATTCAGACACCGCCACAGCAAACGAATCAAGCGATAACTACAGCAGTCTCGCTTCCAATGTTATCTTTGGATCGAACAGCTTCTACCCTTCCGGCTTAATTCAATGGATCTTTTTTGCGATACTAGTTCTAATAATAGTCATCTTGGTAAGAAAAATTTTCGGTCCTGAAAAAAACTATCATTCGACACCAATGAAACACGCCTAACTACGGACTGTAATCAGGCAAATTAACTGTCCCCTGCTCTGGGTCTATTTGAGACTTAGGTATACCTAAAGTAGCTAAGAGAATGCCAAGAATAGTCCAAACACCAATCATTATGGTAAGCCCGACAACTCCCCAAAGCATATGACTTTTCCCAGAGGTTCTTTTCTCTTCATTTGCTCCATTCATAATAAATTCAAGCATGCCATAAAGAAAATACGCCAAGGCTAGAGCGAAGAGTAATATTATGAGCGGGTTTATGATGAGCGTATTAACATTCCCCAGAAAAGAATCCAAGCTCGCATAAGCTACCTTAGTAGAGAATAAATCCATGATTGATTTTTAATGAACGTAGTGAACATAAAAATCATCACCTTGTTAAATAAAATCCTTCAGATTTTAATTTTTGCAAAGCAAAAATTATTTAACAGGGTTAGGAAAATCATATTCGCTCCACTCATTGATTTTCATTAAAAAGGCACCGTTGGGAAGTTGAGATTTTGAGGATTTGTGTCAATCCCAAAAGTTCTTGTTAGAAGAAAAACAAGCCCCCACACAGCGATAATAATAGCCAAGCCAATCAGGCCAAAGACTATTCTATTTCTTCCGGCTTTCTTTGCTTCTTCATCGCTAGCAATGACATAAGTAATTACTCCCCATACGAAGTAAATAACCGCCAAGGTAATCAAAATAGGAACGACAATATTGAGAATATCACCTATTTTGCACAATATACCTTCTATCGTCCCAAAACTAACAGCTCTACAACCAATAAAAGTACCAGTTTGTACCGGCTGCGCCAATGCCACTACCGGCGCCAAACCCAAAACAAAACCCGACAATATAATTAATTTCTTTTTCATGACTAATTTTTAACGAACGCAGTGAGTATAAAAATGTCACCCTGTTAAATAAAATCCTTTAGATTTTAGCTTTTGCCAGACAAAAGCTATTTAACAGGGTTAGAAAATTATATTCGCTATGCTCATGAATTTTCTAATAATTTTATCCGCCTTTGGCGGAAAAACGACCTTATAAATAATAATCTAAACAAAGAACCAATATCCCATTATACCACAAACATAAATACAACGAAAGTAAATTATGGCTTAACCTCTGGAAGAACCGACGTATTAATACCAAAAGTACCTCCAAGAATACCGACCAACCCCCAAACACCAATCATCACTGTCAAACCAATTATCCCCCAGATCATGAACTGTCTGCCTTTTGCTTTCTTCTCCTCTTGATCACTATTGATAACATACTGCACTACGCCCCAGATAAATATAACTAGAGCTATAGCAAAAAGTAAAGGAATGACCGTTCTTTCTATAGTACAAGTAATATATTCGAAAAGAATACTTACTCTTGGATCATTTTGAAAAGCAGAAAAACAAGAAAAATCAGACACAGCGAAAGCAGATGTTGGGTAAAAGACTGTTAACGAAATAAATGGGACAAGTTTTAATAATTTTTTTCTCATATATTTAATTTCTTACCTTATAAACTTTATAACTTTATAAACTTTTAACTACTTTCATAATTCAAGCACGGTATTGGATATGAGCTCGGCGATAGCCCATGACCCTAAAAGTATCGCCGCGCCGATCAGGGTATAAAGAAGGGCGTCTCTGGCTTTGGTAATGGCTTCGGGCTTGCCCCGCGCCGCCACAAAAAGAAAACCGCAGTAAATGATAGCCAAGGCGACAAGCGGTATGCCGATTTTAAGCACGCCTTCTAAAAGAACTTTTATAAATGCGTTTATGGTGTTATAAGGTATTGGATTAGTAAGCATCGCTTTATTGTAACATATTAGTCAAACCCTATCCAAGCTCCTTGATAACCTAAAATTGCCAATATGGTCCTGATAATCAGCCAAGCGGCAGCCGCCAGAACCAGACCGATAAACGCATTCCAGAAAATTTCCTTGCCCTTTGTTTTTTTACTCGAAGACTCACTCCCCGGAACTATCATCAAGAACCCAGCATAGACGAACATAATGGCGGCAATTGGCACAGCTAGATTAAAAAGAATAAAACGAATTACTGTGTTGACGAGATTCATAAATTGGGTAAAATCACAATCCGCCCCATTACAAGGCACTAGGCCACCTGCCGCAAAAGAAAAAACAGGCATAATTAGCATCAAAAATATTGAAATGAAAATTAAAAGTTTTTTCATTTGGTTAATAAAAGACCCAGCTTGGAACTAGCGTCGGACATCGCGTCTTCAGCAGACATACTATTCGAGAGCACTCCGTCAATCATCCGGCGGAAAATATCATTTGTATCTTTGGGCGACGGATCAAGCCAGTTCCTGGCATAAAGCGCGGAATTGTAAAAAATTGGAAAATATGCATCCGCTAACTTGACCTTGAGTAAATCCCGACGCGCTGGCGTCACCCCTGTCGCAATAGAGAATTTAGAAGCAAAGTCACCCGTAGTAGCCATCAGACTGGCTGCCATGAAAGCTGTATTAAAATTCTTCGACGTTGATAAAAGAGCTATGCCCATTACATGAGCGCTCGTTAGTTTGAAATTAGCATTCCGGACTTGAGGAAATGGAGCAACGCCAAAATTTTGATTTGGATTTTTGTTTATTAAAGACCGAAGCTCACTGGCAAACCCAAAATAAAATGTCAAATCCTCTTTCGAAAAAGCATCACTGGAATTCGGAAACGATTTATTCCAAGAATATACGTCTTTATTTGGATCAGCGAAATCGGTGTAGGATTTCAAAATTGAACCAAGATTGTGTTGTTGATTGGAAGTATTCAGACTGGAACTAAAAATCCCATTTTTCTCGCTGACGATTGGGTTTCCTGCCTGCATAAAAAGAGCAGAAATTATATCCTTAGCATGATTAACATTCGAGAAATGTCCCAGTGCGACTGCGCTTTTTATTATTTTATTTGAGTCATCTTTTTTAGTAATAATTGGGACAAGCTTAGCAAGTTCATCCCAAAAAGTTGGAGGATAAATAATGGAATTGGCGTCCAGTATGCTTCGATTGTAATACATCACCAGCGGATCAATGGAGATTGGAATAGCCAAAATACCTTTGGAAGTCACAAACACTTCCCCGGCACCGGCAAAAGCATTCTTAAATGAGGCCAGCGAGTAACTCTGATAAGGAATGGTAAAAATTCTATTGGCGTAATGAAAGGCCAGATTGTCGGGCAAGAAAAACATATCGGGCCCCACGCCAGTAGCCAACGCTTCAAGTAAATCTTGATCAAAAGTGTCCATAGATTTTTGTACATACTGCACGATAAAAGTCGGATTAGCGTTATTAAATTCTTCTAAGAGCGGTGCCATCGTCTCAGCTTTTATTGTTCCCCACAAAACAACAATACCAAGACCTCCTGTTGTGTTATTACTCCCAATTGGTATCACGCCAGAAAAAACCAAAACACCAAAAACAGCTAGGATGATGAATACAACTATTATTATAATTTGAAAACTTTCTTTCATGATTGATTTATAACGAGCGAAGCGACTATATAAATCGTCACCCAGCTCCACTTTTAATAATTAATTATAATATCAACGTAAAGTTAACTGCTTGTAAAATTTTAGTCGATTGAAACATCATAATGTTAAAAGTGGGGCTGGGTTAAGAAAATCATATTCGTTTCACTCATTGATTTTCATTAGTATCATACCATAATGATGCGTTCCAGCATCAATCTCACGCTCAAAAACAAAACCTTTTTTCTCAAACATTTCGCGTGCTTTATTTTGGGGAATAGCGGTTTTAGGGGACACACCGAAAGAAGAACTAGACCAATCAATAACAAGCACTCTGCCCTTAGGCTTTAATATTCTTTTTATTTCTTCAATAAACTTATCTTTATCTTCCACCTGAAAAAGAACGTTGGAGGCGATAACCGCATCCACGACGCTATCCCCTATCATAGTGCCGCCGATTTTTTCGATATTCCCCCAAATAATTTCTACGTTATTCAGATGCGCCTCTTTTACTTTATTTCTGACGGTATCTAAGAAGTCTTTAGCGATTTCTACGGCATAGACTTTCCCCTTAGGCACAAGGTGCCCTGCCGCCACAGAATAAAAGCCAGTCCCCGCGCCCAAATCAGCCACAATATCATTTTCCCGGAGCCCCAAAGTTTTTAAGTTTTTTACCGGATCGGTAAACATAGGTACATCCATTATAGTACTAAATAAACTTATCCACCATTAGCATGTCAAGGACTCCCCTTGACATGCTATAATGGGTTGATGAAAAATAGAGACTATAAAAATTTTGCAAAAGGAGTTATTGTACACATATATAACAGAGGAAATAATCGTGAAAAAATATTTCATGATGAGCAAGATTATAAAGCTTTTTTGTTTAGAATCGGACTAGCATTAGAAATTGATGCTGAAATTCTTCAGAAGGAAAATTTAACATCAGTCCCCTATTCACGAATCAGAATAAATGGAAATAAAAATCTTTTTAAACTACATGCTTTNTGTCTAATACCGAACCACTTTCATTTATTAATTGAACAGTGTGGNGATGTTTCAATTTCAAAATTAATTTCTCAAATATGTACGAGCTATTCTATGTACACCAATAAAAAACACAAAAGGGTTGGACATGTTTTCCAAGATTGTTTTAAAGCAGT
>C687J35174_10005261_pt1 | contig 17115 bp, 16 predicted proteins | sample RifCSPhighO2_01_FD_35174 | JGI IMG/M metagenome (IMG submission 35174) | reverse complement strand
GGGTAGAAGGTCGCGAACTTGGACATGATTTTGGTTATGGCGTTGAGCGCCTCAACCGCTCCAAGTTCCGTAGACTGCAGGCAGAGCGTTTTCATTTTCACCCCTCCAAAGGGCGAAATCGCAAGCATTAACCGCCTTGCGGTGTGCGGCATGGGTCACCATTTTGCGATCCATCGTACCGTGCCGACTTCTGTCCGCGGGGCGACGATGAACCACAAAAACGACCAAACAAAAACCTAAATTCAAAGTGCTTTTTTTCTATCTTATCATATATGTGTTGATGTGTCAAGGATATTCTTGACAAAGCATTTGTTGTGTGCTACCGTATACCTGGATTCGGGCATATGCCCAAAGAAAAGTACCCGACAACAAAAGAGGTCTAATATGACACCTAGTTGGTTTCTCGTCGTGTTCGTCGTCCTCGGTTGGGCCTACTACATGGTGGCGGTCATCCTGATGCGGGGCTCGATCTTTGAGCCCATGCGTCAGTCGATCAACTTCCGCGCCGAGCACAATCGATTTTTCGGATTCGTCCAAGAGATGCTCGGTTGCCTGATGTGTACGGCGACGGAAGCGTCGCTCTGGACACTCGGGCTGACCACCTTTGTCCTCGGCGTGTGGCTACACTTCCCCGAAACGGGAATCGACGCCGTCACCGGACAACAAGTACACCTCCCCGCGTTAGCAGAAATCGCGCTTATGGGGATGGTGTCGTTTGCAATCTCGCTCGCCGTTGCAGGCGAGGCCTGGGCAATCAAGACCATCGTGGAGCATCGGGAAATGAAGTTCCTCGCGATGAGAAGCGAACTTCGCGAGCGTGAAATTGATCTCATGAAACGGCTCCAGGAATGCGAAACGGGCTCCCAGGGCGACTTCATCTTCGATTTGTCGGAAAACTAAGGAGGCAAACAATGAGTCAGAGTGTGAAAGTCGTCATCCCACAGGCGAGCTTTAACGCGATCTTCGACTCCGCTTTTGGGAGTCGGGATTGTGTGAAGATCCGGTGCCCGTACACCAAAACGAAGTGTTGTTTGAAGCAGATGTTGGTGAGTATCCACAACTGGTGGAATACCACCAACGGCGAGAAGGCTCCCGGATTTGTGTGCTATGAAACAATCTTCCACGTCGCCATCAAGAACAACGACGGGATCTACTTGGAATGTTGCCTGTTCGTGATGTTCGGCGGTCGCGACGTGACTCAAGTCCGTCACCGAATCTACAACGAAATAGTTGCAGAGCTCAAAGCACAATTCGAGCGACGACGCTAGCGCACTCGACCCGAGCGCCCCCCGCCCGCCTACCATATGTGACCTCTGTCTATCGGCCACCACCGCTCACTGACGAATAAAAATCGTCGGGGGCGGTTTTTATTTTCAGTAAAATTTTTAACTATTATCTTTTCTTCCACTCTTCTATTTTTTTATGGTTTCCAGAAAGTAGAACTTTTGGAACTCGATAATTTTTATTTTTATATTTTAAAACCTCTGGACGAGTGTAGACTTCACTGCTTGAAACTCTTTCTTCTTCGAGAGATTCATATTTGCCTAAGACTCCTGGAATTTGACGAGAAATGGAATCTATTAAAACCATTGCTGGGAGTTCACCACCAGTTAATACGTAATCCCCTATTGAAATTTCTTCGGCGCGCAGAATTTTTTGCACTCGCATGTCGATGCCTTCATATCGACCCGAAATTAAAATAATGTCCGTATATTTTCGCGCAGACTTTTTCGCATAAGCGGTGTCGAACTTTTTACCTGATGGAGAAAATAAAATTATTTTTACATTGCGAAGGTTGTGAGAAGTTTTTCGAGCTGATTTGGCTGACCCCCTTCCGAGGACCCGAGAAAAATTTTTCACAGCCGCAGCATACGCCTCAAGAAAAAGTTCCGGCCGTAAAACCATCCCGGGACCCCCGCCATAAGGCCTATCATCCACTCGCCTTTTGGGCTCGCAGAAATCCATGGGATTGTAAAACTTTATTGAAATTTTCTTATCCTTTATCGCTCGGCCGATAATAGACTCTTTCAAATAAGAATCAAACATCTCTGGAAAAATTGTAATTATATGAAAACGCATATAAGCATAATACATAAAAAAGAGCGAATACAAAAGTTTTCATTTGCACGTGCTGGGTTCTTTTTGCGTGCCAGAAAATTTTTGTATTCGCTCTTTTTGTAAAAAACTAGATTCCTTTCAGATCTTCCATCGCTTGATCAACAGTTTTCAGCGAACTTGGAGCACTCGCACGCACACCCTCTGGTCTTGTACTTCCTTCCGGTTCGTTGATCTTCAAATTTACGCGAGCATTATTCTTCATCCCGATAATTCTTAGAAGAGTACGAATTGCTTTAGCAGTGTTTCCCATTCTTCCGATAATCTTACCCATATCAGCAGGATTTACTGTAAGACTAATGAGTACCCCCATTTCATCCACAGTACGATCAATCTTTATGTCGTTCGGATTGTCAACAAGAGCTTTGACTACATATTCCAAAAATACCTTATCTGCGTCTTCCATATGTGTTTCAGAATTTTATATTTTAATTTAATTTGGCAGTGTTACGACCCGATACTGCTTCACTTATTGTACAGAATTATTTCTTAGCTTTCAACTCTTTTCTCTTTAAAGTTGGTTTTTTCTTTGGTAATACATTTACTTTCTTGCCTTCGATAATCTTATCGTGTACTAAAAAGTTATGCATTGTATCAGAACATTTCGCGCCCTTGGACATCCAGTATTTTATCCTATCGTTTTCTAAATTCTTCTCGCTTGCTTTTGGATTATAAGTACCGAGTATCTCTAAAAATTTTCCGCTCTTGGTACTATTTTTTGAATCAGTCAAAACAACCCGAAAAGATGGATCATTTTTCCTGCCTATTCTCTGTAGTCTTATTTTTAACATAGAAGGAGTTTAACATAAATAATAAAAAAGGCAAACAAAATGAGAAAAACGTCGTGCAGGTGAGCCTGCAACGACGTTTTCTTGTGATGATCCCGAGCTCGATATTCTGAGCCCAGTGCTGGCCACCATGTGTGGTGGCCTTGACGATTAGCGAGGGCGGGGGCGATACCAAGTCGCGCTCCCCGGAGTCCCACGATGATATAGCTGCTGGTCATACGAGACGTAGTAACCAGCGTTGCCGTAAGGGCTAACGACAGGCGGCTTCGGCCAGTTGTTCTTCGTCGCATCGGCGGCCTCGTTGGCCACTTTCTTGCTTCGATCCGCCTCGAGACGACGAGCATCGAGACAATATTTCGCCGCGTCTTTCGCCTTCTCGAAGACCTTTGCCGCCGCCGTCAAGCAGACGGCGGCATCGTCCACCATAACCGGCGACGGTGTGGCGACCTTCGCCAATTCCACCCCCGGCGCCGATGGTGTCTGCGCCGACGCGGACGTCGCACATCCGAGCAACAATCCGACGATCGCTGCCACGATACCAACGCCCAACGCCCACTTCGTATTTTTCGACATTTTCTTTTCCTTTCAAGGGAGAAGTAACTCCTCCGTACATTCTATATAAGTATAGCACATTTTTACCCTATTGTCAATCCCAATTTTATGCTATATTTATGAGGTGAAAACACAAACTAATAGAATACAGGGCATTATATCTATTTCATCTAAAGGCACCGGATATGTGGCAATCGGAGAAGATAAAAACAAAGAAGAAGATCCGGAAATTGATTTTAAGCATCTAAATACAGCGCTCCATGGGGACAGAGTGGAAATAATACTCCATCCGAAAGGACATAAACGACAAACTGCGGAAGTGTCTAAAATAATTTCGCGCGCAAAAATTGGCTACGCGGGAGTTTTGGAAAAAGAAAAATCGGTATTTTTTTTAAAACCAGACGATACAAAAATGTATACGGACATTTTAATTCCTGAGAAATTATTGCACGGCGCTAAGGCTGAACAAAAAGTTTTTGTGGAAATAATTTCATGGAAAGATCCTCGTAAAGCCCCTGAAGGAAAAGTAATTAAAATTTTAGGCCAACCTGGAAACAATGACACAGAAATGAATGCAATCGCGATGGAAAAAGGTTTTGATTCAGAGCTCCCTAAAAAAGTTTATAACGAAGCAAGAGAAATAAAACAGAATGGAATACGAGAGAATGATTATCTTGAACGTCGTGATTTTAGAAAAACTCTAACTTTTACCATTGATCCGGAGGACGCAAAAGATTTTGATGATGCAATATCATTCAGAGAAGTAAATGAGAGTGAATATGAAGTCGGAATACACATCGCGGACGTTTCGCATTATGTGAAAATCGGTAGCGCCTTGGATACTGAAGCAAGTGAGCGAGGAACTTCCGTGTATTTAGTGGATAGAACAATTCCCATGCTCCCAGAAATTCTTTCAAATGATTTATGTAGTTTAGTCCCTCATAAAGACCGACTCACCATGAGTGCAGTCTTTATTATGAACAAAAACGCTGAGGTAAAAACCGAATGGTTTGGAAGAACTGTAATACATTCTCAAAAAAGATTTACTTATGAGGAGGCCGAAAGATCAATAAAAAAAACTAATGCACCATTTCATAGAGAACTGTTTATTTTAAATAATTTAGCAAAAAAATTAACCAAGGAAAGATTTGCGCAAGGCGCTATTTCGCTCGATCAGGAAGAAGTAAAATTTGTGCTCGACAATAAAGGAACTCCAATAAAAGTAATAAAAAAAGAACGTGGTGATTCAAATAGATTGATCGAAGAATTCATGCTTTTAGCAAACAAAAAGGTGGCAAAAGTATTATCTCCCAAAAACACCAAAAGCGTTAAAGATGAAAATGTGTCTATCTATCGCATACATGATTTACCCAGTAAAGAAAAAATGGCCGATCTTGCATTTTTTCTGCGAAGCTTGGGATATAAAGTGTCTCTGCGAGATGGAATTATTCCAACATTTGAAATAAATAATCTCTTAGAAAGTTTGGCAGGTAAAAATGAAGCAGATACGGTGCATCGAGCAGTTATTCGTTCAATGGCTAAAGCAATTTATTCCACTAAAAACATAGGGCATTATGGCTTGGCGTTTGAACATTACACGCACTTCACTTCTCCAATTAGACGATATCCGGATATAATAGTTCACAGACTTCTTGCTGATTATTTATCTGGTAAAAAAACCAAAAGAGAAAATCTTGCAAAAAAATTAGTTGAATATGAAAAAATTGCAAGGATTTCTTCTGAACAAGAAAAGCGTGCCTCCGATGCTGAAAGATCTTCTATTAAATATAAACAAGTTGAATACATGTCAAAACATCAGGTAGACAAGTTTGAAGGAATTATAAGTGGAATAACAGAGTGGGGTATTTATGTGGAAGAAATTGAAACAAAATGTGAAGGTTTGGTTCGAGTAAGAGATATGAATGATGATTTTTATATTTTTAATGAAAAAAAACTAGAATTAATCGGGCAAAAAAAGAAAAATAAGTATCGTTTGGGTAATCGTGTCAAAATAAAAGTAAAAGGGGTTGATTTAGAAAGAAAAACCATAGATTATACTTTAATATGAGTCGCGATCTAATTTCCAAAATTAAACCAAGGATTAAATTAGTGTCTTGGGTTGTGTTCTCTATAATTCTAGGTATTTTTTTGGCATCACTTGTATGGCTGGTTTTTAAAAACATTAATTATGAAAAAATATTTCAACCGAAAAATAATCTATCAGCGCAAATAAATGGAGCAGCAATAGCGCAATCTCCGACAAGAGAAGAAATAAGAGCAAAAGAAAAACCAAAATATTTTTATTTAAATAAAGACTCAAATGGGCAACCGAAAGTTTCCGCTTTGGCATATTTGATAGGCGACTTGAATACAGGTGAAGTTATTTTATCAAAAAATCAAGATCAGAAATTTCCAATTGCTTCAGTGTCTAAACTCATGACTGCGCTAGTAACAAAAGAAATAACAAACTCGAATGATAGCACGCAAGTAAGTAAAAAAGCTTTAAATACTGAGGGCAAGAATGGGGGCTTGAAAATAGGAGAAAAAATAAAAATTATGGATCTGATATATCCCCTACTTTTAGAATCAAGTAATGATGCAGCGGAAATAATTGCAGAACATTTCGGGCGAGATACTTTTATAAAAAAAATGAACCAGGAAGCGGAAAAATTGAAGATGTCTTCCACTTCATACGAAGATCCAAGTGGACTCTCAGAGAAAAATCAATCAACTGTTTCCGATATATTCAAACTAACAGGATATTTAAACCAACAAAAACAAGATTTACTGCAAATTACAACTAAGCGATCTTTCTCTAACAAAAAACACAGCTGGTCAAATATCAGCCAGTTTCTGCATAAAAATGGCTACATCGGAGGAAAAAGCGGATACACGGATGAGGCAAAACAAACTGTCGTTTCAGTTTTTTCTCTTCCTCTTGGAGAAAAAGGAAGTCGTCCTATTGCTATTACCCTGCTTCAAAGCCAAGATCGTCGCAAGGATGTAGAAAATATTTTAAAATACTTGAAGAAAAATATATATTATGGCGGAGAAGCCGATGCAAATACTAATTGGGTCCAAGAAAAAGTAGGAGCGCCAGATATTAAAGATCCAGATTTTGTAAGTTTTGCTTTCGTGGGGGATACAATGCTCGATCGTGGAGTAAAAAATTCAGTAATAAAAAATTTCAACAATGATTATTCAGCGCTTTTTGAAAAATTAGAAATATTAAAAGAATATGACATCGTTTTCGCGAATCTAGAAGGCACAGCATCAGACAAAGGCATCGATCAGAAAAATTTATACTCTTTTCATATGGATCCAGCTGTCATTCCAGCATTAAAAGGCGCAGGTATTAGTATTTTATCCGTGGCCAATAATCATATTGGAGATTGGGGACGTGTTGCATATATTGACACATTGTCGCGCTTAAAAGAAAATGAAATACTATATACGGGAGGAGGAAATAATAGTATTGAAGCCGAACAGCCAACTATTATTGAAAAATATGGAATGAAAATAGGATTTCTTGGTTTTTCTGATAAAGGACCAAACCCCATGGAAGCAGGAACAGAAAAAGCCGGCTTGCTTCTCGCAAATAATCCACGTTTTGATGAAATAATAAAGAATGCATCAAAACAAGTTGATTATTTAGTAGTTTCTTTTCACTTTGGCGAAGAATATCAAGCTAAACATAATGCAAGACAAGAATATTTAGCGCATAAGGCCGTCGACGATGGAGCGAAAATCGTAATTGGATCACACCCACATGTTATGGAAGACATAGAAATTTATAAAGAAAGTTATATCGCTTATTCGCTTGGTAATTTTATTTTTGATCAATCTTGGAGTGAACCAACAATGCAAGGAATGCTTCTTAGCATAAAATTAAGCAAAGACGGAAGCATGACCGCTAAAAAAGACACGATAAAACTAAGTAGAGCTTTTCAACCAGATAAAATAATTAAAGGTAAAGAAGAAAAAGTGAAATTTCAGGAGTTATAAATTTTATTTCGCTCTTCGGAAATACTGAGGACAAAATAGTTACTTTAGCAATTATTTTGCAATTTGAGTAGCTTCTTCAAATTTTACAGACAAAAGCTTGGAAGCGCCGTTAGCGCCTATGGTCACACCATAAAGCACGCCGGCGCGAGACATCGTTTCGCGATTATGGGTGACAACGATAAGTTGGGAATGTTTGGAAAGTTTTTCCAGCATATCTCCGTATTTGCGAGAATTTGATTCATCTAGTGCGGCATCAGTTTCATCTAATACTAGAAAAGGTGGCGGATTGACTTGTGACATAGCGAAAAGAAGAGCGATAGAAGTAAGCGATCGCTCCCCACCCGAGAGCGCGTGAAGTTCTTTGACTTTTTTATGCGGTAGTGAAACATTAATTTCTATCCCTTGCTCCGGCACTGTTTCTTCCATTGCCTCGTCATAGCTTTCAGCGTCGGTGGGTTCATCCATGTCCTCACTTCTTCTTTTCTTTTTATTTTCAACAATAATAGAAAGAGAGCCATGCCCACCATCAAACATCAAGGAAAAGAATTCCTGAAATTCCACATTTATTTTCTTAACACCTTCTTTGAATTCTACATCGATCTTCTCTTTTAAATCTGTGATGAGTTTCTGTAATGCCAGTATGCTTTTAGTTAAATCTTCCATTTCTTTTGCCAAGAAACTATCTCGTTCTGAGATTTCTTTAAATTCTTTCATAACTTCAGATCCCCCACCAACACCTACGTCTTCCAATTTTATTTTTATACGTTCAATTTTTTTCTTTTGTTCTTCTTGTGTATGAATATCTATCTCTTCTCCTACTTTATAATTTTTGTAGGAAAAAACTTCTTCTCCCACAAACGCCACACCTTCTTTTATTTCATTATCAAAATATTCCGCCCTATTTCTCAAATTCCCTTCTTTAATATTTACCAACTCCAAAGCGGAAGAAAGCTCCTGATGCCTGACTTTGTAGGTAAATTTTTCCCGTTCCATGTCGCGCAAGGCTTCCATTTCTTTATTGATATCTTGTTTGAGTGTTTCAGCTAATTGAACACTTTCGTTTTCTTCTTTTTCTGTCTTTTTTATTTCAGCAATAATATTCGTCTGAGAATTCTTTAATTCAGCTAATTCTTTTTCATCATTTTCTCGCTTCTGTAACTGTTCTGGATGCATTTCTTTAATTTCGTTTCCACATAAGGGACACCTGCCAGAGAGTTTAACTTTGTTTTCCTTAGCTTCTAGTATTCCCTCAATACGCCCCAGCCTACGCTCCATTTCGTTATTCTGCGCACGAATTTCATTGATTTTTTTCTCTACAACCCGAAGTTCTTCTATTTTTTTATTGCCTTTAGAGGAACTCTCTTCCGTAGTGCTAGAAATTTTCTTAGCAACACNCTCAAGCTCAACTTCAATTTTATTTTTTTCTTTTAATAANTTAGATTTCTCTTNTTCTAGATAAACACTTTCTTTTTTTAAGTACTCTCTANAAAGTGTCAGTAATTCCATCTGCATTTCTTTAGCTTTTTCAAATTTTTCCACTTGCTTCTTCAAGAAGTTAAGGTGCGGNGCATTTTCTCGACGAAGTATAGTTACTTCTCTCATATTACTTTCTGTTCGTTCTAGTTTTCTTTCGGACTCTTTTATTTTGTATTGGTAAATTTTAAGTCCCAATGCGTCTTCTACCATTTCTTTTCGATCTTTCAGATTTGCATTTAAAATCCTATCTGCCTCGCCTTGTGAAATAATGTGGTGTCCACTTGAGCCGATATTAACCGACGCTAAGAGATTATGAATATCTTTTAATCTAACTTCCGTGCCGTTTAAAATATATTTATTCAACCCATCAGAAAAAACTTCGCGAGAAATGCTAATAGTGTCATAATTTAAGTTTATATTCTCTCCTCCATCATTCGCTAATTTAAAAATTTTATCAGAATTATTGAAATAGATTGTCACTATTGCATGATTACTTTTGGGTAAGTTTTTTGACCCTTTAAAAATGAGATCAAGCCCAGATTTGCCACGCATCGATTTCATTGATTGCTCACCTAAAACGTAGCGAAAAGCCTCTACCACATTGGATTTTCCAGAACCATTTGGACCCACTATACAAACAACAGGATTATCAAATTCTAAAATTGTTTTTTGGGAAAAAGATTTAAAGCCATTTATTTCAAGAGTTTTGAGTCGCATAATAAATATCAATCAAGCCAATTTTTTACTTTTAACGCGGCTTCGGCTGCTTTTTGCTCCGCTTCCTGTTTTGATTTACCTTTACCTTCGGCAATTAAATTAGAACCAAAAAAAATACCAACCGTAAAATGCTTGTCATGATCTGGCCCTGATTCATTTAAAACTTTATAAGCGGGTGTAACATTGACAAATTCCTGACATTTCTCTTGCACAAGAGATTTTGCGTCGCGCCAAAGTTTTTTATTTACTATTTCATCCGTTTGAGGCAAGAGAGTTTTATTGACAAATGAATTCACCACCTCTATTCCTTGATCTAAATACATAGCTCCAATATATGCTTCATAAGTATTTGCTAAAATATACTGCCGAGCCTTACCATTATCTTTTGCTTCGCCTTTGGATAGAAGCAAGTAATCATTCATGCCTATTTTCAAAGCAATTTCAGAAATAATAACAGCATTGACCAAAGCGGAGCGCAAAGCTGTTAATTCTCCTTCTGTATAATTAGGATATTTTTTATAAAGAAAATCAGTAACAATAAGTTCCAGTACAGCATCGCCTAAGAATTCCAAACGTTCATTATGTGAAAGTCCGGCACTTGGATTTTCATTTATATAAGAACGGTGTATAAAAGCCTGTTTAAGGATTTCCTTATTTTTAAAAATTACTTTTGTTTTTTTCTCAAAATCTGAAAAATTTATCATTATTTTAATCAAACCATGTCACATAATTGTCCTAAGATGCGACACTATTTATTTTTTTATTAATAATTTCAACCGCTTTTGCAATAAGGGGTATAATATCATTATAAATACGAAGCTCTGGTATCTCAGAAAGTTCAAACCATCGAGACCCATCAAGTCCGCCGGAATTTTCAAGGACAAGTTCTCGATATTCGCTATATGCTAAAAAATATTCAACCTTCTTCAAACTTTTTCCTTTTTCTGGATGCGTTGCCACATATTCATTTTCTCCAAGTTTTTCTTCTATCTTAATATCAAGCCCGATTTCTTCTTTAATTTCTCTGACTGTTGCATCTTCTTCACTTTCTCCATCTTCAATACTGCCTTTAGAGATAGTCCAATATCCAAAAACATCATGTACTAATGCAAATAAAATTTTATTATCTCTCTTCGTATAAACAAGCGCTCCACCCTTTTTTTCCACTGGTAATTTTGTGACATCCATTGGTTCTTTGAGTTCGGTAGAATGTCTTTTTTTACTCGTCTGTTCTTTGCCAGGCTCGCCCATTTCTTTGTAAACAGCACCCAGTACGCCATTTACAAATTTACCGGAATTTTCTCCACCAAAAGTTTTTGCTAATTCGATAGCTTCATTAATTGCTACTTTCGGAGGTACTTGCGATCGGTCACCAAAAAGAAGCTCTGTCAATCCAATTCTTAAAATATTTCTATCAACAACAGATATTTTATCTATCGGCCAGTCCGGCGCTGCTTTTTCTATAATTTCATCAATCACAACGCACTTTTTTAATACTTCATCTATTAGTGAAAATACAAAATTACCATCTTCAAGCCCAGGAGCAAATTCTTTAAGATTTCGATCTAATATCTTTTTTATTTCTTTATCGATATTAGGACCAACACTTTTTTTATCAGCAGGCAAGAAATCCCATTCGAAAAGCGTCTGGAGTACTATTGATCTTGAAAGGTGCCTATTTGCCATAAATTAATGAACGAAGTGAATATAATTTATGAGCATCCCGAAACGCGAGTACACGTGAGGGGCGCCATAACTAATTCGCTGCTTGTTTAGCTTTTGCTTTCTTTTGCTTCTTTTCTGTCTTTTTGATTAAATCCAAAACCTTTTTCCCGCGGTAAAAACCGCAAGATGAACATATCGTGTGACGTCTTTTTAAAGCTTTGCAATTTTCGCACTTACTAAAACTAGTACTCGCCAAGGCATGATGAGAACGTCTGTTTTTTGTATGCGATTTTGTATGTCTCATTCGTACTACCATAATGTATACACCTTAACACATTCACGATGAAAAGCAAAATAAAAATTATTTGAAAAATAAAAAATGTGATATTATTAAAATTATGGAAAAATCTGAAAAATTACATAATATAAGACATACGCTAGCGCACCTATTAGCAGCCTCAGTGAGAGAACTCTATCCTGGCGCGAAAAATGCCATTGGTCCGTCTGTGGATGATGGTTTTTATCAAGATTTTGATTTACCAAATCCAATTTCTATAGAAGATTTGCCTAAGATAGAAAAAAAAATGCATGAACTTTTAAAAAAATGGAGTGTTTTTGAACGAAAAGAGGTAACTATAGAAGAAGCCAAAAAGGAATTTTCTTGGAACGAATATAAAACAGAACTTATAGAAGAATTCGCTAAAGAAGGAAAAAATCTCACATTTTATACATCAGGTGGTTTTATTGATTTATGCAAAGGTGGACATTTAGAAAATCCAAACAAAGAACTATCACCTAACTGCTTTAAACTCGACCGCGTGGCTGGAGCTTATTGGCGCGGAGATGAGAAAAATAAAATGCTTACACGTATTTACGGACTCGCCTTTGAAACAAAAGAAGAATTAAACGCTTATATAAAACAAAGAGAGGAAGCGGAAAAAAGAGACCATAAAAAATTGGGACGTGAATTAGGATTATTGATGTTTCATGAAACTGCTCCTGGAATGCCATATTGGTTGCCAAAAGGTTTGATTTTATATAAAGAACTTGAAAATTATTGGCGAAAAAGACACGCAGAATTAGGGTATTTAGAAATTGCTAGTCCTTTGGTAAACAAAATGGAACTTTGGAAAATTTCTGGGCACTGGGATCATTACAAAGATGATATGTTCATCGCGGATATGGGAGAAAATGAGGTTTATGGTATTAAACCAATGAACTGTCCCAATGCAATGATTGTTTTTAAATCAATGCAAGTGAGTTATAAAGATTTACCTCTTCGTCTTTCTGACACAGATAGACTTCATCGTTATGAAAGATCGGGAACTTTAAATGGACTTTTTAGATGCCGATCATTTCAACAGGACGATTCGCATAACTACGTAACTGAAGAAATGATCGAAGAAGAATACAGAGAAATTATGGAAATATGCAAAGAATTTTATGGAATTTTTAATTTAGAATATAAATTCAGACTTGGCACTAGACCAAAAGAATATATGGGTGATGTTGAAACTTGGGATAAAGCAGAAAAAGCACTTCATGTTGTATTAGAAAAATCCGGCAAAGAATATTCCGTGGCAGATGGTGACGGAGCATTCTATGGACCTAAAATAGATATAATCATGAAAGATGCAATTGGCCGTGATTGGCAAATGGGTACCATTCAATTAGATTTTCAGCAACCACGGCGTTTTGAATTAGAATACACAGACAAAGATGGAAAGAAAAAAACACCCGTAGTAATACATCGCGTAATTTATGGTTCTCTGGAAAGATTTATTGGTATTTTAATTGAACACACGGCTGGCGCCTTCCCTCTTTGGCTTTCACCAGTACAAGTCAAAGTCATTCCAGTGCGCACAAATCACAATGAATACGCAAAAGAAGTTTTTGAATTATTAAAAGAAAATAACATCCGCGCAAAGTTAGATGATGCGGACTTGAATCTCGGCACAAAAGTCCGCGATGCAAAAAATAATAAAATGCCTTATTGGATTGTAATCGGCGACAAAGAAATAGAAGCTAAAAAAGTAACCCTAGAATCCCGCGATAATGGTCAACTTGGACAAATTTCAAAAGAAGATTTACTTAAAAAACTTTTGGGAGAAATTAAGAATAAGAAATAAAACACTTTTTATTTTTGTATTGCATATCCTTAATCTATCATATATGATATATTAATAAATAATTTATATGCCACATATATCATCAAAAAAACTTAAAAAGGAATATCTGAACAAACTTTATAGTGAGTTTGGTAATGCTCTTGAAAAATCTGGAAAGAAATCTTGGACCAAATTTTTTTTAAATGATTTTTTAACACGCACAGAAAAAATAATGCTGGCCAAAAGATTTGCAGTTATTTATCTTTTATCAAAAGATATTCCGACCTCCTATATTGCAGAATCTCTTTGCATGAGTCCAGCAACCATTTTCAGGATGTCGCTCAAGTACAATATTGGCAAGTATTCTTCCCTTTTAAAAACAATCAAAAGTGAGAACGAAGATCTTTGGGGAATTTTGGAAAAAATTTTAAGAGCAGGACTGCCTCCGATTGCCGGGCGAGGCAGATGGAAATTCTTATATAAATAATTTAATTTATGAAAAACATAAATTATTTAGACTATCATATATGATATATTAAAAATATATTGGAAAAAGAAACAGGTGAAATTGAATGACGGTTTACTTTTTTTCTTTTTTGAGAATCTCAATAAGTTTTTTAATCGCTTTCCCACGATGAGAAAATTCATTCTTTTCTTCTGGAGAATATTCAAACATTGATTTATCTGTACCATCTATCTGCACGCACAATTCAAAAAACCTGCCTTTGTGTTCATTGTTTTTAGGCGCAATGACATCACCATCAAATCTACCTTCGGCTATCACAATATTTCCTTCTCCTCGACACAATCCAAGTCGACAAATGGCACTTATCCGTGAACCAGCAAATTTAATTCCTAATTCTTGAGGGGTAAAATGTTTCCACATGTCTTTCATATAAGGACCGGGGAAACCGTTTAATTCTTCCAAATGCACTGAAACATCATCTACTAAAACAGGGCATTTAAAAATTTCATAAGCAGTTTTAAGCTTGTGCTTTATTATTTCATCTGGGTCGCCCTGAATTTCTGGCTCATTCCATTCTCTTTGCTCGCAATCAAAAAATTCATTTAGTTCGGCGGATAAATCTTTAAATTTAAAATCACTGCCCGTGACAATAAAAAGTTTCGGTTTCATTCTAGATATCAATCTCAGCCAGTTTGGCATTGGATTGGATGAAAGATTTGCGCGGAGGGACTTCGGAGCCCATAAGGATATCAAAAATCTCATTGGCTTCTTCGGCGTCGCTAATGTCTACTCTCTTCAATACACGATTTTTCGGGTCCATCGTCGTCTCCCAAAGTTCCTCTGGATTCATTTCTCCGAGACCTTTAAATCTTTGTATATGAATTTTATTTGATTTCTTTGCCGTCTCCTCTTCCTTTCCCTCGACTTCGCTCAGGAGTTCGGCTTCCTCCAAAGCCTCAACTTCCTGTATGTCGCTGATTTCCGCGCCCTTACCGACAATTTTTAATTTTTCATCATCCGTGTAGGCATAAGAAATTTCTTTGCCTTTCTTAATTTTATAAAGTGGTGGTTGAGCAATATAAATATACCCAGCATCAATCACTTGTCTGAAGTATCGATAAAAAAGCGTAAGAAGAAGTGTGCGAATATGCGATCCATCCACATCGGCATCTGTTGCAATAATTATTTTATGATAACGCATTTTCCCTAAATCAAAAGTGTCTCCAATAGAAGTACCCATCGCGATAACCAGAGACTTTACTTCTTTGGAAGCTAGCATTTTATCTATGCGCGCTCTCTCGACATTTAAAATTTTTCCACGCAATGGCAAAATAGCTTGCGTACGACGGTCGCGACCTTGTTTAGCACTACCTCCAGCGGAGTCTCCCTCTACTAAGAACAATTCAGACTCCGAAGCATCTTTGCTTTGACAATCCGCCAATTTACCCGGAAGAGTCATTCCTTCCAATGCGCCTTTTCGCAAAATCGAATCCTTGGCAGCCTTAGCGGCTTTACGAGCTTTCAAAGCTAAAATAGATTTATTTATTATGGCTTTTGCTTCATCGGGATTTTCTTCTAAAAAATTATTGAAAGCCTCACCGAAGACAGTCGCGACCGCGCCCTGAGCCTCCATGCTTCCCAGTTTTGCTTTCGTTTGCCCTTCAAATTGAATTTCGCGAAGCTTCACAGAAATAGCGCAAGTAAGCCCTTCTAACACATCATCTCCAGTAAATCCGCCTTCGGATTCTTTCATCATTTCATTTTTCTTGCAGTAAATATTTAAAGTTCTCGTTAACGCAGTCTTAAAACCAGTCACATGTGTACCGCCTTCTGGTGTATGAATGTTGTTGGCAAATGGAACAGTGCGATCCACAATATCATCCACATATTGGAGTGCGATTTCTACGCCGACACCATCTAGCTCTTTGTTTACGTAAAAAATATGGTTCTGAATCGGCTTTTGGAATTTATTATAAAATTTTATGAGCGAAATAAGTCCACCCTCAAAATAAAAAGAGGTAGAAGGCAATTCCAGTGCAAGATCCCTAAAATAAAAAACATCTGAGTCGTTAAGTCCCTTTTTATTATCCCATTCGCGTGCATCAATAATTAAAATTTTTAATCCTTTTACTAAATAAGCTTGTTGGCGGATATGATTAATTATTGTGTTCCAGTCAAATTTAATATCTTTAAAAATTTCTTTATCTGGTTCAAAAGTAATTATCGTACCGTGTAATTTTGACGACGCTACTTTTTTAACATTTGATTTCTTTTTTCCTTGAGAATATTCTTGTATGTATTGACCGCCATCTCTGTGAACCTCTGCTTTGCAATAAATAGAAAGCGCATTCACCACGGATGCGCCAACTCCGTGTAATCCTCCGGAAACTTTATATCCACTATTTTCTCCGCCGAATTTTCCTCCGGCGTGAAGTGTAGTCATAACCGTTTCCAGAGCTGAAACTTTTGTTTTTTTATGAATGTCTATCGGTACTCCTCGGCCATTGTCCGCTACACGTATTTTATTGTCCGGTAAAAGTACTACTTCAATGTCATCACAAAAACCTCCCATTGCTTCATCTCTTGAATTGTCAAAAATCTCCCATACTAAATGATGAAGCCCTTCCGGGCCTGTTGTACCAATATACATGCCTGGACGTCGTCTGACAGGCTCCAGACCCTCTAAAACCGAAATATCGGAAGCATCATAATGATGTCCATTTCCGCTCTTTTTTTCCTCTATTTTTCCTTTTGCCATTTTGATTAAAAAAATAATACAGAAATAAGTAATTTCCGTTCTGTATATTATAGCAAAATTTCATTACATTTGCCAGTGATAAATTTTAATAAAAAGTTAAGAAAAGAATCAAAAAAAATAGCAACGTTTCCTCCTTTCGGACGTTGCTATTTGTGAGAGATTTATAATTGGGCTCCCTCATGCCTTGCTCGGATAACGCCGAGCGCGCTAAAGTTACCTGAGTGCATATTCCATCGAGTCCACCAGCGCCTGGAGGCTGGCTTCGATGATATTCTCACTCACGCCCACCGTACCCCATTCGCGCTTGCCGTCAGTGGAAGTGATGAGCACGCGTGTCTTAGCCGCCGTACCGGTCACGCCATTGATAATACGGACTTTGTAGTCCGTAAGTTCAACAGCCCTGAGCTTCGGGAAAAACTTCACCAACGCCCGCCGCAACGCGCCGTCGAGCGCGTTCACGGGCCC
>C687J35174_10005260_pt1 | contig 17116 bp, 20 predicted proteins | sample RifCSPhighO2_01_FD_35174 | JGI IMG/M metagenome (IMG submission 35174) | reverse complement strand
CTCTTTGATAATTTTATTAATATCGGCTTGCGCCTTTTCTACAAATTCTTCAATCTTGGCTGGTTGAATGCGTCCATCAAGAATCAGATTATCCAGCGCCATTTTCGCCACCGCTCTACGCACGGGATCAAATGAGGAAAGTGTAATCGAGTTCGGAGTGTCGTCCACTATCACTTCCACACCCGTGACACGTTCAAAAGCTTTAATATTTCTTCCTTCTTTGCCAATAACTTTTCCCTTTAATTCATCTGATGGTAAAGAAACATTTGTACCCATCATTGCAGAGGCCGTGGACACTGCGAGTCTCTGAATAGCGGTGGAAAGAATTTCTTTGGCACGTACTCCTAGTTGTTCTTCGCCCTCTTTCTCCAGTTTTTGTGTGCGAATGAGCAAGTCTTCTTCAGCATCTTTTTCTAAAGTTTTTAGAAGCTCCTTTTTGGCTTCGGCGGGTGAGAGGCCGGCCACTTTAGCGAGCTCCGTCTGACGTTTGTCAAATAATCTCTCGACCTCCTCTCGCAGAGACATAGACTCGACCACTTTTTTCTCTACTAATTCCGTTTCTTTGTCTAAATCAAGAGTACGTTGGTCTAAGAATTCCTCTTTTTTGATCAAATGGTTCTCGGTTTTCTTGACCCTCTCTTCACGCTCTTTAAGTTCTATTTGGATTTTCTGAATAAGTTCTTTTCCTCTGGTCTCCGCTTCTTGGATTATCCGTTGTGCCTCCTCTTTAGAAGCAAGTTCCAGTTGTCGGATCTCTAGCTCCATCGAGCCCTTTCTACCTAACGATATTAAAAGGCGCAATAAATAGCCGAATCCAATACCGGCGGATGCAGCAAGCAATGCTATAAGTAGCGCTAATTTAAGAGACATAAGGGGTAGAACCGAACAGTCAAGACAGTCAGACAGAAGTTAAGAAACGTTTCAATTAATATTTAAGGTGAACATCCTGAGAATACTCTGATTAAAGAATCTTGTCAATTATTCCATATTTTTTGGCCTCTTCAGCACTCATAAAGAAGTCACGATCCTCGTCTTTCTCAATTCGAGAGAGAGGTTGACCAGTTGCTTCGGACATCATTTTGGAGAGACGTTTCTTAATCTTAAGGTACCATTCTGCTCGAATAGTAATGTCTGATGTTTGTCCCTCAACACCACCAAGTGGTTGATGGATCATGATTTCTGAATTTGGTAGAGCTAAGCGTTTTCCTTTTGCCCCTGCGGCCAAAATATGAGAACCCATAGAAGCAGCCATTCCTACGCAGACAGTAGATATCTCGGGTTTGACATGGTTCATTGTATCAATGATAGCTAGACCCGCCGTCACAGATCCTCCGGGAGAATTAATGTATAGAGAAATATCTTTCTTAGGATCTTCGAATTGGAGGAAAAGAAGTTGGGCAATAATTATATTAGCCATATCATCATCAATATGCCCTCCTAAGAAAACTACTCTCTCCCGTAAAAGCCGTGAGTAAATATCATAGGCCCGTTCCCCGAACTGACTTTTTTCTATAACTGTGGGAATTAAATAACTCATTTACGATGCGTCCAGTTCGGCGTCTAGATTGTCTACATCAGTGGCATTGAGGTCTGCTTCGATGTCAGCCGTATTGTCAGAGCTACTCTGTGTGTTGATGGATTCTAGATTGGCTGAATTGCCTGACTCCAAGTTAGTACCGGCCTTATTTTGGTTCCAGAAATAGAGACCACCCAAGATAATGATTACAAGGATTACTATAATAGCGATGATAGGCCCGGAAGAACCCCCTTTTGGATCACCACCCATATTTACATTGTTTGACTCGTCCATATTAGAATTTTATTAACAAATAATTATTGATTACCGGTATTTGGCCCCTTGAGAGCTCGTACCGCTTTCACCAAATTTTCACGAGCAGCGCGAATGTCTTCTCGAGCTTCAATCGCTGCGGCGCGAATGATGTCAGAATTCTCCAGAACTGTACCCGCGCTGCCGGAGAGATCAAGCTGAGAGAAGGTATCTACAGCCACATTAGCATTTGCCAAGTTCTCCTTGGCTAGAGCAACGAAACTCTCGACTTCTGTGGTATTTCCCCCCTCTCCTTTGACTTTTTCAATTCTTGACTCGATGCGTACGATAATTTTCTCAAGTCGATCAATAGTAGCGAGCATTGCTCTCGTCACATTTTCCACCCTACGTTTAGCTAGAGCTTGTCGTCTTTCCACTCGACGCTCGGTCGTAGAGGCCCTGCGCTGTTCTATATTATGTTTAACCTGTTCTCGACGTTCTGTCACGGAAGGACTTGAACTTGTACTAACATTATCTTCTTCAGCAAAAACTGGTAAAGCAAAACTTACGGCTAATAAAAGCAAAACAAGTGAATATTGTTTTTTCATGATTTTATTTTATATTGTTTAGCATATAACTCAAGGGCCTTCTCAAAGGCGACCTGGGCCTCTGCTTTCCCCCCAAAACCCTTCACTTCTACCTCTTTATTTTGAAGTTTTTTGTAGGTGGAGTAGAAATGTTCAATCTCTTTGAGAGTATGGGGATTGATGTCACCTAGATCTTGAACCTTATCAAAACGTGGATCATCCACAGGTACGGCAATAATTTTGTCATCCATATCGCCCGAATCAATCATGTTCATAAGAGCAATAGCGCGTGCTCGCACAAGAACTCCGGGGAAAAGGGGATGGGTGGTGAGTAACACCACATCAAGAGCGTCCTCGTCGTACCAAAGGGTGCGAGGTACGAAACCATAGTCGAAAGGGAAATCCTGCGCAGTATGAGCCACTCGGTCGAGGGCAATTAGACCAGTTTTCTTATCTATCTCATATTTATTCTTAGAACCCTTATTAATTTCGATGATGACATGCATCACCTCTTTCGTCCCGGGTTCTATGTCGTGCCAGAGATTCATACTGCCTTATTATCTTCCGGAACATCGCCAACCGCAAGCCCTTCGCCCTTGGCGGACTGAATATCGATCCTCCAGCCAGTAAGCTTAGCCGCCAGACGGACATTTTGCCCCCCCTTGCCGATAGCCAGAGACTGCTGGTCTTCAGAGACATTAACGACCGCAGTCTTCTCTGCTTCATTTATTTCAATATTGAGAACTTTAGCTGGGGAAAGGGCCTCCTCAATATATTTTTTAGGATCGGCTGACCATTCAATAATATCGATCTTTTCTCCACGCAGTTCCGACATCACAGTAGAGACTCTCACTCCTCTCTGGCCCACGAGAGCTCCGACAGGATCAATGTGTCGGTCAATAGCTGTGGCAGCAATCTTAGATCGATAGCCAGCTTCCCGGGCGACATCCTTGATCACCACTGCGCCACTCGATAATTCTGGTGTCTCTGCTTCAAAAAGTTTTTCGAGAAATTTTGGATGAGAACGTGAGAGACGCAAGAATACTCCTCGCGGACTTTCCTCGACTCTATATAAGTAAGCGCGAATACGCTCTCCTTGACTGAAGCGCTCGCTAGGAATCTGCTCTTCGTAAGGCAAGAGTCCTTGCGCCTTACCGAGATCGACAAAGACATTACCTCTCTCCACTCTTTCCACTGTACCGGAAACTATTTCACCTTCTTTCTTGCCGAATTCGGCGACAAGATGAGTTTTTTCCGCCTCACGAATCTTCTGCATAATAACTTGCTTAGCGGTCTGAGCAGCAATACGACCATAGTCACCCTTAGAATCAATAGGGAAGATTATTTCCTCGTCAAGCTGAGCATCTTTCTTGATCTTGCGGGCATCTGCCAGAAGAATATGGTGTTCGGTATTGTAGACAATCTTTTCCAAGGTCAGACCTTGGGTATCAGTATCTAAGGTCTGACCTTTTTCCGCTTCATCACCAAAAATAACTCTTGTCTCATCTACCACAATTTTCACTTGGAAAAAATGTGTTTCGCCGGTATTGGGGTCGAAAGTAGTCCGGATAATTTGCCCTTTCTTGCCGTATTCCTTCTTATAAGCAGTGGCTAGTGCCGCTTCTATGGCCTCAATTATGGAAGCACGCGGAATACCACGCACTTCCTCAAGCTCGCCTAGCACGGAATTTATTACTTTAAGATCAAACATAAGTGTTTTCGTTACGAAATGGGATCGCCATCGGCGATCCCACTCCAGTCAACCCTATTACTCCTGTAGTATAGCAAGCCCTTGAATTTTTACAAGGTTACTACTTATCCATCTTCTTTGAATATTTTTTGAGCCAATTAGCGATTTCGCCTAGGTCTAATCTTTTACTAACAACTTGTAGAGCAAAATATTCAATTTCACCTTCTTTAACCACTATGATGTACCCATTATCTTCTAGAAAAACGGTGGCGCTAGTCATGCCAGTCCTCTTATTGCCATCGATAAAGGGGCGATTCATCAAAATATTCCTAATGTATACAGCAGCTTTTAGAAAAATTGTCGGATATAATTCTTTTCCAAAAACTTCTTGTCCTGGCGTTTTTTCCAGACTTAGGATTGCGTTGTAATCACGCACGCCATGAGAACCACCCGTTTCATCCACAACCATGGAGTGTATCTGGAGAATATCCTCAGCAGATAAATATATCACCTTACTTCTGCGCTAGAGCTTCTAAATCTTTGCGATAGCGGTCAATAAAACCGTATGTTAATTCTGCTATTCTCTGCTGACGTTCAGATGCCTTTGTCAAAGGGCGAACGGAAAAGACTTTGGTCCTTTGATTTACTTCAACGGTTATTTCATCTCCAGCATGAATGCCGAGCTTCTGAAGATATTCCTTTGTAATGATAACAGCGGCGGAATCGCCAACTTTTATTACTTTTTGAGTCATTATAGTCTTATTATAGTCTATGTGAAAAATAATGCAACCCTACCTCCTCGAATGAAACTTTTTATGAGTATCCCTTAATGCTTTATCTGTTACATGTGTATATATCTGAGTGGTAGCAATATTGGCGTGGCCGAGAAGCATTTGAACACTGCGCAGATCGGCGCCATTACTTAAAAGATCAGTGGCGAAAGAATTATGAGAGATGAAACCATCGGTAATCAAATTCTCATACTTGTCTACAACAAAATCATATACTAATCCATCATATTTTTGTTTTTCAATTTTATTGACTCGAAGCCATTGAATATCACCTGTAATCAAATTTTCCATAAAATTTAACCGTGAATCACTACATTTCGCATCTCGTAGATATCGTATGATTTTTTTAAGCACTTCTTTTGTTGGGATAATAGAGGTTGTTGTTCCAATATATCTATATATATCAATACCTTCCTCTGTTTTCAAGTGCCGAGCAAAATTATGCCATTTTTTATCAAGTGAAAAGTAAATATCTCGTAACATTTCTCGCACTGGGATTTTTTCACCCTCATACACATTTTTTGGGACTATTTTTTTTAATGTGGGGATAAATGTTTTAAATAATTCTTGGTCTGGTTTATGCAATACTTGTAAATTAGACATAGTATGATTGATTATCCTGCCTTGAGGTAATTTAACTTTTCTTACTCGAGTGTATAAATGAGAATCAATACCAAGGGTGAGCAANAGCATCTGAATATCCTTAAGAAGCATCTTACTAGCAGAAAAAAATCTCACTGATGATCCTTCGTTGCCTTCAGCGTCATAGTAACCAGCAATAAATTCTCTTATATTTTCTTTGTTCTGAGAAAAAAGTAATTTAGGAACCCTTCGCAAAGGAGACTTTTCTGTAATGCCAATTTTTCGGAGATATAAGACGAATGATTTTGAGTAAAAATTTAAAATATAAGTATTTGCGTTTGGTCTTTTTAAGATCGTCGGCTCGTGCTTATATTCCGAAATAATCAGATTTTTATAATAGTTTATGAAAGAAGGGTTTTTGTCATTAATAATTACACCCCTTCTTTTTTCACTAATAGTTCCATCTCCTAAAATGTATCCGATTAGACGCCATTTATATTTATTATTTAATTTTCCTGAACTATCCATTCTCACTTTTTTTATTCCTGCTAAAAACTTACCTTTACTAATATCATCGGCAAAGATTTCCTCTATCCCATATTTCCCGATAGTAAAAAACCTGTGATTATTTGTAGTTAAGATTTTATATCCATTAGCTGAAATGGAGATGATGTCTTCTGTTGAATGTTTTGTTTTTTGCATCAGTTTTGATTTGACCGTCCTGCCTTTTTGAAAACTGACAGCCGTAATATTTTTTGACGATGACTCAAAAAGTTCCTTTGCAGACATTATTGTGTGTGGTAAGAAAACTAGCGTGTCAGGATGAAGACAGTGCCTTATCACATGTGGCGTTACTTTCTTTGAAATACCGGCTTTAATGGCGTAGTGTTTCACTATCCTCTCTACAGAACGGCGGGTTAGAGGCGCCACATCCTTACTTTTATTATTTTTCCCCCCGCCACCGGACAGGCGGGCAGGCACCTGCACAAACAGTGCGTCGCTCATATCTTTGCGAGCTTTGAGATACTGGGAGACGGCCTTCCTCGCCGCATCAGAGACAAATACTACTCGCACTTTGCCACCTTTGCCTCTGATAGAAAATTCTCCGAGAGAAAAATCTGTGTCACTGTTTAATGAGCAGAGTTCGGAGACACGGAGTCCCGTGGAGAAAAATAGTTCAAGAATAGCTTTATCGCGAAGCTCTTTGATCCCATCACCTTTTGGCGCCTCAAGCAAGCGAGAGAGTTCAGCGGGGGAGATAAGGTCTAAAGATCGTTCTCCAACTTTGGCCAACTCTATTCGTTCTGCTGGGAGACTGGTAATAACTTGACGAGCAAGATATTTAAGAAATGCGCGCAGGGCAATAAGATAATAATTCTGCGTCTTCTTCGACAAGGTTTCTCCAGTTTGGCGATTGTTACCAGTCGACTGACGGTTGAGCCACATTCTAAATTCTCTTACTGTCTCATCATTAATATCTTTCGGATTCTTTACTTCCGTATGTTTAAGAAAAACAGTAAGGTAATGATCATAATTCTCAATAGTTTTCAGCGCCCGCCCTTTCTCAATCTCGGTATATTCCAAAAACTGTCTCTTCAATCCCTCGAGTTCGTTAGTGTTACTCATGTTGTGCGACATTATAACACGCTACGTAAGGATCTAGATCTGCTATAATTTAAATATGGAACGAGTTCCAGGACAAAACGGGCCACAAATACCAAACATAGAGAAGAAGCGCGAGTTGGCGGAAAGGATAAAAGCTCTTCACGAACGCTTTGAAACAAGAATCATGCCGGGCTGGAAAGAAAAAGATGTTATCTGGAAGAAGTATACCGGGATTGTGAGGCCAATAGGCGCAAACTTTGCCGAGTTTATGTCCCCAGAAGATGTAGCGAAATATCAAAAACTTTATGATGAAGAGGTTAGATTCGGACACGATACAAGCACAGCCACCAGAGAGGCATTGGACCTTCTATCCCAAAACCGGAATGCTAAATGGGAAAGAATGCCATATGTGGGCGTTCCCGGCTCTTTATCTCAAACTAACAGTCGACATTATCAATCTAAGCTTGATGATAGCTATTCTTTAGAGATTAGCTGGTTTGACTATCCATTAGATGATGGCCAAGTCCCAGAATCTTTTAGAGAGAGCTATGGCGCAAGAATAGTAGGTTCAAGAGAGGTCATGGCTAGAAAAGGAATAGGGGGATGGGGGAGAAAAGCTGAAACACGAAAATTTCCTCTTAATACAATTGGGATAGGGCAAGATGACAACAGAGAATTCAAATTTTCTGTAGAACTTCAAAGAGAATTTGATGAAGAAACTAGAAAAAAATTCCAGGAACAACTCCTGGTCCCTGGTAAAAAACTCAGGGAACAGCTAGGGTAGCTCTACATATTCTTGATAAAAAAGTAGGGTGAGAGCATTTTTTTGTAGCGCTCAATTTTTCGCTGGTTTCGGGAAATAACAAGTTTGTTTTTGCTACTCTTTAAAACAATTTTCTGTAAAGACTCTTTAGCATCTTCGTTCCATGCTAAAGTCTTGCAATAAAATTCGTCTAACTCTTCAACAATTTTTTCGTCGAAATAGACTTCCATTAAATAGTCGCCCAAGATAAGAATGAGATCCCGCAAGGCAAGACCTTGCAGGTTGACCTAAGGACTTAGCGCAAGAACGGTTCTTTCATATTCCCATGATGAAAGGACTTAGCTAGCTGTCTATTCATGTAATTTTTTGATACAATAGCAATAAATATGAGTACAGAAACGAAACAATTCATAATTTTCCCAAAACTTAAATCTGTTAATAAAAGTACTTTTTTAGGCGTACCCAAAAGCATATCTTTAAGAAAAAGAGTGCTGGCAAAAATCTTTCCTGCAATATAGATGAAATCGTATATAGAATCAAAGGCAGGTAAAAATGTTAAATATAACGACGGCTGGTCTTTTGCGAAAGTGAATGGTCGACTGGCAGAAATACATTTCAATAAAAAATTCGGGGTATATGCCCATGGTTATGTAGAACGTTCAGATTTTAAAGGCAAACGAGAGCAAAAAACGATAGATGCGGATATCAAAAAATGCCAATTTACATATAGAAATGGGTACTATTTTGATCAATTAAGAGGCATTAAAACTAGAGCGCCAAAACCTGAAGAAGTTTTTCCAAAAAATGAGAAGACCTTTGGACCATTTAATTCAGCGAAGGAAATGATGAGAAGTTTAGAGAAATCTTGAGTAAATTGTACCTTGCTCTCGCAACATGATACAATGGTAAACATGGAGACGGTCACCCTACCAAAGCAAGTCAACAGTAAGATTAAAGCGGCTTCCAAACGATTGGGGGTTTCTAAGAACGTTTTTACCCTAAATGCGATACTGTTTTATTTACAGAACATGGAAGACAAAATTGATCTGAAGAAGGAATTAAATTTATGGGAAAATGCGAGCAATGCTGACCTCATTCGTTTTGAAAGTGGGCTATGAAAAGGGGAGATATCTATCTTTTTGATTTATCAGACAGCGCTGGGCATGAACAGTCCGGCATCCGACCTGGAATTTTGGCTTCTGGTTTGGTAAATGGGATGCTTCTCGTTGTGCCTTTAACTACTAATTTAGAATCTTTGCGATTCTCACATACCCTAAGCGTCATGCCAAGCGGCGGGAATCATTTAAAGAACGAGTCGGTGGCTTTAGTATTTCATCTGAAATCACTTGATCGAAGAAGGGCGACAAAACTTATCGGAAAAATTGATATCCAAGTTCAGAAAGAGATTAATCGAGTCATGAAAAATTTGCTCGGGCTGGGTTAGCAGCTCCCAGCCAGAGGGCCACCGCGTCAAACGTGGTGGCCCTTGTTCTATTTATTTTTGATGAAAAAGTAGGGCGAGAGCATTTTTTTGTAGCGCTCAATTTTTCTGCAATTCTTAGAGATAATGAGCTTATTTTTACTACTCTTCAAGACGATTTTCTGTAAAGCAAGTCTGGCTTCTTCACCCCAAACCTTTGTCATTTTATAAAATTCGTCTAACTCTTCAACAATTTTTTCGTCGAAATAGACTTCCATAAGGTAATCACCAAAAACGACAAAGTAATAATTTTCTTTTAGAAATAAAGATTTCTCAATAATATGATACTGAAGTAAATCTCCTTGATAATATTTGCGTAATTCTAGATCAAGCAGGTCACTATGCGAAGAGACGAGGAAAAGTTGCCGTTCATCTTTATGCATGGCTTCCACAAACATCTGTTCCGCTTCACGGCGGGCCCAGAAAAACCATTCGTGGGGATTGTAGGCGAATATTGGTATATGTTTTTCAGTAACCATCCCTATCATATGAAGAGCGTGAATTCCAAAGGCATCTAGTAAATTCAAATTCTTAAAAGAATAGACTATTTTGTCGCGCCCCTTAAGATTGAGAAAAGTGTCGCCACTAGAACCGGAGTAATAGAATTCGGCGAGAGAATAAAATTCTCCCATCGTCTTCAGCCATTGGATATTGAGCGAGACTAATTTGCCATGAATCACGATCTTCTCCTCCCCCTTCAATTTCCGCAAAACTCTATAGATCCCCTGCTTGGTACTATTCGCACGAATAAGGGCAATGTTCTGAATGAGTTCGGACGTAGTTTTAGTCCCTTTTTTAAGGGCATTTATGACTAAATCCTCTATTGATTGAGCATCTAACATGGTCTGATCCTAACAGAAATCTATACACAAGTAAACAGTTTATTTACTTTGCTACCCAAAACATTGTATTTTTTGACTATTTATTCTATTTATTGTGAGATAGTGCCAGACAGTTCATCCACAGTAGTTAACCAGTAGTAATCCTCAAGATAGGAGGGAGACCATGTCGCCATTGTGCGGGTTCAAGCCGAGAATGATTGCAGGTATCAGGGAGTTCGGGGAGGGGATCTTCGAGCAAGCCAAGGAAAAGGCCAAGAAAGACGGGCTGACTCTGTGCCAGTCGGTGGATGTGGAGATCGAAGAGACCGGCATGTTCATCGAGATGTTGAAGGATCCCGAAAAGAACGAGGCGCTCATCGGGGTCGCCCACCTGTCCAGGGCTCTTTACAGGAACGCCCAGGGATCTGACCAGCCGGAGAAGGCGTTTCTCGATGGGGTCACGCACCTGTGCGACTTTCTCAAGGAGCTCGACGAGAAGTACTACGACGAGTACCGGCCCGGGAACTCCGCGGAGGTCGCGATCAAGATGCTCGGCGAGTGGATCCGGATGAGACCTGTCTAGTAGCTCACCACAAAGGGCCGCGGCATACAGTCGCGGCCCTTTACTATTTAGCATTTGCATGTTGCGAAGTCCTGCCATATATGCTACACTTATGAGGTGATTTCAAAGACCAGAAAACTTAAGCTCATTAAGGAAGTTGCTATCCATGAAAAGGATACCGGCTCTCCTGAAGTGCAAATTTCCATATTGACGAAACGTATTGAGGAGTTAGCCAAACATCTCAAGACGCATGCCAAAGATAACCACTCACGCCGGGGCCTTTTAGCTATGGTAGCGGGTCGTGCGGCACATATGAAATATTTGGAAAAGAAAAGTCCAAAGCGCGCTTCAATTTTGCAAAAGAAACTTGGTCTGAAGAAGTAATCACCAGATAATTTACAATTTCCAATTCTCAATTTTCATTGAATTTTCAATGTATCAATGTTTGAAAATTAATTCATTGGGACTTGATTGTAAATTGCAAAATTAAAAATTGAAAATTTATAAACCCAATGACCGTAATAAAACATAAAGCCCAGCGGGTCGGCATTTTCATAGACACGCAAAACATTTATCACAGTGCTAAAAATCTTCATCACGCCAAAGCCAACTTCGGCGCGATAGTCAAAGACGTCTTAGACGGACGTTCTCTCATCCGTGCCATGGCTTATGTCGTCACTACAGAATCCGGTGAAGAAAATGCCTTTTTTGGCGCTCTAGAAAAGGCGGGGATCGAGATACGCTCGAAACCTTTGCAAATCTTTCTCGGCGGTGCTAAGAAAGCGGACTGGGATGTCGGCCTTGCAATAGATGCCGTCACCATGGCCCCCAAACTTGACAGTGTCATCCTTATTTCAGGCGATGGCGATTTCGTGTCTTTAGTGGAATATCTTCAAAATACTCATGGTTGCCAGGTAGAAGTAGTAGCTTTTGGTAAATCATCTTCAGCCCGCCTCATTGAAGCGGCTGATGACTTCCTCGACCTTGATCAGAATCCTAAAAAATACCTTCTCGGCGTAAAATAGTTCGACTAGCTCATTCGACAAGCTCATGATAAATCACTATAAATAGGTTAAAATGAGGTGATGGATAGTGAAGAAACTCCTCTAAAACAAATACGCACCTTCCAAGGTGATGTGGCTGAAGCTCTCCAAAGACAGCAGGAGTCACTGGTCTCGATTCAGCGAGCAGAATATTTAAGGAAAAATACAAACCAATCTTCAGTCAACATATCGCAAGAAAATTCTAAAAGAAAAACAGATCTTTTCTTTCTAGTTATCGGTAGCTTTATACTGTTTTCTCTCGGCGTGGCTGGAGCTTGGTATGCTTACAATGAGTTTGTGCGAAGAGCCACCACACCCATCATAGTCGCGCCAGCCAATAGATTCCTCTCCACCAATACAGAAAAAAATCTTGATCTTACATCTGCCTCTCGCGAAACTTTAATCAATACCCTTTCCATTACAACAGAAAATATCCCGAGTGAAAATTTGTGGCATATTATCTTAAGAAAAGGTCCGGGGAGCGAGAGTCCTTTTATTTCGACCAGCGAATTCCTTACCATACTTGAAAGTCAGGCACCAGGTAGTCTCATAAGAGCATTTGATTCGATTTTCATGTTTGGAGCATTAGGAGAAAGCCCTGTCATAGGTGGCGTCAGCAATTTCCTCATCATCAAACTGGTTTCTTTTGAAAATGCTTTTGCAGGCATGCTCGAGTGGGAGAAAAATATGAGCCAAGATATCGGCCCATTATTTATCACCGCCCCCCTCTTGAGAGGGGTGCCGCCAGAAACTGTTTTTGTAGATATCACCGATCGTAACAAAGATGTTAGAATGCTTAAATATAAGGATCGGGGTCTCCTTCTTTACACATTCTTTGACAACAACATGCTGATTATTACAGACAATATAGAGACTCTACGAATCCTCATTGATAGACTAACTAGAGAGAAACTTTCCCGTTAATCAAACTTCTGATAAGATGAGCAATATGACAACAGACTACGCGCATTTCAAGGATAAATTGGAGAAGGAGAAAATACTTCTAGAAGAAGAGTTGGGAAAAGTGGGCAGAAAAAACCCTGACAATCCCTCTGATTGGGAAGCCACGGAGACCGACAAGGACACCTCTCAAGCGGACGAAAACACCACTGCCGACAATATTGAAGATTATGAAGAAAATAGGGCAATCGTTAACACACTAGAAACTCGTTATCAAGATATTGAAAGCGCATTAAACAAAATTGCAGATAATACGTACGGCTTCTGCCAAATTTGCAATGAAGCGATAGACATCGAACGGCTCGAGGCAAATCCTTCGGCTAAAAGTTGCCGTAAACACATGGAATGAGTTTTTCCAAGGTCTATAGCGCCCAGACGAATTTACTCTCTGTTACTCCAATTTCCGTCGAGACTGACATTACGCGTGGAACCCTTTTTGCCTTTGCTTTGGTGGGCTTACCAGATAAAGCGGTGGAGGAGGCCCGCGACCGCGTCAGTGCCGCTATTAAAAACTCCGGATTCAGCTCTCCCAAAGCCAAGAATCATAAAATCGTGATCTCTTTGGCCCCCGCTGAACTCAAGAAAGAGGGGCCGTCATTTGATCTGGCTATCGCCCTTTCCTACCTTTTGGCAAATGATGAAATTGAGTTTGAGCCAGAGAAAAAAATATTTTTAGGCGAACTTTCCCTTGACGGCAAATTGCGGCCAATACGCGGAGTTCTCCCCATTGCTCGATTTGCCAAACAAAATAACTTTAAAGAGCTTTATGTACCGATGGAAAATGCGCGCGAAGCGGCACTAATTGATGGCTTATTAGTTTTTGGAGTCAAAAGTCTAAAAGAATTAATTGGACACCTGTCGGGAGAAGAGATGCTTGATGCGCAAGAATTGACTATACTTGCCGATGAAGTGATTATTACCCCTACAGATTTCTCTGATGTTAGAAGTCAGGAGAGGGCTAAGCGCGGACTTCTGATCGCAGCAGCCGGCGGACATAATGTTGCCATGTATGGTCCGCCCGGTACCGGCAAAACAATGCTCGCCAAAGCATTTGCGGGAATTTTGCCGAAACTGACCTTCGACGAAATGCTTGAGGCCACAGGCATCCACTCTGTAGCGGGCGCGCTTTCGGAAACCTTTGTCACCAACCCACCATTTAGGGCACCGCATCACACTGCCTCATATGTTTCGCTCGTTGGAGGAGGGGCAACGCCACGGCCCGGAGAAATTACCCTGGCCCATCATGGCGTTTTATTTATGGACGAATTTCCAGAATTTGATAGAAGAGTGATAGAGAGTTTACGCCAGCCGCTCGAAGATAAGGTGATTGCCATCTCTCGAGCCAAAGGCACGGCCCATTTCCCGGCCAATGTACTTCTAGTAGCGGCAATGAACCCATGCCCTTGTGGCAATTTCGGCTTCCGAGGTAAATCCTGCAACTGTACTCCCTCCACTCTCGCTCGCTATAGAAGGAAAATGTCTGGACCCATCATGGACCGTATAGATATTTGGCTTGAAGTGGATAGAGTACTGCCAAGTGATCTTCATAGTGATTCGGAGGGGGACAGAAGTGAAATTTTCCGAACGAAAGTGATGCAGGCTCGCACAGCGCAGAAAGAACGTTTTGATAAGAAGGGTAAGAAATTGTCTCGCAATTCAGAAATGAGTGCTCGAGATTTAGTCACGTTGGTAACCCTAGACAAAGAGTCGAGAAGAACACTTGATCTCGCCGCCGAACGACTGATCTTCTCCCCACGCGTCTATCATAGAATGATAAAAGTGGCTCGCACTATCGCAGACCTTGAAGGTAGTGAAGAAATCGCTAATGCACATATCCTTGAAGCAGTAGAATACCGTCCCAAAAAATTTGATGTTTAGAAGGGATTTTTGGCGCCGCGGATTTCGATGTGAAGATGCGGGCCAGTTGATTTGCCAGTGCTGCCGACCGCNCCGATAACTTGACCCCGTTCGACACTCTGTCCAGCATTTACATTATTTCTACTCATATGTGCATAGAGTGTTTGAGTACCATTCGGATGATTGATAACCACATATAGTCCGTAGCCACCATTATATCCACTATGCCGCGAGACAATCACCTTTCCATCAGCCGCCGCAAGAATAGAGGTGCCAGTAGGAGCTGCCAAGTCGATACCATTGTTACCATGAAGACCCTGACTTTTCCTGCCACCAATTATCGGTCGGAGATAATATCCTGAATAGACAGGATAGTTCGGCGATCCAGAAGTCTTGGCCAGGGAGGTTTGAGTAGCGCTAATCACACCGTCAGGAATGATAACCACATCTCCAACCTTAAGCTTGCTAACGGAAGTAAAATCATTATATGAAAGAATGTCATCGAGACCTGCTTTGTATTTCTTAGCAATAGATTGTATGGTATCGCCACTTTTAACAGTGTGACGAACGCCAGATATTGGCAATATAACAAGCTCTTGCCCTTCTTTTATCACACCTCGCTTTATATCGTTAGCCCAAATAATGGTGTTTTTAGAGACACCAAACATATCGGCAATCTCACTTAAGGTGTCACCCTTACGCACGATATAGACGCTAATTTGACCAGTGCCTGATTTACCTAAGTCGACGAACACTTCTCCATCTCCGCCATTAGATTCAAGGGCTGTATCATCAATGATGGCTATCTGAGCACCCCCTGTGCCAGTAGGATTGATATTTAAATAGCCAGCCAGAAGATTCATCGTCTGGGAATTGCCGGCCTCTATCACTTCCGGCATACGCAAAACCTGCTCCCCCTGACTACGAGCATAGACAAAGAAAGGAAGGATAACCAAGGAAAAGAGTATATATTTAGGCGTTCTTTTACTAATAGGATAGGGCTAAACTGTTCATGGCTCCGTCCTGCCTGCCGGTAGGCAGGCTTTCTATCAGAATTAAGCATTATACCTCCTACATGCTATAGTGTCCAGCATGCCAAAGCCCTCCGGAAATCTCAATTCTGAACAGCAAAAAGCGGTAAAATCAACAGAAGGACCGATTCTGGTCTTGGCGGGCGCCGGTGCAGGCAAAACTAGAACAATAGCAGAGAGAATTCGACACCTTGTCAGCACAGGAGTAGCCCCTTCGGCCATTCTAGCCATCACCTTCACCAACAAAGCGGCGAAGGAAATGCGTGAGCGGATAGAACAAGGGCTCAACTCCTACGAGCGACCATTTGTCAGTACTTTCCACTCACTCGGAGTACATATTCTAAGAGAACAATCAGCACAGGTTGGTATCAGTAAATATTTCGCCATTTTTGACCGTGACGATAGCAAAAAGGTGGTAAAGGAAGCCCTCTTAACCCTAGGACTTGACCCTAAAACCCATGACTCCGGACACATCATGAGCATTATTTCTAGAGAGAAGGGGAAGGGTTACAACGCAGAAGATTGGCTAGCGCGCCTGCCTGCCAGCAGGCAGGGCTACCTTCCAAATGTGATAGCGCAAGTCTGGCCAAATTATGAAAAGATTCTCCAAAGAGATAACGCACTCGATTTCGACGATCTCCTCGTCAAAACCATGAGTCTCTTAAAAAATAATAAGTCCGTACGAGAATTTTATCAAAATATCTGGAAACATATTCATGTCGATGAGTACCAGGATACCAATCGTGTTCAATATGAGATTACGCAAATGTTGGTGGGGGAAAATAGGAACATCTGTGTTGTCGGAGACGTAGACCAAAACATTTATTCTTGGCGCGGGGCAGATATCCAAAACATTCTTAGGTTCGAGAAAGACTACCCCAATGCCCAAGTGATTACTCTGGAAGAAAATTATCGATCTACTAAAACAATTTTAGAAGCTGCCAACAAAGTTATAGAAAAAAATAAGATCAGAATTAAAAAAAATCTTTTCACCTCTAATTCCGAAGGAGATAAGATCGGATTGTTTGGGGGATTCGATGAAGTCAGTGAAGCAGAATTTATAGCCAACAAAACATTAAAATTAATCAAAGGAGGACTACTTCCAAGCGAAATAGCGGTCCTTTATAGAGCCAACTTTCAGTCACGAGTACTTGAGGAATCCTTTATGAAACATGACATTCCTTACCAAATCCTTGGCACACGTTTCTTCGAGCGTAAAGAGGTTAAAGACATAATCTCTTACCTACGTGTCGCCCTAAACCCAAACAGTTTTTCGGACATGAGACGCGTTATCAACACACCAGCGCGCGGTATAGGCAAAACAACCGCACTAAAAATATTTTCTGGTGATGAGTCTTTGTTGCCGTCATCAATGAAGGTAAAATTAAAAGGATTCAGAACATTACTTGAAAAAATAGGGGAAACCTCTAAAGAAAAGAGTCCGAGCGAAACCGTTTCATTTATTATCAAGACATCTGGACTAGAAGCTGAATGGAAAGATGGAGGGGATGAGGGTCGGGCTCGACTTGAGAATGCATACGAACTAGCAAACTTTGCCTCTCGATATGATAATCTT
>C687J35174_10005250_pt1 | contig 17139 bp, 14 predicted proteins | sample RifCSPhighO2_01_FD_35174 | JGI IMG/M metagenome (IMG submission 35174) | reverse complement strand
TGTGTTAACTAAAACAATCAAAAGCTATAAAATATGAATTTTTTCAAGAACAAAATAATACTGGTCACNGGGGGAACTGGCTCTATCGGCTCAGAAATAGTGAGACAGCTTTTGAAGTACCAGCCCAAGCAGATCAGAATATTATCCAGGAATGACAGTAGGCAGTACCACCTGCTAGAGAAGCTCAATTATCCTAAAAACGTAAGAGCCCTTATAGGTGACGTAAGAGATGCAAAACGACTTGATTTGGCTTTTGAAAATGTAAATATAGTTTTCCACGCCGCAGCCTTAAAACATGTTTCTTTGTGCGAATATAACCCCCTTGAAGCCATAAAAACGAATGTTTTTGGTTCCCAAAATGTTATAGATTCCGCATTTAAGAACAATGTGGAAAAAGTTATAGCCGTCTCGACTGATAAGGCCGCAAATCCCAGTAATATAATGGGCCTGTCTAAACTAATGATGGAGAAGCTACTTACAAACACAAGTTATTTCTCTGGAGGTAAGGCTAAACTTTCATGCGTAAGATTCGGCAATGTAGCCTGGTCAGAAGCATCTGTATTGCCTTTATGGCAAAAACAGGCCCATAATACCAACCAAATAAATCTTACCGATAAAGATGCCACAAGATTCTTCATGTCGATTGACCAAGCAGCTAAGTTAGTTCTTAAAGCGGCCGANTTAACTCAAGGAGGAGAAGTTTTTATTTTAAAAATGCCGTCAATTAAAATGGCAGACATGGCTAATATTTTTATAAATAAATATTTTCCTGGTAAAAAAGTCAGAACTAAGTTGATAAGCAAGAGGATCGGCGACAAAACGCATGAAGAACTGTTTGATTTTAATGACAATCAGAAGTTAATACTGGAGGATGATAAAATGTTCATCATCCTATCTAAAGAGTCTCTAAAATCAACTAACTTATACTCGTCGCCGCGACCAAGGCTATCTTCTTATTATGGATTTAAAACTACCGCCAAGGCTACATATTCCTCCCCAGATTACTTAGACAAAGAAATGATTAAAAAGTTGATATAGCATGTTTGAAGTCTACATTATCGGAGCTGGACAAATAGGAAGCAGGCATCTTCAGGCGCTAAAAGCAGTCAACTTTCTCATGTCTATCGTAGCTATTGATCCAAATCCTGTATCGCTGAGAGTAGCCAAAGAGCGCTATGAAAGTATGCCTGACGGTAAATTCCGGCATAAAATTGAGTATTTAACCGAGATTCCCAGAAATAAAAATCTAGTGGATTTAGCTATTATCGCTACCTACTCCGATGCAAGGACCAAGGTTATTAAAAAACTGCTTGCCTTGTCAAAAGTCAAAAATCTAGTTCTGGAAAAAATACTATTCAATAAAAAATCTGATTACGGTTCCGTCGGCGAAATTCTCAAAAAATCAAAAACAGAAGCTTGGGTTAACTGCACGATGAGGATGATGCCAAGTTACCAAAATATAGAAAAATACTTCAAGAATAAAAGAGTCTCATACATAGTTACCGGCAGTAAATTCGGACTTATTACCAATGCCATCCACTATCTTGACCATGCTGCTTATCTTTCCGACACAACAGAATTTAAGGTCAATACTANNGGCCTTGATCCAAAGCCGATTGAAAGTAAAAGAAAGGGGTTTTTAGAATTTAACGGAACTTTGACGGCAAANTTTGNAAACNGAAGTAATGCATCTCTAACCTGCTACCCCGAGGGCACCGCTCCGGTTATTGTTGAGATACATAGCGATGGCGCCAAATATATAGGCCGGGAGTCTGAGGGAAAAGCTTGGTTAGCAAGAGCTGAAAATAACTGGCAATGGGAAGAATTAGAAGCTCCCATCCCCTTTCAAAGCCAGCTAACCGCCGTCCTGGTTGAAAAAGTATTAAATACCGGAAGATGCGATCTTGCTACCTATGCTGAATCCCAAAAAATCCATTCACAGATGCTAGAACCCCTTAGAATGTTTCTAAATAAAAAAGGTACTAAAAAATATACCTACTATCCATTTACATGAGAAGTGAGAAAGAAACAATTTTACTAGTTGGAACCGGTTATATGGGGAAAGAATATGCAAAAGTCTTAAAAGCCCAGGGGGTTAGTTTTGTCGTTGTCGGACGCTCGCAAGAGTCAGCTAATTCATTTAAAAACGAGCTTGGCATAGATGCGACAGCGGGAGGCGTAGAGACGTGGCTTAAGGCCAATCTGGCCCCATATAGATCAATTATAGCCGTTACAGAGGACCAGCTTGGAATAGTTACCAGAGATTTAATTAATTCCGGATGTAAATCTATTTTAGTTGAAAAACCTGGCGGCTTGGACACCCAAGACATTAAAAAAGTTGCCGAATCAGCAAAAAAGAAAAGGTCAGAAGTCTATGTGGGTTATAATAGACGTTTTTATGCTTCTACCCAGAAAGCCTTGGAGATTATAAAAGAAGAAGGGATTAAGTCATTTATTTTTGATTTTACTGAACGAAGCTATATTGTTGAGAAATTGCCCCAATCAGAAAAAATAAAAAATAATTGGTTCATGCAGAACTCAACTCACGTTGTAGATATGGCCTTTTTTCTAGGAGGCAAGCCATCTATGTTGAGCTCATACAGAAAAGGCGGACTAAAATGGCACCCCAGCGGTTCAATTTACAGCGGAGCGGGAATATCTAATAAATACAACAGAAAGGTGCTATTCTCTTATCATGCCAATTGGGAGTCAGCCGGACGCTGGAGTCTGGAGATAGTTACCGGAGGACAAAAGCTCATATTCAGGCCTTTGGAAAAGCTCCAGACTCAAAAATTCGGCAGTATGGCCGTTGAGGATGTAGTTCTAGATGATAAACTGGACGTAGCCTTTAAGCCCGGTATATATAGGCAGGTTCAATCATTCCTGGGCAACAAAGAAAATCTTCTCACCATTGAGGAGCAGATAGAGAACTTATCCTATTATAAAAAAATAGCCGGTAAAATATAGTTAGTAGTTATGGCCATATTTTCAAAAATAGAACATATAGAAAGCTACCTTTATAGAAACCTGATCGCCCCTAAGTGGTACTCTTGGCGTGACCGTAAAATTTTAGAAAAAAACCTAGAACTCAAAAATAAATATGCCGGAAAGCGCTGCTTTATCATCGGCGGAGGACCCTCTGTGTCCAATGTAGATCTTGGCCTGCTCAAAGATGAATTTACTTTTGTTATGACCGAGTTTGATAAAAATTCCAGATATCATGAGTTGAGACCTAAGTTTCACGCATTAATCGATTCTACTTACTGTTATGAACACGAGACTGAATACTGGCCTTTGAGATTTAAGGCCAAAAATGAATCTGTAGACCCATCGACAACTTTACTATTGAACCTAGAGACTAAATCTTTTGTTGAAAAGTATAACTTATTCAAGAAACATCAAGTATTCTACATAGGAACTCAGGGCATATTCACGGATAATCTCCCCTTTAACATAGGGCTTGATAAATACGTCCCATCCCCTAAGAATTCCGTTCTGGTTTGCCTTATGGCGGCCGCCTGGATGGGTTTTAAAGAAATATATCTTCTCGGCTGTGAGCATAATTTTCTTTCATTTAATATCGGCTATGGCAAATCATTGGTTTATAACCATAGCTATGAAGACGAGATCTCTAAATTAGATTCTAAGGATGACAAAGTTTTAAAAAAATATATATCTCCCAAGGATTTAAAATTAACATATGAAAAAAATGTGGCTCATGTCCTGCAATTATTTAAAAATTACAGATTCTTTTATCAGAAAGCCAGAAAAGAATATCCCGGAATAAAAATCCTAAATGCCACTCCCGAGAGCTTCTTAGATATTTTTCCAATGATAAATTTTGAAGATATAAAATTTGACAGAAGATAGATACTGCAACCTAGATCTTTCGGTAGACAAATTCGGGCACGATTGTTTCACAGGATTTTTTAATAAATTCAAATGTAGTATCTCTTTGCTCTTGTGCTCGTTTAATATGCGTCCAGCTAAAATCGCTTTCTCTGGGAAATTTTACGATAAANATACCCCCCGGGCGCAATGATTCCAATAAATTCTGAGTTATTTTAAGAGGTTCCATCGTATGCTCCAGACAATCGACAGCAACAATAGCAGCATATTGATTATTCGGCAATTGCTCTGTTCCTAAGTTAATAATGCGGTGAACAAGTTGAGGCATCCATCGTGAAATAAAATTAAGAGCTTGCGATGGGATATCAGCCGCATCAATAGAAACAAAGCCTCTTTCATTAAGATAGTGAAAGAGGGCGCCTGATCCGCAGCCAAAGTCTAAGATGGGATCATTCTTTTTAACTAGGCTCTCGAGGACATGAACCGTGCGAAGTATTTTCTTCTTACAGTCATAATCATATTTGCTGAACTGAGCTTGTCTCCAAATATCCATATCGTGCTCTTGATAAAAATGCTCTAATGATACCTGGTCATTTCTAGGACGTGAATTCCACAATTCTTCAGCTCCTATCTTTGAAAGATAATAGCGGATTCTAAATTCCTCGTCTGAATCAAGCTTATATGCCTTTTTAACGAATGGGATAATATTCATTTTAGGAAAAGAGGTTTTAGGCAAAAGCCGTAATAAAAAATAGTCTAAAAATAAAAATTTACCCAATACTGTATTATACGGGTATTGTTCAGTAAATTTTATTAGATTTTTGAATCGTTTTAGCATGATAAGATAGTAACTTTTTTGTTATTTTTTAGCAATAAAGGATATTGCTAAAAAGCCTATTCTATGACAAAATACATCAATGATTATCGGAACAAATAATTCTCGCTAACTAAATTTGAAGATATAAAACTACAGTGGACAGACTCAAAAAAGCATTAAAAAAATATGGCTTAGGTGGAACAGTATCCAGGCTACCTAATTTTTTACGGTCCAGAGTTAAGAGATTCATACTTCATCCGTCCTCCTTAACCCGTTTTGGAGTTTATCGTTCCCGATGGGAAAAATTTCAAATAGAGCATGAGCTTGATTTTTGGAATAATAATTCTAAATATGATTCTCTGGATGGATTCAAAAGCTTTCGCGAAAAATACTTTTTCCGAAACAAAAATAAATTTCAGAGTATTAGGCTAGATTTCCCAGACAGCACAGTCATTGATATAGGCTGTGGACCGGATGGAGGATTTCTACCCTTTGTGAAAGCTAAACTTAAGATAGGTCTTGATCCCCTAGCTAAAGACTATGCTAAAAAGTACCCTGTTGATTCAGATATACTTATGATCTCGTCCGTAGCCGAGGATATTCCCCTCCTTTCGGACAGTATAGACGTATGTTATTGCATTAACGCCCTAGACCACGTCATGCGTCCATATAAGATACTGGATGAGATCTATCGCATCTTAAAGTCGGGCGGATACTTCGCTTTCTCCGTTGATATAGGCGGATCAAAAGGCCATCCGATAAAATTATATGAGAAAGACCTGGATAATTTTTTTAATAAAAAGAATTTCAGAATAATTGAGAGAGAATGCTCCACAAAAGGCAGTGCCTGGGGAGAAGAAGCAAATATCCCTCTGTATGTTTTTCAAGGTTATAAATTATAAATGTTTAAATATTTAGAACTAAAACTACTACGTAGGATCAGGAAAAGATTTGTGGAGAGAAGGGTCCATATTTTTGGCCACACGATATTCTACAACGACCCCAGGTCATTCTTCTCCGGTCTCCGGGATATATTCAAAATAAAAATATATCATTTTTCATCATCCAAAGAATCTCCGGTCATAATAGACGGCGGAGGCAACATTGGCCTATCTGTCTTATATTTTAAAGATATATATCCGGAATCTAAAATTACTGTTTTTGAGCCAGATCTGGAGATGCTAGGATTTCTAAAAAAGAACATAGCCGCCAATAGTCTAGAAGATGTCAACGTAGTCAGCGCAGGCATTGATCTGAATGAAGGCACAGTAAAATTTACTCCCGATCACAGCGATGGGGGTAGGATAAACGCAGGCGGAAAGATATCGGTAAAAATAGATAAACTCAGTAAATACATCAATTCTGAAGTTGATTTTCTCAAACTGGACATTGAAGGATCAGAATTAAATGTACTGGAAGATCTAGACATTAATGGCAAATTTAAATACATCAGAGAGCTTTGTCTTGAATGGCATTCTTTTTCGGAGCAAAAACAAAATCTTGGCAAACTTCTAATGATACTGGAAAAAAACAACTACAAATATTTTATAAATAATTTAGATTATAGACCAGAAAAATTAATTAAAACACTCTCTAAGCTTAGAGATGGGACTAAGTTTTATCTTATAATCCATGCGAAGAAATATGATCTTCTGGATTAAAAGCTAACTAGATGAAAATCCTCCAAATTAATACCGTGGACACGAGAGGCGGAGCGGCTAAGGTTGCCTACCGGCTTAAAAACGGACTGAATGATCTTGGGCACAAGGCAGACATGATCGTTGCGAGAAAATATTCTCAGGATACGGATGTTCATCTTTTAAGACCCTATAGCCGCTTACGAGAGAAAATTGTCCGCAAACTAACCTACTGGCTAGCTGACGACCTCGACTTTTCTCCCTCTAAACATATTCGAAAGATACAGTCGTACCGCGAAGCAGACATTATTAATCTTCACAATATACACTCAAATTATTTTAACCTGGGCACGTTACCACTAATTACCCGAGATAAACCCACAGTATGGACACTGCATGATATGTGGGCACTAACAGCCCATTGCGGATACGCCATGGGAAGTCAGACTTTTAACGGCTTTTTCCAATGTCAGGATCTTAACTCTTATCCTCCTATCGCCTGGCACAATGAGAAATATTTAGAATGGAAAAAGCGAAAAATTTATAAACAATCTAATTTTAATATAGTAGTCCCCTCCCACTGGCTACTGGATAAAGTAAAGCAAACCGTTTTAGCTGAAAAGCCAGCATCTGTTATTTACAACGGTATTGATGTTAAAGTTTTTAATCCTAAGCCCCAGCAAAAAATGCGCGAAAAGCTAGGTTTGCCGAAAGATAAATTTATAATCCTATTCGCATCAAAAGGCGGCTTAGATCAACAGCGCAAAGGCTATGATTTTGTACAATCTATTTCACAATCATTAAAAAACAACCCAAATGTTCTTTGTTTAATTATCGGTGGTGACCAGACGGTTAAAACCTCCAACTTGATAAAGACCGGTTATATAGACGATGAGTCTCTCTTGGCAAAATACTTCTCTGCGGCAGATATATTCCTATTCCCTTCTACCGCCGATAACTGCCCCCTAGTGGTCCTTGAAGCCCTAGCCTGCGGCCTACCGGTCGTTTCATTCGCCACAGGAGGGATACCAGAACTTGTTGAGCATCAAAAAATAGGCTATATCGCCCGTTATAAAGATTCTGAGGATCTCGCCGCCGGTGTTCGCTGGATGCTGACACTTTCACCGGCTGAACGAAATGTGATGAGAGAAGCTGCCGTTTCAAAAATCCTTTCAGGGTTTACCCTAGACCACATGACCAAGCAATATCTTGAACTCTATGAGTCTATGCTAAAAACAAGAAGAGAAAATCCTTAATATTCTATAGCGTCCTTGCCCACAATTAGGTCCGTCAACTTGATACTATCATTTTTATTCATCTCCTTAATTAAATCCTCCGGCCTCGCCCTATCTTTAAAAGAAATTGAAAAATAAAATTCTCCATCGCCTTCAGAGTTAGTTTTGTGCTGTAAAAGTTTATACGAATTAAGATTTTTATCAAATAATTCCTCATAAAACTCGCTTTTAAAATTTTTGTCGGCTATAAACGTCAGCAAAAATCCGTCTTGCGCCGCTGATCCAAAATTATATTTATCCAGGAGATAAATCACTACAAGTAAAGCACCTGTCCCTATAACAGAAACTACATAGTTAGCAGTTCCGACTCCCATACCGACAGCCAAGCTGAAAAACAAATACGTGGCATCCTTTGTATCTTTTATAATGGTTCTGAATCTTATCAGCGTAAATACGCCTAAAATACCCAAGGCCCTTACAACGTTATTACCTAAAATCATCATCGCTATAGCCGCTAAAACCGACATCATAACCAGAGATTCAACGTAAGAACGGGAATAAGATAAACCACGATGAGTCTTTTTGTAAATAACGGCTATCAGCAAGCTCAAACCGAAAGACAGCAGGATATTAAAAATAATAATAGCCGCACTAAGCTCGGTAAGGGCTAAATCTGTTGTGTTTAAAAAATTCATTTTATACTTTAAGATTTAATGATTATCTTGATAGCGGATTAAACCGGTGCAAAACCTCCACTGATTTCTCATACTTAGAGTAAGTATCGGCCTTTAGGCTATGTGTAGCTATGATCTTTTTAAGCCAGAATGGGAGTAAATACTTAAATTTAACCTCCATAACCATCTTGCCCCTATTGACCGGTTTCATGAAAGAATTATACATAAAATTATGGCCTTTGCAAGTTTCTAAATTGGAGTCAAAAGTAACTCTTAAATTCTGAAGTTCATTCAGATAGGCTTTTCTTTTATAGCGCACTGTAACTGATGGCTTTATAGAATTTTTAATCGCATTCCATAAAATTTCGTCCTTCTTGCCCATTTCTTTTTCGGTCCATTTTCTTTCAACTAAAGAGCTGCTACCACGCATAAAGAAGTCTTCAAACTCACTGTTAGTTAACAATATCCTTGTTTTGAAATTCTCCTGCTTATGCTTATTCTTTATTTCAAGCCACACCGTTTGAGATTCGCCGATTGTCGGTTTATAAACACGAAGTCTAAACTTCTTTCTACTAATTAGCCCGTCTGTTTTATCTCTATAGTCTGAAAGGTCATAGGAATCATAATACAAGCTAGTCACGAAATATTCGCCGTTAGGTGAACTTATATTGGGGTCAGCCCTCATCCCATACCTAACAATATCTCTCTCTATAAGATACGCCGTATTAGGATCAAGCTCATATTTGAATTCAAATCTGAATTTTTTATTAGTTTTTGCGGTCATTGAAAATTAGATTATAAATATTAGCCGGTAATATCTTATTTAATTCAGGTTTTATCTGACTTACGGCTGTACCGTCTTCATACCCACCTTCTACGGTGCTGTTATTTACAGTTAAACTTGAGAATTTATCTTTCTCGATTTCTACCCCGTTGCCCCAGATCACAGACCTGCTGACTTCGGCCTTCCCGCCATTGATAAAGCTCGGCTTTTTCCTGTATAGATAAATGCCGTGACTAATATTACCTACTATTTTATTATTATCAATAGTCACATCAGAGAAATCCTTGACCGCAATACCGATATTGCATGCGGCAATAATATTACCCGAGATTACAGAGTTTGATTTTTCGCCTACGCTTATACACTTATCGCCATAACCGGCTATCTGATTATTAATAATCTCAATGTAAGTACCTGAGAGATCTATAGCATCGCCGTTATTCCCACCGGAAATACTATTCATAAACCTGCTATTCTCTATTCTCCCATCGTGGATAAAATCTAAATCTATACCGTCAGAGATGTTGTTCTCAAATGAACTATTTTTAATTACAACCGAACCTAAAATGGCACGAAAACCATCGTCAGACTTTCCGTTCTTAAATACAGAGTTTTCAACTAAAGATTCTGTATTGTGCAAAGAAAACTGGGAAAGAAGCCTTAGGCCATTTATCTGAGAATCCTCAGATCCTCCGCTCACTACTATATTGCGGAAATAATTTTTATCAGAACCGGTATTAACAACGGCAAAAACTCTCCAAGGTTTATCCGAACCGGGATAAGAAGGAGCCATTAAAATCGGACTATTGGTATTACCCTGAGCTGTTACGGGACTGTAAGAAACTAATGAGACTCCTGGGTTAAAAAGTAGCTGTGCTCCCGGTTCAATTACCAATCTCAAACCGCTCGGCACTATTACGGTTTTATAAAAAATATGGCTTCCGGCACCGATAGAAACCGTCTTCTCATTAACTTTTTTGAATTGAGGATTATCTGCGACAAATTGATTAACGCTTTTTACCGTATCCAATAAATACTTGAATCCACCTTCAAAATTAAGATTCCCATGGGACGAACTATCAACAACATAAGACTCTTTAATATTCTCTGAAGCAATTAGCTCTTTAGCTTTATTGAAATTATTTATTATTAACTCTCGATTATTGTCATTGGTTTTGTTAAAAGAAAAATTATTTTCATTCTTCGCCTGATCACTATAAAATTCATTCCTCGTAGAAGCAACCAGGTCATCGTAATACTTCAGATCATTATTCAGATTATCTTCGTCCTCAACATAATTTTTTAAAATTTCTTTAAATTTATTGGAATAAGTCTTGCTTTTGAATATTCGCCTTACTAACAAGGGCTGATTGTCACTGTAAATTTGATCTACTAATGGATTCAGCTCTATATCCCAAACTATAGGCTCAAACTTGCCTGTTTCACGCCTGAATAGCAAAACAAGATTGCTTGAATCGCTCTGATGGGCAGAGCCGGAGAGTACGGTCACCAACTGCCATTGATAAATTTTTTCCAGATCAACAAGCTTTTCTATGTATTTATAAAAAACATCATCCGGAGCCTTAGTAACCAGCTCTCTCAGAGCATCAAGTTCCTCAAACGGTCCATTTTCATTTTCAACGTCAGCCGTATAGCTCTTCCAATAAGAAAACGGCGGCCCATTCTCATCTGGCGACATAGATTCGCTTGTATCTTTATTAGACAGAATATTATCGGAATCCGCTATCCCGTTCTTATCTAAAAATTCAGTTGACCAGGCTTCTGAAGCGAGATAAACCCCAAAATCCCTTTTATTGATACCCAACCTCACGAATTTAATATCCGGAGCAAGCACGCCCATCTTCTCAGCCCGATATGAGTTGAAGGCCGAAACAAAATAACTGCGATCAAGGGGAATAATTAGATTCAACTCTCTCATACCCTGAAAAAGGTTGTCCGAAGGAAATTTGATCTTAAAAGATTTCTGCTCGGCCTGCCAATGATTCTGCATCAGTCCGCGATATCTTATTTTGATTTTGGATTCATATCCGTCATTACCAGCAAAATAGGCATTAACATAGCTCTTATTATCATCGGATAAAAATCCATAATCCATTTTCTCAAGATCAACTGGAATGCCATCATTTAGCTCCTCAATTTCCTGGATATCTATGATGAGATTGTATTGAGGCAGCTTGGTCTGATTAAACCAAAAAGGGAGGTATGCAATATTAGGAAGTTTCTTAATAGACCTCCAGCTATGTGAAAAGTAATTCCTTAAAGGAGTTTTTATATTTTTTAAACTTGGATACAAGGTAGAGACAAAAATTACCGCTACAATAACCCCATAGATTATTGGTTTTTTGTTTAATAAATGGCCTCTCTTTTTGCTATGTTTTAGGGGCATAATTTGACCAGATAATACACGATGGATTCTAGGCTGGAATAGCGATTTATGGGTAAAATAATATAGTAAAATGGACATAAAGTCAAAAAAAACCCCCTGTCTTATATAGGGGGGTTAATTAATTTACTTTTGGTGCCATAGACCGGATTATGCTAATTCTCTCCGGTTTATTTAGGAATTCCCATGCTTTTCTGGAAATAAATTCCAGATAGTAGGGATCAATGATTGTTTTCATTGATGGCTTCAACCAATCGAGATCTGCTATCTCAATGCCGGGCAGAAGCTTATCCTCCCGAATAACATAGTCGTAAAGATCAGTACCGGGGAACGGAGTCACAATAGTGAAATTTACATATTCAGAACCCGCATCCATGTGTCTTTTGGCGGCAAGTATAGTTTGGGCCAATTCCTCATATGTTTCGTCTGGATAACCAATCAAATAGCAACTTGAGACAATAATGCCCAAGGAGTTAGCCTTTTTTATTAATGCGCTTATATCGTATGTATCGTGACTAATCTTGCCCGAAGCCCATTTATCAATTACTCTTTGCGAACCAGACTCAACGGGGAATGAGAGTCGATTAAAACCAGCTTCCGCCATTGTTTCAAGCATCTCATCATCAACTACTATTCGGCCACTGCCGTCGTTTTTATGAAGGTGAGATAGGTTTACCCCGTTTACATCCCCAAGCATAAAACCGAATTTGATCAACATTCTAAATATAGCTAACGCCCTTTTCTTTTTTGCCAGAAGAGAGTCGTCCTCAATATAAATATATTTGGTACCAAGCTCTTTGATAATATTCATTTCTCTTTCAACACGTTCTACCGACTGAAATCTGAACTTACCTATATAGCCCGTATCCGAATTATTCTGCTCGCCCGATATATGGCAGAATTTACAAGTATATGGACAACCCCGCGACGTCATCACTGAAACGTACGGCTGAGGCTTATCAAGCTGGCCAGCCCTGACAACACTGCCATGAGGTCTATAAATTTCCCAGAACCGCTCAAGTGGAAGCAGGTCGCGAGCCGGAATGGGCAATTTATCTAAATCATTTTCAATAATTCCCATCCTATTAACATGGACTCTTCCATTGCGCATAAAGGCTATACCGAGAACATCGGAAAAATCTCGACTGCCGCTTCTGATAATATTCCCAATCTCAACTATGGTTTTTTCCGCTTCTGAAATGCAGATAAGGTGAGCGCCGGCAGAGAAAAATCTTTCTTTCTGGGTACGAGCGTTGATCCCACCGAGGATAATTAGTTTATCCGGATAAGCTTTAGAAATTAACCTTACGGTTTCCTCTACTGCATACGTTTGAGGGGTAAATATGGAACTTATCCCAATAACATCATAGCCGGCTGCTTCTTGAAGAATATCCTCTTCCGCCATACCAACCCTGACCATTCCGTTTGGAAGGGTTACCTGCCGATTAAAAGATTGATCTAATGTATATCTTGAATTTCCGACACAACAATCAAGAATATCAACTTCAAATCCGGCGTCCCTCAATGCTCCGGCTAAATATAAATTGCCGAGAGATCCTTCAGGCTTAACTGCACCGTAGCGGGCATCAAAACGCTGAGGCGAATACATCAATAAAAAATTAGGATCTTTCGTCCTAGACTCCATTTTAAAAGTACCCCGCATAAATCAGCACATGAGATAAACTAACAAAGTTATCCTTAAATAACAACTCCTACGAGGCCAAATTAATAAGCCCTAGCTATAGGGCTTATCTAAACTAATAATGGCCGGCAATTTCTTTATGGGGATTCTTATTTCCGTAAAGGTAGGCTCCGCGGCGATTACAATACCAAACCATTTTTTGACACCATTCATTCCACGAACTCCATCTATCAGTAGTTCGGTCTATGCAGTAGCTATAGTGGCCAGACTTATAATCAGCAGTTCCGCCAAGCAATACGGTGCGATATACATCCCAAATATTATATCTCAAGTTAATATTTATATCTTCATTTTGGAATGGCAACTTGATAAGAGACTTGTTTAATTCCAATGAACTGAGAAGAACCTCTATCGGCTTATCGGGGGTCATGAACTGCATCATTACCATTTCCGCTTCCTGGTAAAAAGCTTCTAGTTTGTTTTCCGTACAAAGCTTGATAAATATATATTCTTCCGGCGGCCACCAAATATCTAGCCATTCTTCAGAATGAAAATATTCTCCAGATCGTCCTGCCTGTATGTCGCAAGCCAGATTAGTGAAAAATTTGTAAATTTCAGATAAAACCGGAAACTCTCCAGAACGACTTGCATTTTTTACAAATGCTTCAAGCACTTGACCATACGGTATTCCATAATATTCGTGCAGGGTTATAATTGGTATTTGTAGAAGTTTATTGAAATAGATCAGACCGGTCATCCAGCAAAAGGTCCAAGCTTTAGCCCATTCTTCTCTAGGCATTGTGTTTGTGGCAACAACCAGTTCTTGATATTCTTCCACGCCGCTAATAGAGTCATTCCGCTTACCATGAATATTGATTATTTTTGTCCGGACTATCTCATATCCATAACGTTCTTGGTACTCCGGATTACCCATCTCTGTATTACGTAGAATGGTGAGATGATTTAGATGGATACGGTTATGCTGGCCGTTGGTAATGAGAGTGGAAGTTGCATCAACGATGCTTTGGTATGTTTCTTCCGGCATCGGAAGAATTATATCAGTCATAGTATAGATGCCCTCTGCAGCTAATTGTTTTTGCATTATGTAATACTCGTCAAGTTTCATATTATCTCTACGCACAGCTTTTAGGGTTGCCGGATTCAAAGACTGCTGAGACATAACTGAAACTTTATTTAAGCCGGCCCTGGCAAGAGTCTTAAGAGCTTCAATAGTATGCTTCCTAGGATTTTTTGAGTTCTGAGTAGAGACTGCTTCCAAATAGCCATACTTCGCCTTTGTTTCAGCAAAATACTCGGCAATCTGAATATCCCGTTCCAGAATTCCGAAATTAGCATTGCACAAAAATATATAGGGAATCTTGTATTCACCTGTCCATAGAATATCTCTGTGAATTTGTTCCATGGAGAATCTACTGATTCTATCTTCGGTAGCACCACCCCAATCACAATACGTACATTGAAAGGGGCAACCTCGATCGGTTTCGTACATCAAAACCCACTTTTGATTAGAAAAGGTAGCCATAAGTTTATCAAAGACACCAGTCATAAATGGCGACGGAGCATTAGCCAGATCACTATCCTTCATACGCTCCAGTTTAGGATTAAATTGAAAGCCACCGTTAACATCCAGATAACTGACTGACGGTATGGGGCTTTTATCATAGCAACCATCAATAGCCATCTGTTCAAGGATTACCTTAAATACACGCTCGCCCTCGCCATGAACTGCCATGTCAATAAATGGATTTATCCTATGGAAGTCTTCTGTAAAATTCATCCTCTTGCGCAAAATCTCCTCAGAATTTAAATCAGCAGTTCTAGTTCTTCGAAATTGTTTTTTACTATCCGGAACTTGCGGTCCACCAAAAATGATAACCGCCCCTGGTTTTCTCCGCTTAAGCTCGCGTGCAATAGCCAAGGAGTTCTCGAAATTCCATATGTACGTACTGAAACCGATAACATCTGCATCGCTAAGGAACTCTGCAGCCTCTTCAATACGCATGAGAGTATAGACAGGTGTAAGAAATTCATAATATTCAGAGTAGGCCAAATGCTTTTGGGCATAAGCCTGAAGCATTCCTACCGAAAGAGGCAGATAGCATTGTTCAGAGAAACTATTATTGATTTGAACAAAGCCTATTTTTATTTTCTTATCTGGCTTTCTTGCATTTAATAAAAGGCTGTCCGTTTCAGATCTGAGCGGAATTATTGATGAGACCATACCAGCTCCTTTAATTTTTAATGTTCTTAACATCAGTTATAAACCAATAACTTACTTTTTACAAGAAAAAACCGCTAATAAATTAGCAGTAAATATGGCCAAATTATAACCCTCTAGTATCTAATATGTATACAGACCTAATATAGTTGCCCCATTCTATCTAATAAGTTTTTAGCTAGAATATTAGATTTGAGTTCTTTTTGGTAGAGACTGTAACCATTGCCGGCTATTCTTTCAAGCTCCTGAGGATTATCCCTTGCCCATAATATTCTTTGGGCTAGAGATTCGGCATTAGCCGGTTCACAAGTGATACAAGTCTCACCCTCCTTAAGGAGCTCAAGAATCCCCCTATTAGCCGCTGTCAGATAAGGCAAACGCATGATTAATGACTCATAAACCTTATGGGGAATGGTTCTTTCCAGACGTTCGTGATCTGACAACTGGCCTATACTTAAATGGCACTTCTGCATTAAGTTTCTTAGCTCATTAATCGGCATAAAATCATGTTTAAAATCTAAATTTGCTGGCTTAAGTTCGCTTATCATCTTTTCCGTTCTTTCCAGAAGCTGGCCTCCGGCCTGCATAACAAATTTTATATTTTCTTTTTCTAAAATTTTAGCCGCCCTTATTATGTATTCCACCCCAGCCTCTGGCATTAATGAGCCCCTAAATAAAACGGTAAAGACGTTAGCCTTTGGTATTGTCGGATCATAAAAAAACATGCTCTCATCAACGCCAATCCAATTTCTAAAGATTTTCTTTCTGCTAACTTTAAATAACTTTTTAAAATACTTGGCTTGGTTATCTGATTCTACAACGGTTAAGTCTGCTAAATGAACAGCCATAAAATCAAGCAGCCAATGATAGATAGCTTTCGCTGAAAATGGAGAAGCTAACTTTCTGGAGGTTATCAATCCCTCATGCATAGAGCGAAATGCATTGTAAATGATCTTCTTACGGCAAAAAGGCCGAAGAAATATGACTAAAGCAGGACTGTCATATCCTATAATAATGGCGTCTATATTTTTTGAATTGCGCCAATAAAAAAATATTAAATCTACTGGACCCCAAATGCCCCTATCTTTCACGCTAAATTCAAAAACCTCTATTCCATTTTCTCTTAAGCCTTTCCTGCCTACCGAGTTAAGAGAATATTCCAATCTCGAGCTGCTTGAGTAGATTACCTTTTTAATCATGTTGACTTTTTAGCATATTAAGCTCTTTCTTCCAATTATAGCCACCCCAATTTACATATTTTTTCCTTAACTCATCATTCTCATACCCGGGATGACAGCCAAATTCAATAATTTTATCTGAATATTTTTTCAATAGTTCTTCCGCCGACCCGATATCTTTCCAGTTCAGATTTCCGGCATTAACAAAACCGACAAAAAAGTCATTGCAAACAAGGCCAGCCTTTCTTATTTTTCTTTTAGCTATCGCTGATAAAAAGTTTAAAAATAACAACTGGAGTTTTCTGAATAAATTGCCACCCGACAAGCTAAGCGGTTCATTTACGATACGAATATATGGGATTTGATGTTCCCTGGCCAACCTAATAACAATTTCGGTAATTCCGGATAGTAGATGCAAGTGCTGATGACTATTTATAAAAGATGGCTTCAGGCCGGCTTTAACACATTTACTTAGCTGAGCCCCTAACTCTCTCTCAACTTCCTGAAGATTAATTAACCCCAGAATATACCTGATAAAAAATATCTTATGATTTTTAGGCAGCACCATCCCTGTAAGCGACCTCTCCTCAATTAAAACCAGGTGAATCCCGATGTTTGGAAGTTCAACTTCCAAACATCGGTGGAGGGCATCGTCAAAAGCCTGGCCGTTGGCCATAAGA
>C687J35174_10005249_pt1 | contig 17139 bp, 15 predicted proteins | sample RifCSPhighO2_01_FD_35174 | JGI IMG/M metagenome (IMG submission 35174) | reverse complement strand
TATATATACAGTTTTGGTGGGCTTTTCCTTGTTCTTAAATGTAAAATTGAATATAACGATGTTAAGTTTTCGGGGCTTTACGCCCCGACAAGCGTAACGTAGTGAAGCGTAGAGTTTTTGAATTGCCGTGCTTCTCAGGTGCTGTCGGAGTTTTGTTAGTTTTACAGTTCTTAGGGGTGGGGCGACTAAAGTTTTATATAGAAATGTTGTTGATTAGTTTGTTATGGTAAGAAAGAGGATGGTGTTAAGTACAAGTGGCGTAATCGGAGATCTCTTCACCAAGTATGGATTAGACGCTAATGTTCTTGTTGATTTAATTCTTTATCCAAAAGCAGTGGATTACTTCAAGAAGAGGGGATACTCTTTTCCTGGCAAATTTCTCTGCACACTTCGTCAATGTATTGGAGAATGTAAAGGCGTTCTAATTAACAGATATGGTTCTTCAGAAGAAAAAGCAAGCAAAGAAATTGATAGAATTCTTGAAGAGTTTATGATTGAAAAACTTCCAAATGTTGTGATTGAAGATGATATTGAAGTCATTGAAGAAATTGGACAGAAGCATAGGTTGAATGATGAAGACGTTCCAATAATTTATGGTTTTTGGAAGTTGAAAGTGAATATAATTGTTGTGAGAGACAATGCTTTTGAGAATACCTGTAAAGAATTAAATATTAACGCAATCAGATGGCCTAGTTTTAGTTAAACTCTTCTGATGCAAGAAGTTGGTAGGCTTTTCCTTTATTTCCGTGAGCTTGCTTTAATGCTTTTTCCCATCTCTGTTTTCTATACGATTGAGTCTTTTTGTAGGAATCTTTTAATATTGGCTCTTGGCTCATCATAGCATGAACCATCCTAAAAGAAACTGCGTCCCACATCCTCTTATTAAAATCTTCTAATTGATGAAGAACTTCTTGTCCGATTTTATTAACATTTATGGTTTCTTGCATTTTAGTAGTAGTAGAAGTAGTAGTTTATAAAATTTGTTAAGATTTCGGGTTACTACTAAAAAAAGGCGAAAGGCTTATAAAAAGGATAGAATATTTCATTGGTTGGAATATAAAAATGATAAGGAAAAAAATTGCAAAAAGATTAGCAACTATAGGTTTGGTGGGATTACTTTCTGGATGTGTAAAAAGCACAAGTTTACCACTCATTAATCCTTGTGCAGAATCACTACCATCTACAAATGAGTATTCGCCTTTAGAATTGGAGTCCTCTTTAAGTTTTACTGCAGAGAATGGAGATGAGTGTACAAGATCAGTGTTCATGTATGTAACCCCAAAAGGAGTTATCTCTCAAGTGGTCGGAAGACAATTCTGTAAGAATGAAAAGGATAAAGTAAAGGAAAGTTATGAACGCTGGGAAGATTTGGATAATGATGGTACTGTTGACAGAAGGTGTTTAGAATGGTCTGATGGTTATTATGAACTAGACCAGAAAACGGAAGAAGAAATTAACCTTGGTTTTGAAGGCGCTTTTGAGGGTTCAACAAGAACAATGGACTGTAGCAACATTAGTAGTAGAACAATGTCGAACATAATATACATGAACAAAGGCTGGTCAACCAAATCAAACAATGAATTTTATTTAAGTGATAAAAACGTTCGCCCCACCCCCCATAATTAGTTTTTCTTTGAATAAATATTTTCAGCTTTAACAGTGGACAGCACCGTTTTAGAGAAGAAATTATCCAAAAAGATTTTGAGGTCATTAGGCAATTCAAAAATTAGACTTAATCGCTGTTAAACTCGTCCGTTAGGACTTGAATTTTAGTGCAACGTTCCGTAGCGAAGCGTAGGAAAAATTCAAAGTAATTTTTTGGGCGTTCCATAAAAGGAGCAAAGCGACACATCAAGAACAAGATTCTAGGCGAGAAAACCGTTTATAGTAAAAACATTTGGGGCGAGAAAACTATTCTTTTATTTTTTCTTTAATATCGTTCCACTCTAGGATTATATCTTTGGATTTGTTCCACCATTCCTCAAAAGGAGGCCTATTCTCAGTAATCTTAATCTCAGAAAATTGTCCCCTATCAATCGTATTAATAGAAGGCAGATTAAAACAGATATCCTTTGATAGTATCCACCTATCATGTATGTTTGAGATATAATTATCAATAATTATTCTAAATTCAACCTTAATGCCTTTTGATTCCATCTCTTCCTTGAACTTTTTATATAATTCTCTCAATTTCTCATTTGTTTGTTTAACTCCTGACAAAATTCTGATTTTTTTTATTTTATCAGCTTTAACTTCTTCTATTAGAGTTTCAAATCCATTTTTTGTGAAGTATGGATCAAACCAATAAATGTATTCATCACATCTTCGGATAGTATCCCACAAATATTTTCTATTGGTGAACGCTAATTCTGGCCTAATCATCTTGTCTTGGGTTGTGGCTTCTAAATTTACACCAGTTAATCTTTTTAGTTCAGATAGTATTTGAGCTGCTCTATAATCAAGGAAAACATCAAATTTATCTTCTATTAATCCGGCTTCTGTGATATCATTAACTAAATGAGATTTGAAACAATTTTTTAGATTTGAATTATTAAAACTTTTTAAGTAAACTGAAGGTGCTTTATCTGAAACTTCTTTATTCAATAATGAAGGTAAAAAGATGATGTTAACTATACTATCTGTATAATCAATTAATTCATCATCAATTTTTTTAAGATATTTCCTAGGGAAAATGTGATGTAACTCTTTAGAATTATATTTTGAAAAAGTTTTATTTAAGTTAATTATTGTGTTGTTTTTAAGATTGAGAGGTTTTTTATTGGCATAAACACACAATATAGTCTTACAAAAAGCATTTCTTATCGAGTAATTTTGATTTTTAATTCTTTCAATATTCAGAATTGGTAATTGATAATTAAACTCAGTATGTTTATTCTCAAGTATTTTTTCAAACTTTTTTATATCTTCTATTATTTTACCTTCAACTCCTGAGTCAAAACGATTAGATATAGACGCTTGCCAAAACCATTTTGTTAAGATTTCAGCTTGTTTCTCGTTTTCGTCTTTACAATTATTTTTATAATAAAAATAAGACAAAGGAACTAACAAAGCAGGAAAAGGGATTATTGTAGAATTGCACACATTTAATTTTTGATAAAAGAAATCTATTGATTTCTTAATTGATTCGGTTGTCTTATCCCATTCATCTTCAAACTGCTCTCTTGTTAATGACAAAATTGCTTTTCTATTGCATAATTTTTGAATATTCGCCGAAATTGATTGTAGGATGGTAATATCTGGAATACTTTCAAAATAATAGTCTTTTAACTCCTTTTTAAAATCAAATAATTTTGTTTTAAGGTTAAAACTTTCCGACCAGGTTTTAGCAGCCATTAAGTCTACTACATTTAAGATTGTTCCAGAGTTGTTAATCCTCTCAAAAATATTACATACAATGTCTAATGGCTGATCCTTAACATAAATAACTGAGAATTTATACGAATTTAAGGCGGTTACGGCGTCATTAAATGATTTTGCTCTTTCTTCGGATTTAATACTTCTTATTAATTCAAGACTTTTATATCCTATTAGTTTTTTAACTGAAACGTATCTAATATCCTCTTCTATCTTTCTACTTTCTTCATCAAATTTCAAGGATTTAGCAAAATTCTTACCGTCTTCTGTTAGATGATATTTCTTATTTGATTGTTCAACATATTTAAGACTTAAAAGCCAATATAATCTCCATAAGACTTGAGCATCACTTTTCCAGTCCATATCAAAAAGAGTTTCTAATTCTTCATGTATCTCTTTAATACTAGCTTCTTCCTTATCCAAAAGTATCTTCATAATATGCTCAAAAAAATCAACATTTTTGATTAGTGTCTGGAGTATAAATTTATTATCTTTTGAAATAAGTACTTCTTCACCAAGTTCTGTTATTTTAAAAATTCCGCCATCGATCTTAACAAAACCTGTTTTTCTAACAATATCAATATAACCCGCAGTAGTTTTTCTACTCCTAACTGTTTTATATTCTTGAATAATCCAGTCTGACAGGGTTTTCTCAGTAAGATTATTATTCTTTATGTGTTCAAGTATTTTTAACAATGTATCAATATAGTTTCTTGTTCCACCGGGGAGAGGCCACCACCCTTTGATTTTACTTAAAGTTTCTTCTTCTTGTTCATCTGGACTTAAAACAAACTCTTTATTATCTAAATCAAAGAATATTTGGATTTTCTTCTTACGAGTTTTTCCATTCTCTCTTATTTTTATTTCTGCATCTTCTAAACTAGCAAATAAAGAGGTTATTCTTTGCTGGCCATCTAAAACATAGTTTATAGTAGCTCCTTCTGGTGCTTCTGGAAGTTTTATATTTCCAATATCCCTTTGTACATTAAGTTTTTCATTGGTTATCCAAAATAAGAAACTGCCTATTGGATAATGCTTGTAAATACTATCAAGTAAGTCAATAATCTGCCGTCTATTCCAAACAAAATCTCTTTGAAAATCAGGGATTTTAACTAATCCATTTCGTACATTATTCATTAATGTTTCAAATGAAATATCTCTTGGTTCGATTTTTTCAGTCATATTAGTTTTCTCGCCCCATTATAACTTAAAGTAATAATTATAGGTATAAATCTTTCGCTTTTTAAATGGTTTTAGGTTTTCTCGCCCGTCTACGTTTTAGCCCAAAAAATTATTGAGTTTAACGGTTGTTATGTTTGGTGGGGGTCTAGGGAGCGAGGGTAAATGAAAATGCGAGCCGCAGCGAGCCATAGCTCGTGAGCGACCGTCCCCCACCCGAGCACCGCAACCGCAGTGAGGAGCGCAGAGTTGGATTCTCACGGTCGTAGTCTTTAGCGGTAGCGTGCATAGAGTTACGAGTGGGGCGTCAGTTTACACGTTGATTGGTTCTGAGAAAGGGGTCGCCATTGTAGAAAGTTATTTAAATCACATAGCATACATGTTCGTTATGTGGGTCGCCAAGATTAAGTTAAATCATGACTGTATTATTGGAAATAGATGCAAGAAGTTTAAAGTAATGATGCAGTCTTTAGACCTCAGTGAAGAAAAGAAAAATGGAAAGGTGTTAACTTCTTCTATCCATCAATTGATTGGTGAGGAGAAAAGTATCAAGAGATTGATTAATGATTTAAAGAGAGACCAAAGAACAGAATATTTAGAATTCAATGGTCAAACTCTGTTTTTAGTTGAAACAGCTAAGAAAAAACCTGTTTCCCAATTCTCAAGGAAGATGTTTTTTGTTAAACCAGTAGTGATAGATGTAAATGGAAACGAATATTGGGAAATTGCTTCTCATAAAAAAGAGGAATTGATAGCTTTCATTAATAAAGTAAAACCAATGGTCGAAGAATTTGAAATATTGAGTCTAAAAGATACTCCTCTCCAAAATATTTATTTTCCCAAAGTTATGCCCACATTGACTGCATTACAAAAGAGATCTTTAGAATTAGCAATAAAAGAGGGTTATTATAAAGCTCCAAAAAAGACGAATTTGCGGAGATTAGCCATGCAAATGAAGTGTTCACTTGCTACCTATCAAAAGCACTTACAAAAAGCTGAAAGCAAGGTTATCCCGGACACCCTCTCTTTTTTAAAGTAAATTATTTAAAGTAGAGCGTATTTTAAGCTTGTATGGAAACAATAACTATACCCAAAATGCAATTCGAACAAATGCAGATGGAAATTGAAACACTTCGGCATAGTTCACTTTACGCTAGATTATTAGAATTTGAGAAAAATATCGCTCAAGGACGAAAATTTACCCGAAAAGACCTTGGTTTTTAGAGATTTCCTACTTTAAATCTAATTTTCGCGATGGTTAGTTTCTGCTTTTCTTCACTGGTTTTCATTTCGTACTCAAAGACGTAAATTTCGCTGGTTTGAAGGTTATGCTTGAAGTAAAGCCGGATCGGCGGATGCTTGTTTTTGATTTCATAGATAAAGAGATGTGAATCCAGCAATTTCCCAGCTTGTGGGCCTTTTTCTTCCAGCTCGTCGAGCATATTCCTGAGAATTTCTTTGAGTTGCTGATTTTTAGCGGCCTTCTGGAGCTGTTTGATCATTACGTCATCGAAAACGAGAGGAAAGGTTACCATTGACGTTGGAAAATAGTAATTTCTATATAAATTCATCGCTGATGGATAGGCATACATGTTCGCTAAAAATCTTAAATATAGATGGGTTGCCACTTAAGAGTTATGGTGCTACTAAGAACAAAATATTGGGAACAGGATTTTAGGAATCTCGGCATAACTTATCTAAAAAGAACGATAAGCTATGGCCTGGGTGAATCGGCAAGGGATACTCTCAAAGAATGGGTGGAGAAAGGGTATCGAGACAGAATAGAAGACCAAGATTATGGTATTATCTCAGAAGAAAGACAAGCAGAACTTTCCAAGTTAAATTTGAATGAATTATTAGATATTCTCTTTTTTCAGAATAAAGCGGCATCTACTTTGCAAATATTTCCGGAGAATAGGACGCAAGCAATGAGTGATCTTGAGGTAGTTGTGGTTAAAGTTTTAGAAAACGTCCCTACAGAAAGTGAGATTGTAGCAGGAAAGTCAAAAGAACTCAGAGGGGTGTATCAGGGAGAAAAAGGGCTTTATGTACCATCCCAACATCGATTTAAGAAACATGGTAAGGAGTACACTGTTGATGTAGAGATTGATTTAGAGGGCACAGAGGTTGGGAAATTTTTCTTTGTTGCTGATCATCCCGGCTCTGGAAGCCCAGCCGTGTATTTTGACCATCGAATGATCTACAATAATGCACCAACAGGAGCTAATACATATCTTATCGGTGGCATGAAACGCATTACAGTTGGTAAAGAACTTAAGCCGTATCCTAGTTACGAAGGAGAGATTAGACGTTTCATGTGGTCTCCAATTTGTGCCAATACAAGAATAGCCCCAATAAATCTGCCAGAACATACTCAAAATTATGAAGGCTTTTGTGTTGTACCAGTAAAGTATTTTACAGTGGGTGATAATGTTCTTCAGGATATTACGAAAGAACAGAGAAAATAATCAATGGTGACCCCGTTAGAGGTTCTATTTTTCTAATCTTATCTGACAGCAGATTTTACAAAGCACCACTCGTAGAATAAATTTACGTGAGAATCCAATTAAACATAATCGCTGTTAAGTGAGCCGAGCGTAAGCGAGAGTGCAACGTGCCACGAAGCGAAGCGGAGTGAGTTTTTGCGCTACTGAGATGCGAAGAAAAGCAACGACTTTTCTTGCACGCCAGAAACTTCGGTTTCTGAGCGCTTTAGGGGGTCGCCGTAGTTTTCTGGTACTTTGCTGATGATAGATAACTGCTTCAGCAGACAAGATTTAGGGGGTCGCTTTTAGAATAGGAATCTTTTTAATGAAGTAGGCACATTTGTGGATAAAAGAGGCCGAAATGAGAGAATCTGAAACACTGGAATTGAAGAAGTCAACGTCCGAGTTGAAAGAGGCGATTATTTCGATAGTTGCTATTCTTAACAAACATCAGAAAGGGGAAGTTTATTTTGGCGTTAAAAATGATGGTGATATTATCGGACAGACCGTAACGGAAAACACAATCAGAGAAATTTCCAAAACCATTTCTGATAATATTGAACCAAAAATATTTCCCAAGATCAACGAGGTAATTTTGGAAGGCAAGAAGTGTGTTCATGTTGAATTTTCTGGAGAGAACATTCCGTATTATGCTTATGGTCGCGCTTATGTTCGTGTTGGGGATGAGGATAAGAAAATAAGCCCTCAAGAGATCGAACATATCATCTTAAGAAAAAATCGAGATAAACTTCGTTGGGATGTTGAAATTTGTGTTAAGGCAAGGTTAAAAGATATTGATGAAGAAAAAGTAAAAAAGTTTGTTGAAGCAGCAGGTTTAAAATATGATTCTGTCAAAAGTTCACTAGAAAAGCTAGGATTAATGAAAGAAGGAAAGCTATTGAACGCTGCTGTTCTCTTTTTTGGTAAACATCCTGAAGATTTCTTTCCCAATGCCAAATTACGCTGTGCTGTCTTTGGTGAGACTACCGCAACTACCATTGATATGCAAGACTTTGTGGGTGATGTTTTTACATTGATTGAGAAGGCAGAAAGATATATTTTGGAGAATATTCATATTGGGATGCGATTGGAACGTCTTCGCCGAGTTGATGTTCCGGAGATAGATACAGAAGCATTCCGAGAAGCAATAATCAATGCGTTTTCCCACCGCGATTACCACGAATATGATTCTGTGAATATTGCTATTTTTAAAAATAGACTGGAGATAAGAAGCCCCGGTGGTTTGTATGGCGGCCTGACCATTGAAAAAATCAAGAAAGAAGAAGTTTCAAAACGAAGAAATGAGCTTATTGCTGATATGTTCCGTCGTGTCCATTTTGTGGAAAATTGGGGGAGGGGCATTAAACTGATTTTATCCAAAGAACCCACTGCTGACTTTAAAGTTGTTGCTGGCATATTTATCACCACATTTAAGCGGAAGGGGGTAGATAGGGGGGTAGTAAAGGGGGTAGAAAAACTATCGGAAAATGAGCAGAAAATACTGGAACTTATACAGGAAGATCCCTCTATAAGTAAAGTTGAAATGATTGAGAAGGGTGGACTAAGTAAAAAAACGGTAGAGTATAATATTGAGAGTTTGAAGAAAAAGGACGTTCTTAGAAGAGTTGGTGGGGCGAAGGGGGGGCATTGGGAAGTCAATTATACCACTAAAAATGACAGTATGATTTAAATAGTATAAATGATTGATGAAAAAATAACAACTATAAAGAAGGTGATACCATGAATCTAAAAATCAATCTATTTTGTATGTTAACTATTATGCTTTTGCTTCTTGGGTGCTCCCAAACAATTAAACAAGAAACTCCAGGAGAACCACTTAAAGTAGCTGTCCAAGTTTGGGCTGGAAATGGGCCAATTTATGTCGCACAAGAAAAAGGTTTCTTTGCTGAGGAAGGAGTTGATGTTAAGGTATTGCTTTTAGATACTACCACTATTCGTCCAGCTTTTCTTTCTGGTGAAGTCGATGCAATTTTTATGCCTTCCGAAAGTATGCAAATACTTTATGATTCAAATAAAAAATTCTCTATAATAATGAATACAGATTATAGCAATGGTGGGGATGGTATTGTTGCAGCTGGTAATATTAATTCCATCGCTGACTTAAAAGGAAAGAAGATTGCTTATGAAAAAGGTTCACCAAGTCATATGTTATTGGATTTATTATTAGAACGAAATGGACTTACAAATAAGGATGTTATCTCGGTTGAAACACCTACTTATGATGCAGGGACGGTGTTTCTTTCTGGCGATGTAGATGCTGCGGTAACTTGGGAACCTTGGCTCTCTAAAGCGAGTGAGCGAGCAGGTGGAAAACTGCTTTATTCCACTAAAGGTGACCCATTAATTAATAATTTGGGTGCATTTAGTGCTGAAGTGCTAACAGGACGACCAGAAGATGTTAAAAGGTTCATGAAAGCTTATTTTAAAGCACTTGATTATACCTATAAAAATCCAACTGAATCCTATGAAATTATGGCCAAAAAATTTGGTGTCTCTGTTGAAGATATTGTGGGGATGAGAGAAGGCTTAACCTGGATGAGTCAGCAGGATAATGTTGCTTATTTAGGAAACGGAAAAACATCAGGTGAAGTAAAAATAATTCTTGAGAAAGCAGGAGATCTTTGGATTAAAGAAGGTTTCATTAAAAAAAGAGGCACTGCAGAAGAATTAGTGGATGGCTCTTTACTAGCAGCTCTCAATGACTAAATATTTTGACGTCAAAAAACCACTTCCAAAGCTTGGGGTGGTTATTCTTTCTTTCTTAGGTATTCTAATTTTTATCATTTTATGGAATTTGATAGCAAAATTTGGAAATGTGAAAACCATTTTTTTGCCGACACCTACTGAAACAGTTTATGCTATTATTAATCTATTTCAGTATCATGGTTTCTTGGGTGAAATTCTCCTGAGCCTATATAGGATTTTGCTCGGATTTATGGCATCTCTTGTTCTAGCTTTCCCCTTAGGATTATTGTTGGGATCATTTGACTTTTTTAAGAATCTGATGGAGCCACTTGTAAATTTCATTAGATATATTCCCCCAGTAGCATTTATTCCTTTAACCATCCTGTGGTTTGGGATAGGAGATTTGCAGAAAGGTATTGTCATATTTATCTCCGTTTTTCCCTATCTATTAGTTTTATTTATAGATGTTGTGGCAAGGGTTCCCCAAGAACATATTGATACTGCCAAAGCTCTTGGTTTTAGTCGTACTAGAACATTACTTTATGTTGTACTTCCCTATTCTCTACCAGGATATCTTGATGCAACGAGAGCAATGTTTGGTACTGCTTGGACGTTCATTATTGTAGCGGAGATGATTGCTGCTTCGCAAGGAGTAGGCTTTCTAATTATTCAATCTCAAAGATTTATTAAAACGGAGAATATATTTGCAGTAATAATAATTATAGGTCTAATTGGGCTATTTTCAGATCTTTTATTTAAGTGGATATATTCAAAATTATTTTTTTGGAGTGATAAAGCAAAATGAAAAGACAGATTTTACTTGAAGCTAGAAATGTTACAAATATTTTTCTAAAGAAAAATTTAACAGTTGAGGCTAATAAGAATGTTTCCTTAGAGATCTATCCTAATGAAATAGTTTCTATTGTTGGTCCCTCTGGGTGTGGAAAGACTACTTTAATAAAATCTCTAGCTGGTTTTCTTCAACCTACAAAAGGGTCTGTATCGTACAAGAATAAAGTTTTGAATTCACCCAATCCAGAAATAGGGATAATCTTTCAAAATCACAAGCCATTTCCATGGTTAACCGTAGAAGGAAATATTGCTTCAGGCTTGTATAAACTATCTAAAGATGAACAGGAAAAAAGAGTTAATAAATATTTAAAAATAATCGGTCTATCTGATTTCAGAAAGGAATATCCTCATCAGCTTTCAGGCGGAATGAGACAAAGAGTATCCCTCGCAAGGGCTCTTGCCAATGAGCCAAATATCTTACTATTAGATGAACCATTCTCATCATTAGACCCACAAACCAAAACACTTATGCAAGAGTTAATGTTATCAATATGGGAGGAAACCCAGAAAACACTTCTTTTTGTCACCCATGACATCGAAGAAGCAATATTTTTATCTGATAAAATTTATGTTATGAGCTCTAAACCAGGGGAAATAACCAAAGTAATAGATAACCTTTTACCTAAACCTAGACTGGCAGAACAAAAATTAAGTGAAGAATTTATTAACTTACGCAAGCACATAAACTATCTTATCAGAAGTGAATCGCTCAAAGCGGCACAAATTAATCTACAAACAATAAGACCGCACGCTCTTAAAATTGGTCTTCATTTGTGGGTGGGTAATGCTTCTCTTATCTTGGGTCAAGAATTGGATTTATTCAAAAAAAATAATCTAGAAGTACAAATTATTAGTCTTGAAAAGGATAAAGATAGACTTAGTGCTTTAGAAGATGGTTCAGTTGATATTATCACAACAACTATTGATATGGCTTTAATCGCTAAAAATAAAGGGCTTGATATAAAAATAATTGGTGTAACAGATGAATCTACTGGAAGTGATGCATTACTAGTTAATAATAATATTAAACAAGTGAAAGATATCATTGGGAAAAGAATAGGGGTGGAAAGAGGATGGTCTCACTTCTTTCTTCTTCATATTTTGGATAAGAACAAAATAAATATTTCAGATGTAAGAATAGAATTCATGAATAATGCTGAAATAGGATCAGCAATTATAAATAAAAGGATAGATGGCGGAGTTTTATGGGAGCCATGGTTGACTCATACAAAGAAACTATCTAACTCAAAAACGCTTATTTCAACTGAAGAAGAACCAGTGATTCCCGGTATAATAATTACAACTAACGACTGTTTTGAAAAGAAGAAGGAGCAGTTACAAAAGTTTAGTACTGCTACTATTGAAGCGTTGGAATATATCAAGAATAATCCTAAAGAAAGCAAAAAATTAATGGCGATACCACTGGGAATTTCTACTAAAGAATTTGAAATTTCAACGATGGGAGTGACTTTCTTAGGACGAAAAGAGAACAAAAATATATTCTCAAATGAAAAAATTAGGAAACTTATAACCCACACTAGTAAGATACTTTATAATGCGGGAGAAATTAAACAGAATTATTCTCCCGATGAATTGTTATAAATCAATATCTTCAGGTAATTTTAAATGATAATCTCGAGTAAAAGCGACCCCCGTTAGTGCAAAGTACCAGAAAATTTTGACGTAACGAAGTGGAGTCGTTTAGCATATGTTAGGCAAAGTTTTCAATTTTGTATTTTCTCCGTTGATAGCTAAACGAAGGCGACCCCGTGAAGAAGTCGAAGCGTGCTTTTATCATCGAAAAAGTAGCGCAAAAATTTCACTTAATCCTTGTTAAGTGACCCGAACGGAGCGTAGCGGAGCGAGAGTGCAACGTGGCAAGCGACCGAAGGGAGCGCAGAGTAAATTTTCGGGCGTCCATAAATTTAGGGCTTGGGCAAATAAGAAAGAATATCTTTAACACATTCATTTAATGGTCTATTGATGTCTATGACATTTCCATAATCAAATTCTGTTGATTTCTTATATACGGCTCGTGCGGCGTCTGCACCGTGTGTTTTTCCTCTTTCTTCATCTCTGGCTATGCAGACATCCAATGGAGCTTTTAACGTAAAGACATAATGCGGAAAATCTAATCTCTTGATTAAATCATCAATCTGAGATTTCCAATAAAAATTGCCATCAAATACAACAGGTTTACCGCTATCCAAAATCCGCTTTGCATCTGGGGCAATAATTTCATTTGCCTTGATGAAGCTTCTTTGCGAGATATATCCCGCTTCTTTGTCTTTTGTTAAATCGTGTTCATCAAGGACTCTATCAACAGCAAAATATTTTGCGTTTAGGATTTTGGATAGCTTTTCAGCTATTGTAGATTTTCCGCATCCTAATGGTCCACGAATGACAATGTAAAAGCTCATAGAATAATGTAAACGAGAGCCGTATATAAGGTTTGCCCAAGCCCTCTAAAAAATCAAGCCCGAAAATTTATTTCACTTAATTCCTGTTAAATCCTTTTCCCATACGCAGTGTGGGAAAATTGCGTCCGCAAAGTCGGAAAAGAGAGCGTTCTATCAAATGAGCGAAGCGACACATTCAAGAACAAGAATCATAGGGGGACATTTCGTAGTCGTCGTTTTAGTCAGTCGTAGGGGGGAATTCCGTTTAGTTTTTTGTTAATTGTAACTGAGATTATGCGATGAGAGTATTTATTCTTGTAATGCTTCTATACTCTTTACCAATTCTTTGACTTCTTCAATAGCTCTGATATTCTCTGCTATTTTTTTTTGTATTTCTTTTGGTGCAAAGGGGATTTCTATATCTGATATTTGTTTTGTAGAAATATGTTTAACGGTTGAGTAAGGTGTTTCTTCTTCAATTTCCTTTAACCTTTTCTTTAGAATATAAAATACATACTCTTTAATAAATTCCGAATTAAAATCTCTTATTCTTGCAACCCTTTGATTTATTAATTCATTTTCTGATTTCCAGATTACAACATTAAACTCTCCATCCATTCCTATCAAAAGATCCCCCTTTTTAGTCAAATATCTGTTATCATATTCCCCTGTGTAACTTGTTTCTGTAAATCCTTTTTGTATATCCCTTATTCTAATTAAAGACTTTCCCCTGTTATTAGAGTTAAAAAATTTAGATTTGAAAGCAAAACCACTTAAAATATTACAAATATCTTTTACTTTTTTTGTAGGATATTTTTCTAAATCAAACATTTCTTTCTCTTTTTTTAATTCAGAGGTTTTTTTGTAAATGTCTTTCCCTATCAATTTTAATCTATCTAACTTTTGTAAATCATCATTATATTCTAATTTATTCTTTTGATAAAATTTGATAGATAGTTTAAAGTCATTATCTATAATATCTTTAATATTGACATAAAAGTAATCCCGTTCTCTATTTTCTTGTTTTTCTGTCCAAACTTCTCTTAAAAGATCTATGTCGTTCTTTCCAAATAACTTCTTTCTCTTTTTATTTAACTCGAATCCATCATTTTTAACATCAAAATACCACACTTGTTTTGTTGGACTTCCTTTTGTGAAAATGATTATTGACGTTTTTACACCCGTATATGGATAGAAAACACCTGAAGGTAATGAGATTATTGATTTAACTTCACATTTAGATAATAAATATTTTCTGAATGCTTTATGCTCTATTCTATATAGTAAACCTTCAGGGATAATTATTCCTGCTGTTCCGCCTTCCTTTAATGCCCAAAATATATTTTGCATAAATATACTATCTCCACTATTGGAAGGGACTTCATACAAATTTGAAAAATCAGTTTCTTGTCCGTAAGGAATATTTGATAAAACAATATCTGCTTTTTCCTTCTTAAATTTTTCTAAAAACTTCTTTTTCTCCTCGTCTTTTCTTTCATTTTCTATAAATTTGTCATAATAATCTTTTTTTGCTGTGTCTGAACGAACTATGTTATTGTGTCCATCTCCAGTAATAATCATATTCATTTTAGATATTTTGTATGTATCTGTTAATTCTACACCAAAAAGAGTTTTTTCTTTTAAGATGTTTAATAGCTTTTCATCTTTCTCACTAACTCCTCGTTTCAAATATCGAAATACCTCAATTAAAAAACCGCCTGTTCCACAAAAAGGGTCTAAAATTTTTTCCCCTAGTTTGGGTTGTAATAGTTCAACCATTAATTTAACAATATGTCTCGGGGTAAAATACTCTCCTAAATCGTTTCCAGAAGCAAGATTTTTTAAGAAATATTCAAAAGCGTCTCCTTTAATTTCACTCTCAGTATTAATTAATTTCAACGGCGATATTTTTTTTACAATAGCTTTTAAAGTTGATGGATTTTGAATTTTAAGTTTTTCTTGAAAGATATCATCACTATGGTTATATTCCTTCGCTAAACCTTTTTTAAGAACAGAATCATTAACATAATTTAACATTGCTTCTTCATCTTCCATATTAGAAAAACTATCCCAACAGATAGATTTTTTTAAATGTCTGCTTAAACCTCTTTTCTCCCTATCATCTTCAATCTCACTTATGATTTTAATAAACAAGATGTTAGAAAATTCTACAAATCTATCTAAATTTCTTAACCCCTCTTTTCTTAATAAGTCATTAGCCCATTTGAAAATTTTTACTAATTCCTCTCTGGTATGCTTAACTTCTGCTGTGGCTTCAGTTATTGAATTTCCTTCTTGAGTATATCTCAATAATCTTTCTTCAGAAATCAATTCTATTAATTTATGTTCATCTAAATATAGTTCATCGTTGGCTTTTATACTCCATGATTTAATAAAAGCACCATCAATAGCAAAAATTATGTCTATATTAAGTGGCTTAGCATAAAGATTTATTGCTTGTTCAATTGCTTTTTCAATACTTTGCCCTTTTCTTTTAGCTTCAATTATAGCTAAAGGCTCATCAGTTCCAGATTTATATAAAACATAATCTGGGAATTTACCTTTAAGTTTTTTCTTTTGTTCGGTTGTTTTAGTTCTTTCAGTAAAAACATTACACTTGTTATCTTCATCGTCCAAATTCCAATTTAAATTAGTGAGCCAATTGTTTATTTTTATTCTTGTAGAACTTTCGAGAGGTTTTGTAAATTTATTTTGCATTATCTTTCCACCTCAAGAAAATCTTGTATCCATTTTTCTACTAATTTAGATTTATTGATCGATTTTTTTTCACAATGTGATTTAAAATTATCTAATAATGAGGTGGTGATTGTTACAGAAAAAATATCTTTAGTATTGCCTCTTTTTACAACCATATATTCTGCTTGGTACTGGTACTATTTAAATGTTATTATTCCTATTATTAATAATATAAATAATATTCTTAGTTAACCATGAAATATTCTCGTTATGGAATTCCCCCTGTCGTTCGTCGTTTTTTAGTTTTAGAAATGTCCCCCCTTCCGTTTTTTTAGCTCTCTTTTCCGATTGGATTTAATCTGTGTTATATTCCCCGAAGGGCTGAAATTTAGTGCAACGTCCCGAAGGGAAATTTCAGAGTCGTCGTGTCCATTAGTTTTTATGGGGGTTGCCGCCGTTCTTACTTATTTTCTGTGCTACAAATAGCATAGATTCTAAACATCCAGCAAAATTATTTTGAATCTCAAGAATATTGAAACCAGCTTTTGCGAGCATTTGTCCCATCTTCTTTTGATCTATGCGTAAAAGCGGTGCTCTGTTTAATCTTTGTTTAAGAAGTATGGATTTTCCACCCCATTCAATTTTTTGACCTGTTACATCTTTACCACGCAATATATATCGCATTTCATCCCAACGTGTATCATGATTGCCTCTTGTTAGAATGTAAGTGTCTTTCAACAAAACCAGACCATTGCCTAACTTGATTGTGTAAGTTGGGATTTTGAATGGTTTATCATGGGGTGGAAAATAAGTGAAATCCACAAAAAAGAGACCATCTTTCTTAAGGGCTTTGAAAATTCTCTTTAAAGTGTCTTCACAAACTTTGTAATTTGATAAATAACGGAAAGACTCCCAAAAGCAACAGACCACATCATATTTGCTTGTGGCACGTAATTTACTCATGTCTGCAACGTTGAATTTTGCATTGATGGATTTTGTTTTTGCTTTTTCAATTTCATCTTTAGAAATATCTGTTGCGGTGATGATAAAACCAGCTTTTGCCAATTGTTTTGTGAAGTTGCCAGTGCCACAAGCTACTTCTAAAAGTGTCTTTGCTTTTGGGTTATGTTTTTTGATGAGTTTTACGATTTTGGTTGCTCTTTGTTTATAGACAGCTTCGGTTGTAATTTTGTCAAAAGCTTCAACCATTAAGCCGGAATAAAACTCATCTCTCTTTTTTGTGGTCATAATAAATCAAAGATTAAACAGTGTTATTAATATATCTGTTTTGAGGCGAAGCACCAAGGCGGCAACCCCCTTTAATAAATCTACACGACGATTGAATATAACTGCCCATTAGCGAACTTAGCGATATTTTTAGCTGAGAGGGGCTGAAACTTTGAAATTTAGGGGCACATAACTCCAAAAAGAGATACTTCTAATGA
>C687J35174_10005243_pt1 | contig 17148 bp, 16 predicted proteins | sample RifCSPhighO2_01_FD_35174 | JGI IMG/M metagenome (IMG submission 35174) | reverse complement strand
CACGCTCGTGTACCACGTCCAGCGCGCACCACGCACCACGCTCGTGTACCACGCACCACGCTCATGCACCATACACCACGCTCACGCACCACGCACCACGCTCGTGTACCACGCCCGTGCACCACGCCCGTGCACCACGCACCACGCCCGTGCACCACGCCCGTGTACCACGCTCACGCACCACGCTCGTGTACCACGCTCGTGTACCACGCTCACGCACCACGCTCACGCAACACGCACCACGCTCACGCGCGCAAGCTAGCTAGCGGACGTGGTTCAATGGGTGGTCAGGATTGGACGTGGTTCAATGGGTGGTCAGGATTTAACGTTTTGTTGCTAGCGCAGTATGAGGCGCAAGCGCGCGTAGCTAACAAACTGTTTATTTTTCAATACGTACACGCTTGCTGGGAGGCTGCTCTCTACATACGCAGTTGGACTCTCCCCTCCACAGCGTAATCTTCATACAGTCGGTGGAGGCGCGCAGTACCTCCCACTCGTGACACTCCAATCTGGGGCACTCTAAGTGCGTTCTGAGCACCTCGGCAGCCGCCAGCCCTGTTGGCGACAAGCGCGAGGAGAGAGACTGCGCATCTGACTCGTCCATAGGCGGCGCAGCTGGTGCAGCCACAGATGCTGGTGCAGCCACAGACGCTGGTGCAGCCGCAGATGCTGGCGCAGCCGCAGATGCTGGTGCCTCGGCTTCCGACTCGCTTTCTTCGGACGAGTCTGCGGATGCGGCTAGTTGCGCTCGGCGCTTGAGGGACTGGAAAGATAGCGGCGGCGAGGTGCGGAGTGGGTGGAGGAGGCCGGTGAAGTACACTACGTCTGCGAGGCGGGTGTCGGGGCAGATCTCGTTGTACAGGTCTTTCCACCCACTTCTCAGGATCTCTTTGCAGTACGGCTGGAGCAGGACGGCCTTGGAGGGCTTGGTGAGTTCCAGATGCACCGTGCAATCGCGGCGGGCGCGAAGGAAGCACGTGCGCAGCTCCGCGATGGGCGGCGCCGGCGGGTGCGCTCGTCGCGCCCACTCCTCCGTGACGCACAGGTGGCGCAGCGTGGACCCAAACTCCCTCACGTTCATGAAGACCCAGTCCGCGGCGAGGCGCGTGCGGGTGGGGCGGTGGCACCGGATGGAGATGGGCAGGCCTTCGTTGAGGGCGCGCAGCTCTGCCACGCTGGGCACGGCCTGGCCGTCGGAGAGGTGGTGCAGCACGCGCGCCAGCTCCTTCAGACACAGAGCGGTGTAGCTGGGGGTGTACTCCGCCGTGGTGGAGCACTGCTGCAGCCCACGCCCGATGAGGCTCACCATACGCAGGCTGAGGCAGCAGCACCCGGGGGCCTGAAAGAAGAGAGCGTTCAGCCCACGCTGCGTGTTGGTGCAGTAGTGACAGATAAACCACAGCAGGTTCTTCAGCTCCGCGGAGCAGGCGGAGGAGTTCACGCGCATGTACATGGGGTTCTGCGCCGACGTCTTCATCTCCGATAGTTCCATCCGCAGCGTGGTAAGACCCGCATCAATAGCTCGCACGTCAGATCGCACGGTATCAATGGTAGAAGTGAGCTTGGACGTCACCTCCGTCACGTGCGAGGCGAGCTGCGCAATGATGCTGCCATTCCTCTCTTCCGCGCGAGCTATCTGATCCAACGAAAATCGCAACACCATTTCCATCAAGTTTTTGCTCACGTCCGTGTCAACGCTGGCATTCGCGCCGGCATTCGCGCCGGCATTCGCGCTGGCATTAGCGCCGACGCTCGTGCTTACCATAGAGAGTTCTTCGGCCATGTCGGATGAGTGGTCTAAAATTGTCGGTAGGTGGTATCACAAAAAAAATAAAAAAATGGAGTCTCTTTTTTATCGGTGTGCGGTGCGTGGTGTGCGCTGCGCCACTGCGTGCGCTACTGCGCTGCGCTGCGCTGCGCTCCGGCGGGTGTCGCGCGCGTGGGACGAAGCATGCGTTAAAAAAGCAAAAAAAAACAGCACACGAGAATTTCGCGTAGCAAAGAATTAAAACTCAAAAACTCGTGAAAGCATGAGCACCAAGCGCAAACGCACAACGGCAACGGAGGAGGGTGACCAGGCGCCCGTGGTGGCAAAGAAGCCCCGCGCGCGAGCAAAGCCGGCGAAATCCGCGCCTGTGGTTGATATTTCCGAAGCGCCCCCCGCGAGCGATGCTGTGGGCGCTGCTGCCATTGAGACGGGCGATGCCATTGCAGACACTGGCGCTGGCGCTGGCGCTGGTGCAGACACTGGCGCTGTCGCCATGGAGAGCACCAAGGCTGGCAACAAGCGCAACCTCTCGATGGTTCGGTACTTGCAGCAGCTCTTTGAGGCGGCGCACACGGGACGGAAGGTGAGCAAGCCGGTGTTTTGTCTGGTGGAGCACGACATCAACCAGACCATAAAGGCGCTGCTGCTCACCATTAAGAACCACCTGGAGTCCGCCAAGCGCCGCACCCTGAAGCTGGCGGACGTGTACATTTGTCTGCGCCGGCACCCGGAGCTGAAGCGCATGCCGGACCTGGAGGAGAGCATTGCGGCGGCGGTGGCCTCCTACGAGGCCACCAAGGCGGCTCCGGCCAGCAAGGAGGAGCAGGAGGGCGGCGAGAAGAAGAAGGTGCTGCTGTGGGCAAAGCGCGCTGGACTCTGCATCCCTCCCAGCCGCGTGCGTCGGCAGACGCAGCGCTTCCTGGACGGCTACCAGCTCTCCCCCGTGAGCATCACCGCGCTGAGCGCCGTGTACGAGCGCGCCGCAACGTACATCTTCGCCGCTGCGATAGAGCGCACGCCGGAGGGGGACCTGGACTTCGAGGCCTTCGTGGACTGCGAGGCCTAGCGTAGTTTAGCTGTAACCTTTTTTTAAACAAGAGGTGCTTCTTTCTCTTTTTTTACAAGACAAAGTACTCAATGACGTGGATCATTGACAACAAGCGCAAGCGCGCGTCTCCCAAAAAAAAGGGCGCGTGCGGCGGCGGCGCAGGCGGCGGTGGCGCGGCGAGCAAGCGGCAGAAGAAGGCTGTGTCCTTTGCGGGTGCAGAGACGAAGGTGTCGGTGGAGGAGTTTGTGTCTGGCGAGTGCGCGGGGCACGTGGCGGCGCAGCGCTCGCAGGCGGATGTACTGTCGCAGCGGCTGGGGGAGCTGCGCGAGAAGCTGCCCACGCTCACCGCCCGGCACCAGCACCGCCTGCGCCTAGAGACAGCGGAGGGCATTGCGGCGCTGGAGACGCAGTTGGAGGGGCTGGACCTCTCCGGCGCCAAGTTCCGCGCGGCGCTGGAGCCCATTGCAAAGAAGATCGCGACGGTGGAGAGCAGCGCGCACGCCACGCACCCCAAGCCCACGCTGTCCATCATCAAGAAGCACGCGCGCAACACGACGGAAAGCGCGGGTGCGGGCGGCGCTGGCGCGGCGACGTTGGAGGCGGAGGAGAGCGGGAAGGTGGTGAAGATTGTGAGCCACGTGGATCGAGAGAAGGAGGTGGGTATGCAGCTGAAGGAGGCGGTGCGCGCGCTGCGCGAGCCGGAGGCGCCTAGCGCGCTGGTAACCATGTACATGAGCAAGTGCGACGTGTGTCCCTCCTGCAACGTGCCCCTCCTCATCATGGGGTCCGCCGCCATCATGGGGTGCCCCTCCTGCAAGCGCAGCGTCACCTTCATTCAGGCCACCTCCTCTCGCATCGCGTACGGACAGGAGGTGGAGTTCGCCTCCTTCACGTACCGCAAGGAGGCGCACTTCCAGGAGTGGCTGAACTGCTTCCAGTTCAAGGAGAGCACGCGGGTGCCGGAGGAGGTGCTGGCGCTGGTCATGTACGTGCACGCCACGCGCGCCACGGCAACGGCGGCGTCGGCGGCGTCGGCGACAACAGCGGCGGACATCACGGTGGTGAGCGTGCGGGAGGCGATGCGCACCATGGCCAACGGCGTGTCGGAGGAAGTAGTAGCAGGCACTGCGCGCACCATGCGCGCGTTGGGGACGTATGCGGGGGAGAAGAGTGAGCGGGTGTTTGACATGGTGCGTGCGGAGGGCATGAACAAGTACTACGACAACAAGCAGCAGATCTGCACGCGCATCTCTGGGAAGCCGGCGCCTAACATGTCGCCGCACCAGGAGGAGCAGGCGCGGTGCATGTTCAGCGCCATCATCCCGCTGTACCTGAAGCACAAGCCGCCGGAGCGCAAGAACTTCCTCTCCTACTCCGTGTGCCTCTACAAGTTCTGCCAGCTCATGGGGTGGCACAGCTTCCTCAAGAGCTTCACGCTGCTGAAGGGGCTGGCGAAGCTGCTGGTGCAGATACAGATCTTCGACCTCATCAGCAAGGACCTGGACTGGGAGATCATCGACACCTTTGCCCCCGTACCCTAAAAAAGTCTTGCTTCCTAATGAAAAAACACACACACACCTACCATGGAAAAATCCGACGAAACCAAGGAGAGCCGCACACCCACACAGATGTGGCTCACGGTGCTCATCGTGCTCTTTGTGGTGGTGTCCCTCGCCGCCATAGGCCTGGGGGTGGCGGCGTGCAAGCACGCCTCCCGCGCCTCACGCTACGCTCAATACGCCGCCGGCTTGCCTGCAGCGTACGAAATGCCCCTCCTACAAGGCTCTGCGCCGCCAGGCTCTGCGCTGCAAGGCCGAGGCTTGCATCTCGCTCCCTCCTCCGGCTTCAGCAGCTCCTCCTCCTCCTCCTCCTCCATGAACGCGCCCTCCACCGCTGCGCCGCCCTCCACCGCGGCGCCGTCGACGGCGCAGTTTAGCACCGTGTCTTCTTCGCGCACTGCGCCGCCGGCGTGGGCGGCCTCCAGCACTGCGTCTTCTTCGCGCGTTGGTGAGCGAGTGTGGCCGTAAGTTTTTGGTGCTGTCTGTATAGAACATATGCACTTGCACATGCACCCGCTGAAGGCACAGCTGCTGCGGCGCGCCGGCGTGGTGCTGCGCCCGCCCCCACAAACGAGGCTGGACGAACGGAGTTATTGGCGCGACACCAGCGACGCCTCCATCTACAAGCTCCGCCACACCGACTGCGTGCTCAAAATCATAGTGCCCACGTGCGTGCTGCGGTGCGCGGACGATGAAGGCACGCTAGTAGACAGAGAAATAAGAGACTGCGGCGACGACGACGATGACTGCGACGGCGGCGCCGCCGCTCGGTGTGTCCACGCCAAGTGTATGGCCGTGACAGCGGGCGAAGTGCGCATGAGCAACGCGCTGAATGAGGTGCTGGTGCACGCGTTGGTCTCCCGTATGAGCCACCTCACCCCGCACGTGCTCGCCTCAGAGTGCTACTACGTGGTGGAGTCGGGCAAGGGGTACATCTTCATGGAGCGCTACCCGTGCACGCTGGGGATGTTCGATCCGCCGACAGCGTGGTGGACCGTGCCCAACGCCTGCGCGCTGCTCTTCCAGGTGCTGCACGCGCTGCACGTCGCGGGGCAGGGGTTGCAGCTGAAACACCACGACCTGCACTACAACAACGTGGGGATACAGAGCATGCACGCCAGCACCACCTTCAACGGGCAGCGCCTCTCTCAGTGCACGCACCTCAAGTACACGGTGGGCGAGGAGGAGTTCTACCTCCCCAACACCGGGTACCTCCCCAAGCTGGCGGACTTTGGGATGGCCAGCGTGACGCTCGGCGCCGAGCGCCGCGCCTACCGGGGAGACCTGCGCCTCTTCAGCGAAGACCGTCTGGGGAAGTTCGACGAGGTCTTCCACGGGCAGCGCGGGTACGACATGCAGACCTTCCTCTCTGGCCACGTGTGTCCGAAGATGCACGCCGCGTGCACGCGCTGGGCCGCGCTGCATCGGCTGTACACGCAGCTGTGCGAGGTGGTGCACATGGGCAAGCTGCGGAACTTGCGCCCCAAGGTGGCGTCGGACGTGACGCCCGGGGAGGCGCTGCGGAGCCGGGTGTTTGCTATGTTTCGGTGCGTGCCGGTGGGTGAGGGCGTGCGGGTGGCGGATTGCGGCGGCAGCCCCGCCGCATTAGACGCCTTTGCGGCGGAGGTAAAAGAACTAACAGTACTTTAACGTTTTTGTAAAAACCGAGTCAACATCGGCGCTGGCGCCGCCAGCAACTTACCGGGCTTAGGCCGCACATTATTCACCCGCACAGGCAGCAGATCAGGCCTACGTTTTGTTACCACATCCAGCAGCTGCGAAGCTATCACATCAGCTGCAGTAGGATTGGGCATAGCTACAATATGTCTCAATGACGTAGGCACCATGTCTACAGTCTCTAGAGGTGGTGCTGCTGCTGCTGCTGCTGCTGGTGTTGGTAGCTGTATGGCAGCAGCGAAGGCCGTAAATGCGGCGGGGCTGGCCGTGGGCATCGGTGTTTCTACGCTGCTGTGCGCTGGACGCCGCAGCCCGTGCAGCACGTGCCCCGTCTGCAGCACATGGCCGTCTGCATCTGGTTGCTGCTGCTGTTGTTGCGTCTGCTGCGTTTGCTGCTGTTGCTGTTGCTGCTTTTGCCGGACTTGGAGCAGCAGCGGGAAGAGCACGAAGGGCGGCGCGAGCAGAGAGACGTCGCAGGTGGTGGCTGTGGCGCGGTACTCTTGGATGGTGTACGGGCCGCCAAACTCCTTCAACGCCACCATGGGCGGCGCGGCGGCCATCCCGGCGACGTTCACGCGGAACACCCGCAGCATCATCTCTTGGAAGAGGCAGGTGCGCTCCCACTCGTCGTGGCGTCGGTCTCGCTTGATGTACGCCAGCGCGCAGTTGGGGGAGCAGAAGTTGCCGTACACCACGTAGCAGCGCGTGAGCTCGTCGTAGCTGTGCGTGATGCACACCGGCGTGGTGTGGAAAGGGTGCGTGTCCTGCCAGCAGTGCAGCGCCGTCCGAGACGGCCACACGCTCATGCGGTTGCCACCAATGTCGCAGATGTTGCCGTGCAGATTGATGGGCAGAAACTCGCACGTGGTGTCGCTCACCAGAGAGGAGTGCGTGGAGCAGCACACCTCATCCTCCACCGGGATGGTGGGCGCGAGGAAGAGCGGCACCGACCGGTCCTCCACGTTCCGTGCGCTGTAGACGCTTTCGCCACCGCTTTTGCTTTCCATGAGGGTTTGTTTTTTGGTGTTTTTTAACGGAATTTATTGTGTAACTACGGTGTACCCCATGTCGGCGTAGTGCCGCGCGCGCGCCCGCGCCATGCCCGCAAAGACGGAGAAGGGATCCACCACGTCCAGCACCAGCGGCGTGCACTCCCCCTCGCGGTGCGACGTGCTGCGCTGGATGCGCCCCACCGTCTGCTCCACCCGGCTCTTGGGCGTAGCCAGCACCAGGGTGTTCCGGGAGGGAATGTCCATGCCCTCGCTGCACAGCTGGTACGTAGACACAATCACCTGCGCGCACATCGCCGCCTCGCGCTCCGCGCCCTTCAGCCCCGTCCGAAGACACGCCACACTGCCGCAGCCATCGCTCTGCAAGGCGCTCTGCAAGGCGCTCTGCAAGGCGCTCCGCAGTTCCTCCACGTGCGCCACGCGGTGGGTGAGCACCAGCAGCTGCCGTCGTGGTTCGCTTTGTAGTATGTTTTCTATGAGGCGCACGATGAAGGCGGTGCGTGCCTTCTCCTCTGCGAGCTTGTTGTACATGGAGGACATGCACACGTTGCCGTTGCGCTGCATCACCACCTCCCGCGCGCCGCCGCGGTACACCACCGTCCGCACGCGCACCGCCGCGTCCGCAGGCCGCCGAGCGCGGAACGCCTCCGGCCCCAGCTCCCAGTTCACAATGTGCGAGAGGCGGTCCGCGCGCTCCGGCGTGGCGGTGAGGCCCAGGATGAAGCGGGAGGAGACCTCCTCCATGGTGGCGCAGAAGGTGCGCGCCGCGGTGTGGTGCGCCTCGTCCACGATGGTGGTGCCAAACTGTGCGTAGAACTCCGGAGGGAAGCGCCGGGACTGCAGCGTCTGGATCATGGCGATGACAAAGTCTCTCTCCTCTACGTCGCACCGGCCCTCACGCACGCCGCCCACCCGCGCCCCGGGCGCAAACTCCGCAATGCGCTCCGGCCACTGCGCAAAGAGCTGCCCCGTGTGCACCAGCACCAGCGTCTTGCGCCCCAGTGACGCCGCCACCGCGATGCTCACCACCGTCTTCCCGAAGCCGCAGGGTAGGACGAGCAGCGCGCCGCCGCAGGCGCGCAGACTGCCCAGCGACGCGCAGTGCGCCGCCACCTGGTCCCGCACCCCCGTCTGCATACACCCCGTGAAGATGCAGCGCTCGTGCATGGGGAGCCCCAGCGAGCGCACGTCTCGGTCCGGCGGCCCAAAGAGCGACAGCCCTAGAAACTTGGGGATGCGCCAGTCTCCTGCAGCGTCCACGTGCCCCAGCCGGAAGCTGGCGGGCGGCGGGCCGTACCCGGGCGGCGAGTAGGGCGTGACCCGGGTGAGCGCCGCCCACTCCCGCTTCTCCCACCCCGCAGGCAGCCGCGCCGCGGGCACGCGGTACATGCGACCCAGCACCACCGCGCCCATGCCTGCCTGCGCCGGCGGCGCAGCCAGCAGCTCTCCCCGTGCCTGCGGAAGGCGCGGTAACAGCGCAACCTCTTCCGGCGGAGGCGGAGGCAGTGGTGTAAGTGTATAGTTACCGAACATGTTTAGTTTTATGCGCTACTCTAAACTGCTCACGCCACCTCATCCACAGCTCTGCAACCAAAGATTTCCTTGGCTAAACAAACAAAACATGCAGAGACTCAGCAAGGGCGCTATCGCAGCCATCGTAATCGTGTGTCTGCTGGCGGTGGTGGGCGCGCTGGTGGGCGCCGCCGCAGGCACAGGGTACTACAAGAAGGTGGCCGCAAACTTCTACCGTCTCCCAGCGTCCGTGACGGCGCCCAGCGGAGGAAAGGCCTTCGGCGTGAGCGCAGACCCAGCCCTGCCAGCGCCGGCCACCACCGGGTTCCTGCCTTCCGACGCGCCCAATCTTATTTTTACCGTAACACGAGAGCCAGGAGAGGCGGTGGGCACCTACGCCGTGAAGGTGGTGGTGGGCGGCTCTGCGGCGGCGAACTACAGCATAAACTACACGCCGGGGGTGTTCACCATCACCAGCGGCAGCGCCACCGTGAAGATAGAGCCGTCCAGCAAAGACTACGGCACGCCAGATCGCGCAGACATGTACACCCTCTCGCAAACCGGCATGAGTGAGGGAGACTGGGCGCTCCTCAAACCCCTCTTCGCCGCCGCGGTGACGCGCAACCCCGGCGAGTACGCCACCACCTACACCGCCACCATCACCCCGCTCACTAGCAGCAGCAGCGGCAGCGGCGGCAGCGCCGACGTCCTCAACAACTACACCATTACATACGTGCCCGGGGCGCTGAAGATTAAGCAGATCCCCGCCACGCTGAAGGTGAAGGACGCCACGAAGGTGTACGGCACCCCGGACCCTGCGGCGTGGGAGTACACCAGCGATGGGTTCACGGAGAAGGACAAGACCTTCATTGTCTTTGGTGTCACGCGGTCGCCGGGAGAGAACGTGGGTACATACACTATGACGCCCTTTGCCACGCATACCAACAACAACTACGTGGTCACCGTGCTCACCGGGACGCTCACCATCACGAAGGCGCAGGCCACCGTCACGGCGCCCAGCGGGAGCAAGGTGTACGGATGAGTGCGTCACGTGTGAGCGAAAAAAAGGGGGGAGAAGAAGGAGGGTATATAACAAAAAAATGTCTACTGTGCTCTTTACTGTGTCCCGCAACACCAACGCCAACGTGGTAGAGTACCGGGTGCTGACGGACGGTGCCGGCATCCCTCACGGAGTGGGGGCGGAGTGGATCATGCTTGAGCAGGACGCCTCCGGAGGCACGCGAGAGGGTATGACGCTCCTAGAGGAGAAGTTTCTCTTTGGCACGCAGCTGCTGCGGGTGCTGGCGGACCCGCCGCGGCTCACCTTCTGCCTCCGCGCCATGAGAGATTACACGCTCACCGCCTTCCGAGACGGCGCCTCCGGAAAGTGGCAAGCGGGCGCGAAGCTGCCCAGTGGCCGCATGGGTGTTATCACGCACGTGCACGGCGAATTGGACGAGGCCGGCGCAATCCCCTTTCTCAACGCGCTGCACCTCACCGTGGCCTTCAAAGACGGTAGCAGCGACGTAGAGCGCCTTCCCATTAACCGTGCGCTAGCGCTGTAAGCATGCGCTAGCGCTGTAAGCATGCGGATAGCCCGAGGATAAATTAACCATTTCTATTTATTCCATAATAAACATGTCAGCCACAGAGGCGCACGCGCCTGCACTCAACTACGCGCAGAGGGATGCCCTGCGCGCGTTCAGCCAAACCCTGCGACCACCGCAGCAAAGCGCAGGCGACGCAGGCGCCAGCGATGCCGATGTGCTCTTCCAGCTGCTGGACGTGGTGGTGCTGGACCGGTGTGTGCAGCCTGCGAACCTGGAGAACGAGCTGGCGCTGCAGAGCGACGCGGAGTACGCGCACTTTGCGGGGCGCAAGCGCGAGTGGAACTCCACCACTGCGGTGTACCTCTTTGGCGTGGACGCGCGCGGCGGGTCCGTGTGCGTTGCCGTGCACGATTTCCGTCCCTGGTTCTACGTGGAGGTGCCGCGGGGCACGAGCAGTGACGATGTGCTGGCGGCGTGCGGCCAGCGAAACGCGTGGCGAGTGAGCGCCGTGACGCTGGAGTGGCGGAAGCGCGCATACGGCTGGGTGCCCGAGTCCCGTGCAGCCCCCAGCGAGGTGGCGGTATTTCGCTTTGCGCGGGTGGACTGCGTTACAGCCGCAGCGCGCAAGTTCCTAGCGGCGCTCTTCCGCAACGGCGACGCACTCCACCGCTGCTGGGACGTCTCCGAAGACAGCATATCCGTGGAGGCGCAGTTCATGGCGGCCACGCGGCTCCGGCCCTCAGGGTGGGTGCGCGTAGCGGGCGGGCGCAGCGCCACCACGCCCAAGACGGAGCGGGCCAGCGCCTGCGGCAGCGAGATGTGCGTGCGGTCTGCGCAGCTGGGGGCAGAGGAGGCACTGGACGGCGTGGCGCCGATACTGGCGGCGTGCTTTGACATTGAGTGCATCAGTGCCTCGCTGGAGTTCCCCGTGGCGGACCGGGACCCCATAGCCTACATAGGCATCACCTTCTGGCGTGCAGATGGGGCACGAGAGTGGGCACCTGCGGGGCGAATAATACTAGTACACGGCGGGTGCGAGGCCGTGCCAGGGGTACTGGTGCTCTCCTTCCGCAGCGAGCTGGCGCTGCTGCTCGCCTTTCGGGACGTCCTCGTGCTCTACTCTGACCCAGACCTGCTCACGGGGTACAACATCACCGGGTTTGACATTGAGTACATGAACACCCGGCTGGCAAAGCTGCTGTCGATGGAGGCGCTGGCAGTGACTCGCTTCCATGTCATGGGCCGCCTGCTCAGCCACGCCGCGCCGGCGCGGACGAGGACCTCCTCCTCCGCAGGCATGGGAGACAGCGACGCCACGCTGCTGCAGCTGCCCGGGCGGGTGCTCATGGACATGAACATCACCATCAAGAGCAACATGAAGGCGCGCGCGCTCTCCAGCTTCTCTCTAGACCACGTGGCGCGCACCTTCCTGCCGGGACAGTCCGGCAAAGTCAAGCTAGTGAGCGTGGGCTGGACCTCGCGCGCCCTCACCGCCGTGCTAGCGCACCCCGCGCTGCCCGAGACGCTGCCCGAGACGTTGCGAGCGCGCCTCACGGCGGCGGCCACCGACGCGCAGAGCCTGCTGGCGAGCCTGGCCTCCAAATCCAGCGCCGTGGCCTCTCCACACCGAGAAGAATTCGAGCGCGCGGAGGAGACGATAGCCACCACCCTGCGCCCCATCGTCAAACAACTCGTGAGCGTGCTGGAGGAAAAAAGCGCCGAAGCAGCTGCTGCCGGTGCATTCGCCGGGGCGGTGGAGGAGCTGGCGCGGGCGGTGGCACAGGACAACAACTACATCAAGCTCTTTGCTATGCACGGCATGCGGGACGAGGACCGCGCCGCCATCGCGCGGTACTGCACCGTGGACTGCGACCTGCCCCTTGCGCTGCTGCACCGGCTGAACCTGCTGAACGACGTGCTGCTCATGTCGCACGTGACGTACACGCTGCCCTCCGCCATTTGCTTCGGCGGGCAGCAGGTGAAGGTGTTCAACCAGATCTTCCGCTTCGCGCGCGAGGCGGGGTACGTGTTGAACAGGCGGCACTCCGGGTGGGACATGTCCGCAGAGTACCAGGGCGCCACGGTGCTGCCACCGCGCGTGGGATACTACGACTGCCCCGTCGCCACGCTGGATTTCAGCAGCCTCTACCCCAGCATCATACAGGCGCACAACCTCTGCCCATCCACCCTCCTGCTAGACGAGGAGTACCGAAACCTCCCGGGCGTGCAGTACGGCACCTACGCCATCGACGGCCAGACCACCACATTTGTGAAGGCAGACACGGCGCGCGGCATCCTCCCGCGCATTCTCGCCAACCTCGTGGCGGCGCGCAAGGAGGCCAAGGCGGCCATGGACGCCGCAAAGGCGGCAGGCGATGCGCACCGCGCCGCGCTCTACGACTCTCGGCAGCTGGCTATTAAGGTACGCCGTGCGTGCATGCTAATGTTTTTCATTAGGTGAGCGCCAACTCTCTCTACGGCTTCTGCGGCGTGCGGGAGGGCGCCAAGTACGCGTGCATGCCGGTGGCGGCCACCACCACGTTCTGTGGGCGCAACATGATCGCCGCCACCCTCGCGTACATTGAGCGCCACTACGACGGTGTGTCCGTCATCTACGGAGACACGGACTCGGTTATGATTCAGTTCCCGTACGACTCCCCGCTGTTGCGCGGCGTGCCGCAAGAGCGCGTCATGCCCACGGTCTTTGAGTCCGCACGCGGCATGGCCCGCGCAACCACCGCAGCGCTCTTTACGCCGCCCATCAGCCTGGAGTTCGAAAAGGTGCGGCGTAGCCGCTGCGTAGCCGCTGCGTAGCCCCTGCGTAGCCCCTGCGTAGCCGCTGCGTAGCTCACCGCGTCGCGCGCTAGGTGTACTGGCCGTACCTGCTGTTCAAGAAGAAGAAGTACTGCGGCATGAAGTACATGACCGCAGCGGGACCGCCGGACATGGACGCCAAGGGCATCGAGATCGTGCGTCGGGACTTCATCGCGCTGCTGCGCACCTCTCTGCCGGGCATCTTGAGCGCGGTGCTGGTGGAGAAGAGCCTGGCCACGGCGTATGAGCGCATCCGACAGGTGGTGACCCGGCTGGTGGAGAACGAGGTGCGCGTGGAGGAGATGACCACCACCAAGTCCCGGAGGGCGAGCTACGCCAACCCGGACGCGCAGCCGCACATTGTGGTGGTGCGGAAGATGGAGACGCGCCGCGCCTTTGGCATCCCGCGGGTGGGAGACCGAGTGCCGTATGTGATTTTAGAGGGCAGCGCCAAGAACGTGAGCGCGCGGGCGGAGCACCCCGAGTACGCCGCACGGCACGGGTGCAAGCTAGACCGCATCTACTACCTGGGGCAGATGCAAGCCGCGGTGTTTCGGCTGCTAGAGCACGTGCCCATCCCGCGCGTAGAGAAACTCTTTCAAGACGCGCTGGGAGACCTGCAGCGCCAGCGGCAGGGCATGCGCCGCATCACCGACTTCATGCAGCCTCTCATTACTCGCAGCAGCGCTAGCAGCAGCGTGGTTGCTCCCGAGCCACGCGCGGTGCCCTGCGCGTTGCCACCGCAGCAAGCGCGCCAAATGTCGCTGGCGTCTTTTTTACCGGCGACATCGGCGGTCGCGGCGCGCGCGTCTGCTGCGGCGTTGGCAAAGCGGCAGTGTGCGGTAAAGAAGAGGCGAAGGTAGTTAAATTTTACTAATCGCTCACTTGGCAACAATGTCTGAGCACGAGGCGTATAAAAAACATAGTTGTGACGAGGACGGGCACAATTACGGAGATGGAGGCTACTGCATGGAGTGCAAAATGCGCTCACCCTGCGAATTGTGCGAGAAAGCTGCCTGGAATACAACGTGTGATGAGTGCGACGGCGGGAGAATTTGTTCTAGCTGCTACTCGCGCTGCAAGAGGTGTGTGTTGAACGTATGCAAAGTGTGTACACGAAAAGGCCGCCACAAATGTGCTAAATAACCTCTTACGAGTTAAACGAACAAGTACGTACATGGTACCACGTAAGCAATAAATAAAACTTATGTTTCTACGGTGGCAAGGGGGGAAAAGACGCCGCGCAGGTAGCTGCCGTCGCTACCGAGGGAGTAGGTGATGATCATGGGGTTGTCCGGCGCCATGGAGAGGTGCACGTTGCCGCGCTCCATGTTGCGGATGACGCTAAAGAGGGAGACGCAGGAGAATTTGTGGTCGTACAGCACCTCCGCCGGCGCCGTGGGGGGTACTTCCTCTGCTTCTTCTTCTGGCGTGGACACCACCCGGAGGCAGCAGCTCTCACGCACGCCGCCCTCTGCTGCCGCTGCAGCTGGCGCTGCCGAGGCGCCGCCGAGCCCCTCCGTTACGACAGCGCAGTAAAAGTCCTCCCGGGAGTAGTCCGAGTCGAACTCGCTCTCCATGGTGAAGCACATGAATTCCGAGACGGCGGCACCACCCTCAGCGTCCTCGCGCCGCAGCCGCGCCACCTTGAAGCGGATCCACGTGCCTTTCATCTTGTTGCACGTCTTGAAGTTCTCCTTCAGCAGCGCCACCGGGATGTCCACGCCGATGGCGGAGTCGATGTCATTGATGGCGATGCGCTCCGTCTCGTCCTGGATGGGGGACATGCGGTACGTGCAGCTCTTGTGCCCGCTGGTGTTGCTGAGGATGATCTCCGGCCCCTCCGCCAGCCGGTACATCTCCACCACGTCCGCAGAGCCGAACTTCTCCAGAAACCCGCGGAAGGGGGCGATCTTCAGTCGAAACGTCTCCGCGTTCACGTCCACGCCCTCCGCCGCCGTGATGCGCTGCTCAAAGGCGCTGCTGAGGAGGCACGACATGGAGGCGTCCACGGAGGAGGTGTGCAGCCCCTGGAAGTCCTCCGTGTGGGAGAGGAAGAAGCTGGACTCGGTGAGGATGCCGGAGATGATGCGCAGCATGAGCTGGAACATGTGCGGGTTGGGGAAGGTCATCTTCCACAGCACGCCGGGAGGCAGAGCGGTACGCGCGCGTTTGCATGGCGTCTCTTCCTCCATTTCTGCTTCCGCACCACGCTTGCTCATGGTTTGTTCGATTGTGAAAAGAAAAAAAAGTTAATTTACTTCTTTTTGGGAGAACGCTTGGCACGCTTGGGGCTCTTCTTCTTGCCGCGCAAAGCATTGCACCGCGATGTGGAGTGCGCGTGGACATGGCAGTACACCTTGCCCTTCTCCGCCGTCAGTTTGCAGCGTTTGCCTTCTACCGTCTTGCATAAGCAACGAGCCATTTGTGGGGTTTGTTTACTCACAGTAACTAAGATTTTATTTCCATACAAAGCGCACGTGCACGCCCTGCCAGCGCGGCGATGCCTCCTTCGAGTACACAAAGCGGACGTGCAGCGGCATACGCAGCGGCAGACGCAGAGCCATAGGTTTTTTTTAAAAGTTCTACACGCTTTTTTTTTCACGCTACGACGCTTATAAACTGACCCAGCAACGCAGGCAGCGCCGGTGGAGCAGGTAACGCAGACAGCGGCGGCGGCGGTGTTGGGAGCGGCGGCGCGTCTTCCTCCATATAAAACCGCTGCTCTGCGGCCTTAGCTGCCGCCAGCGCCGCCACCCACTCCTCGATGGACTCGCGCTGCACCAGGCGGTACACGTCCGTGGCGCGCACCTGCCCCAGCCGGTGCATGCGGTCGATGGCCTGCTGCTCCACAGACCGGTTCCAGTACGGCTCCATGAGCACCACCGCAGAAGAGCAGGTGAGGTCGATGCCCTCCCCGCCCGCGCCCAGAGAAGCCAGCAGCACGTGCACCCGCTCGCTGCGCGAGTACTCCGCCACCACAGCCCCGCGCTCCTCCAGCGACGTCAGAGAGCCGTCAAACCGCAGCGTCTCAATGCCCGCACCCGCAAACATACCGGCCAGCAGCTGCAGACAGGAGGTCCACTGCGAAAACACCGCGGTCTTGGCCGGCAGGCGCGCACGCACCAGCTCCAGCACCGCGCGCGTCTTGGGGCTGTGCACAAACTTTTCCATGCAGTAGCAGGGGCTTTCCACGCAGTGGCAGTGGCAGTGGCTCACAAGGGACGGGTGCACCGCCGCTTGCCGCTGGCGCAGGATGCGCAGCAGCTCCTTCTCCGGCGCCGCGGGCGCGTCTGCGTCGCCGGCGGCGTCTTCCAGCAGCAAGGACCCCTCCTCCAAAGGCGGCGTTGGGTTGGGGTTAACCCTAAGCAGGTGCTCCGTGAGCGGCGGCAGCCGCACGGCGCTCTTGTGTCGGACGTGCATGTACGCCCGCCGCCACGCACCCACAGCACGGGCGTTCCGGCCGTGTGACATCCACCAGGAGGAGCGGCAGTAGGGCTGGATGCGCAAGAACTTGCACAGCGCCGCAATGTCCTGCACGCCGTTCTTGAAAGGGGTGCCGGTGACACACCACCGTCGCGTGCACCGCAGCGCGCCGATGGCCTTGCTCGTCTTGGAGGCCGCCTCGCAGAGGTGGTGCGCCTCGTCCACCACCACGCGCGCCCACTCCTGCGCCTGCAGCGGCCCACGCCCATCCTCCAGCCGCACCAGGTCAAAGGTGGTGAGCACCAGGCGAATGCCGCCGACGACGCTGCCCGGCGCCAGCGCCAGACTCCGCTCCACGCCGTGATACGTGTAGATGGCAGACGGCGGGAGCAGCAGCAGCGCCTCCGCGTGCCAGTTCTGCAGCACAGACTTGGGGCAGATGACGAGGTTCACGCCTCCACCGCGCTGGGTGATGTGGTGCATCACCGTGCGGGTCTTGCCCAACCCCATGGCGTGTGCCAATATGCCGCCCAGCGGCTGCGACGGATGCACGCGCGGCGCGGCCTCGATGCCCGCCATCCACGCCAGCGCCTCGGACTGGTGCGGAAAGAGGCGCATGCTTTTTTGTGCCTTTTTTCTAGCACCATAAGAAGCGGCAGCCGCTGCACTCTCTCCCAACGCACACGTAGTCGTACGTAGTCGTACGTAGTCGTACGTAGTCGTACGTAGTCGTACGTAGTCGTACGTAGTCGTACGTAGTCGTACGTAGTCGTACGTAGTCGTA
>C687J35174_10005238_pt1 | contig 17167 bp, 15 predicted proteins | sample RifCSPhighO2_01_FD_35174 | JGI IMG/M metagenome (IMG submission 35174) | reverse complement strand
AAAAACGCGGCAGCTTCTTCAAAAGACACAGCCACTCGCCTGGCGAAGTGCCCCGCCCAGCGGTTCACCCTGCCAGGCGCGGAATCAGATTCGTGGATGACCACCGGGATACGCAGTAGGCGCGCGGCAAAAATTGTCGGAAACGATGCGTACCCCCCTTTACCGAAAACTACATCCGGATAAACGGAAAACATTTTAAAAGTAGCATTAATAACACCAAAACATACCTTAAAAATGTCTAAAAAATTTCTGAAGGAAAAATAAGTCCGCATTTTTCCTGACACAACTTCTTCGAACAATATTCCGTTCTGAAATAGCAGATCCTCGTCATACGGGCTATCGGAAAAATAATAGAGCTTGGCTCCGAGGATGCCTTCGTGGTCGATTATTCGGTTTACTTTTTGGGCAACGGCGATAATCGGATAAAAATGTCCGCCCGTCCCGCCGCCTGTAAAAACTATTTTCATTTACTTTATAACTTTCTACTTTATAACTTTATGAACTTTTCTTTTGAAACCTCGATACCTGGAGCACAATACCGACCGCGATCAGATCTATCATAAACGAAGTCCCTCCCTGGCTCATAAACACGAGCGGCACGCCGGTTAGAGGGAAAACCCCAACGATCGAGGCTATATGCATGAACGATTGTACGATGATCAGTATAACAATTCCGGAGACCAAAAGTCTACTGAATAGATCCGGCGAATTATTCGCGATCCGGAAGCCCCGTAAGGCAAAAACGAGGTATAAAAGTATTACTCCCACCGCGCCGACAAACCCAAGCTCCTCGCCCACCACGGCAAAGATCGAGTCTCCTTGCGGTTCCGGTAGGTAGCTGAATTTCTGAATGCTCTGGCCGTATCCCCTGCCAAACATGCCGCCGGAGCCTAGGGCTATGAGCGACTGCTGGATCTGATACGAAGATCCTTGCGGATCGTGCGACGGATCAATGAAAGTTTTTACCCGGTCTTGCAGATAGGGCGTGAAATAAACCAGGGTCGCCAGGACGAGAGCGGTGCCTACCCCCAGACCCAGAATATACCGGAGGGATACTCCGGAGATAAAAAGCATGCAGGCGCCAGTGATAGTAATTAAAACAAAACTTTTTGTGTCCGGCTGCTTAAACAAAAGCCCGGCAATAACCGCCAGCATGATAAAAAGCGGCAAGATCCTCCATCTGAAATGATGCGCCTTGTCCTTGACATAGGAAAGCCAAGCCGCAAAGGAAATGACAAATCCGAACTTTAAAATTTCTACCGGTTGCATGGAAAGCGGGCCGATCTTTATCCAGCGCTGCGCGCCGCCGTGGCTCCAGCCGAGGTGAGGGATAAACACCGCGGCGGTTAAAAATATGGAAGCCAGAAAAATAAAAAAAGCATACTTGCGCCAAACTTTGTAATCCAGCTTAAGCGCAATATACATGCCGAGGAGCCCGAGGCCCAAACCCAGGCCGAGCTGGCTGATGAGGACTGAGATGAAAGTTTTTTCATTCTTGGCGAGCACTCCGAGCGAGGCGGAGATGAACATCGCGATGCCTACAGCATTTAAGAGAAGGATGGTAGTCAGAAAAAATTTATCTATTTTTTTAGCTCGCATTTAAATTTACTTTACGAACTTTATAACTACCGACTAATAACCGTCAAAATTATCCCAATAATGGCGAATATGATGGAAAAAATCCAGAAGCGCATGGTGACCTTGTGCGACGGCCAGCCTAGCGCTTCAAAATGGTGATGGATCGGCGCCAACTTGAATATTTTTTTTCCTCCGCGCAATTTTTTTGAAAGAATTTGTAAAATTACCGATAAAGAAGTTATCACCAGGGGCATGGCGATCACCGGCAGTACCAGCACTGAGTCGGTGAGGAATGCGAGGGTCGCAAGCACTATCGTGAGCCCCATGATCCCCGTCTCCCCCATATAGAATCTAGCCGGCGGAATATTGAACCATAGAAACGCCAATGTCGCCCCAGTGAGGACCCCAGAGAATGCCGCCAGGTCGAACTGGTTGTTCGCATAAGCGATGACGGCATAGGCGGCAAAAATTGAGGAAAGCACCCCGCCAGAGAGACCGTCGATGCCGTCGATCACTCCGCCGGAGAAAGTAGCCAGGGCGACCAGTATAAAAAATGGAATAATTAAAATTCCGAAGAAGATCTCCCCGCCGAAAGGCACATGGAGGCTCGTCATCCCGAGCTTGTAGTAGAACCATCCGCCGATAAGGAGTGCGATCAGGCCGATCAAAAATGCTTTCCATCTGCGCCAGGATTTATCATCCTTAGAAAATCTGCCGTTGCCGTAGATCTGAATAAGGTCGTCCCACAGTCCGATGAGCGAGCCCAAGATCAAAGTGAAGAACGGTATCAGGGTCTGGTTGCGGCTTAAGAAATTTATTTTAGTGGCAATTGCGGACGGAAAAATGACTGGGGTCAAATAAAAAACGAGGGTGGTGAGGAGAACCGAGAACCAAATGATTATCCCTCCGACTCTCGAAGTGTTGAGCTCGTCTTTTTCATTGTGAATTCTTTGGAACTCGGAACTAGTGGTGGTACTGCGAGAATTCTTCTTCCACATTTTGTATTTAAAGAAGAAATGGGTCGCCACCGGAGTGATGAGAAGCCCTAAAAAAAAGGCCAGGGCCGTCGGAATGGCAATTTTAAGCAAATTTAAAAACATATAGTAAATATAACATAATTTAGGTTAATACACTTCCTGTTGATAGCACTTTTCGCAATACACAATCTCCGGTCGGTCGGGAGCATAGGAAGTCTCGAATTCGTTTTGACATTGCCCAACATGATCATGATTCGTTGTCGTAGATGGTGAGCCTGTCGAACCACACATACACTGTCGATGCCAGAGTTTAAACGGATTGCGTCGCTTTACGCGCTCTGCATGGCGGCAATGGAAGCATTTGCGCGGGATCGGGATTTGCATTTTTTTGTAGAAAATCAGCTCGTTCGGCACAATTTTATAATTTCTTTTACAATTCGTACAGGCTAAAACTTCGTTTAATATGCTATCTTTAACATCATTTATGCTTTCGGAAATTTGTTCGGAATCAATAGTCTCTTTTCCTTCGGTACGCTGTAAATTATCCTGCCATTTATATCCTTTTTCTAAGGCTTCTTTTTTCGTCAACAAGAAGTGTTCCTGCGCATCTGTCTCATTGTAGCTAAAAGGTGAGAATTCTATCGGATAAAATTCACCAAATTTATAAATTCTATTCTTTTTATCCTTATATGGAATATTGTTCATTTGTTCAATAATTTTCGGCACCAGTTTTTCATATTCTTCTTTTGTATATTGTTTATTAAAAATACAATATTTCGCACTCCTAAGCCCCACACATCCAAAAAGTGATTTCGAGGAATGGCAGTGTTCTGTATATAAAACATCTTGATTTTTCCAAGAATAAATTCCAAATAGATTTCGACTTGATTGGTCGCAAGTAATATCTTCATATCCTTCGCTAAATTCTCCTCCTCCAGCTATATCATACGAATCTTTTACATCAGCAATTAAATCACAATATTTGCAATTTTCAGAATTTTTAGCTACAAAACAATTTTTTAGGTTTTTAGAATTTGAAATAATATCTCCAACGCAATTTAAGCTTTGAATAATACCAATGCCTCGTCGAGTAAATTTTAAGATGAAATCATCATATTCTCTTTGTGCTTTTTCTACACCAGAAAACGTATCAAGTTTGTAACTCAACAAAATCTTTTCATATTCTTTTTTTTCATACTCCTTGTTTTTAAAATAGTACTTCTTATTTCGTAGCCCGAAACACACAAAACAGTCAGTGCATCCTGTGCAATCATATAAAAATTGTGAATCAATACAATTCATGCAAAATTGAGCATACTTTAATTGATAACAATTTCTTGCAATCATACACTCATAAAGCCATTCATTTTTTGATCTGATATTTATACAATCCATCATATCTCTACCAGCCAATATAAAATAACTATACATAACATTTTCAACATACCAAGCGACGAAAACCATATAACAATTTTTCCCAAAAGCAAAATCTTGAGTGTATTCGCAATTCACACTAGCTATACCGTCATCATTTATCAATGCCATATGTGGAACTTTTTGGGAAAGTTCGTTGAACTGTTTAAAAAATGGCCGAGAGAAATCATAATCTTGTCCGTAGCTTTTTGGGTCCCATTTATCACTCCACCAGCATTTATTGCAATAAATGATAATACCTGATTCTTTAGAATAAATTGTTACTACTGGTTTTTTACATAAGTCACATGTTCGGTTGTATAAAGAAGTGTTATTTTTCCACGCAAAACGTCTCTGCATTCGGCAATCCGGGCAAAAAGTCGGCGGAGGAACATGAATTTTTTCGTAAAATCCGAAATCATCCGACTCGACAGTGAAACTAAGCTTGCAGTTCTGACAGGCTTTAACTTGTGCTTCCATGATTTTAATTATATCATCTATTCTGCACATGAAAAATCATATCTGGAGCGCAATAATAGTAGTTGTTTTTCTTTTTGGAACTCATTTTTATATCGTAAGTAATCGGCCAAGCACAGAGCCCGCCAGCAACGAGGTGGTGGTAGGCACGCCTGTGCCCCCGCCGGACCCTGTGCCCGAACCCATGCCTCCGGCAACCCCTGAGATGATTCGGAAGATCGAAGAAGAGCGCACCTACCTCCTCGGCCACTTTGACCCGGCGAAAAGCTCGGAGTTTATCGCCATCCCGCTCAAATACACCATGTATCAGAATCAGATGTATTTGAGAAAAGAAACTTATGATGCATTCCTCGACATGCGCGCGGCCGCGCTTAAAGACGGAGTGAATTTAAAAATTGCATCCGCGGCGAGAAATTTTAATTACCAGAAGAATCTTTGGAATAATAAATGGAATGGCACAACTCCAGTGGATGGAAAAAATTTAGCTCAAACTATTCCGGACGGCCTGGAGAGGTTCAAGAAAATTTTGGAATACAGCGCCGCCCCTGGCACTTCGCGCCACCACTGGGGCACCGATATAGATATAAACACGGCGGAGGGCGCATATTTCGATGTAGAACCGGGAATAAAGGAATACAATTGGCTGGTAGAGAATGCCAGTCTGTTCGGGTTCTGCCAGCCCTACACCGCCGGCCGATCTCTGGGATACAATGAAGAAAAGTGGCACTGGTCCTATGTGCCGGTGGCCGGACAACTGACAAAAGATTACGCAAAGATAATTACCCCGGCAGATATTACTGGCTTTGAGGGTGCTACATACGTGCAAAATCTGGATCTGATAAACGACTACGTGCTGGAGATCAATCCTCTTTGTCGGTAATCATGCTTTCTTTCGCTTCACTTAGTGATTTACTCAGCTCTCCAAAATCGGGTAGTTCGGTGACTGTTTTTATACCCAGATATGAGAGGAGCTCGAAGCTCGGGCGATAAAGATATCTTCGATTATCTTCCGGGTCAATAATTTTCTCCACCAATCCGCGCACGGAGAGGGCGCGGAGGGTAAAGCTCGAATTCACCCCACGGATGTAGTCTATCTCCGCGCGGTTCGTGCCGTTTTTATAAAGCACAATGGAGAGAGTTTCGAGCGAAGCCTTAGAAAGCTCTTTGTTTAATTCCTCCTTTTGCAAATGCTCGATCAAGTCCGAAAATTCCGGGGCAGTGCGGAGAGCAAGCTGGTTGTTGTTTTCAATCAGCACTACTCCCCTGCCCTCTAAATTCTTTTTTAAACTAGCGACGCTATCCAGAATTTCCCGCTCGGAAACTTTCAAAATACTTTCGAGTTTCGCAATAGAAACAGGTTCGCCCTTAAAGAAAAGTATCGCTTCTAATTTAGCTTCTAGGCTCATAGCTTTTAGCTTCTAGCTTCTCGATAATAATATCATCTTTCTCCTGGGTGGCATCGAGTATCCCCCGTCTCACCAGCTCCAGCATGGCCAGGAAGCCGACGATGACCTCGACTTTTTCCGTGCGGTCTTTCGGCTGCCCGAAATGCTTGCGAAAGCTCATCCGGAGCGCCGTTTGAATGCGGGTAGTTAGCTTCTCCAGCATTTCCTCAATGCTTATAACCTTCTTCACCTCCACTTTCGGCAAGAATGCTTTTTTTGGGATTCCGCCGACCACATCCCGGGCCAGCGCCATCATTCTCTCTTGCGTAATTTGTTCATCCGGCAGGAATATCAAAACATCATTTTTCCTATCAAGTGGAGCAAAAATTATCTTTTTGCCGAATTTATTTTTTACATTTCCGGACAGTTCCGTAAAAATTTTGTACAAACGCAGCCTCTCCTCTAAGTTTTTTATGTCGCCTTGTTCTTCGCTGGTCAGATCAAGTGAGGGTAGTAATGATTTTGACTTTATTAGAATAAGCGTCGCCGCCACGTATATGAAACTCGACACCTCCTCCGGCTGGATAGCCCCGGCGGTATTGATGTATTTTAAATAGTCTTCGGTAACTTCAGCTAAAGATACGTCGTTTATAAAGAGCTTGCGTTTCTCCACCAGCGACAAAAGAAGCCCCAGGGGGCCCTCGAATGCAGGAGTTTTAATGCTGTAAATTCCTTCTCGGCTTTCCGTTTCCACGGCTATATGATACCATTTCTGCATGAAAAATAAAGGCGTCCGGCTCTCGAAAAATGTCACACCAGTCAAGTACGAGATAGAACTCCGGCCCGATCTCGACAATTTTACTTTTGCCGGGGTAGAAACCATAAGCTTATCCATACTAAAATCCACGAAATCACTAACCCTACACTCTAAGGAGATAGATATTGAAACAGCCCACCTAACTCTCGGGCCAGAAAAGGTATTCGCTAAAATTTCATATGATCCAAAAGCAGAGACGGCTACTCTAGTATTTTCAAAGATTATTCCGAAAGGTAAAGTAAAGCTTACCTTAGTCTTTCAGGGCATCCTGAATGACAAAATGCGCGGATTCTACAGGAGTAAATATCTGGTCGGCCAAGGAAAAAATCAGCAGGAGCACCACATGGCTACCACCCAGTTTGAAGCCACCGATGCGCGCCGGGCCTTCCCCTGTTTTGACGAGCCGGCGCAAAAAGCAGTCTTCCATGTGTCCCTCATCGTGCCCAAAGGCAAGACCGCCATATCAAACACTTTGCCGATCTCAACTACAAAACACAGCACCGGGCACGAGGTCATAAAATTCTCCCCGACGCCGAAAATGTCCACGTATCTGCTCGCCTTTATTGTGGGCGATTTTGAATATATAGAAAAAAAGTCAAAGCGGGGAGTCGTCGTGCGCGTATACACTACCCCCGGCAAAAAGCACCAAGCTGGCTTTGCGCTAGATGTCACTGTCCGCACTTTGGAATTCTATGAGAAATATTTCGATATTCCCTATCCGCTCAATACTCTAGACATGATAGCCATACCGGACTTTTCATCGCTCGCTATGGAAAACTGGGGAGCTATAACTTTCCGCGAGATAGGTCTCTTGGTGGATGAGAAAAATACATCCACCGCTTCTAAAGAGTTGATAGTAGAAGTTATCGCTCACGAGCTTGCCCACCAATGGTTCGGCAATTTGGTGACCATGGAATGGTGGACACACCTATGGCTCAACGAGGGCTTCGCTTCCTATATCCCCTACTTGGTGATAGAAAAATTATTTCCAAAATGGAACATCTGGGAGCGCTTTACCAATGACACACAGGGTATCGCGCTGCGGCTCGATGCGCTTAAAACCACGCACCCTATTGAAGTTGAGGTCCATCACCCGGATGAGATTGGCGAGATATTCGACGCCGTATCCTACTCTAAGGGTGCTTCGATTATTCGGATGCTCGCCAACTATATAGGCGCAGAGAATTTCCGGAATGGCCTACGCTACTATCTAAAAAAACATAGCTATAAAAATACGGAAACAATACACCTATGGCAAGCATTTGAAAAAGTCTCCAAGAAACCAGTGGCTAGAATGATGCATAATTGGACCAGTAAACCCGGATATCCGGTAGTTAAAGCGAATATAAAAAACGGCAAGTTTACATGGTCGCAAGAGAGGTTTTTTTCGAGCCCACTCTCGAAAATAAAAAGCAAAGATAAAACTAAATGGGAAATCCCTATCTCCGTCCAAAAAAACAAAAACTGGCTAAAAGTAAACATCGGCGAAACTGGATTTTATCGCACGGCATATTCTGCCAAACTTCTAGAAAAACTCAAAATCCCGATACAAAATAAATTATTACCTTCCTGGGATAGGCTGGGAATCATCAGGGACCTTTTCGCCTTGGCCGAGGCTGGTGAAGTGCCGACAACAGATGCGCTTAACTTCTTGTCCGCGTATAAAAAAGAAGATAACTACACCGTCTGGGTAGAGGTGGCTACCGGACTTTCGAAATTAGGAAGGCTTTTGGTTAAAACGAATATAAAAGAAAAATTGGATAAAATGACAATAGAACTTTTCTCTCCCACTCTATACAGGTTGGGTTGGAATAAAAAAAATAAAGAATCAAATACCGACGCCCTGCTCCGTTCCCTTTCAATATCAATGCTAGTAGAAGCCGGTGATGTAAAAGTAATTAACGAAGCTGTTAAAAAATTCAAGGCAATCCTGCAAGGCAAACACGTGGAGCCTGACATCCGGAGTGTGATTTACAGGTCCGTAGCCCAAAAGGGCGGCTTAAAAGAATATGAGATACTGACTAGAAAATATAAAAAAGAGCACTTGCATGAAGAGAAAAATCGCATCGGTAATGCTTTGGGATATTTTAGAAATCAAAAAATATTAAATAAAGTTTGTGATTTTGCTATGTCGGATGCCGTCCGCACTCAAGACACCATAGGCATCCTAAATAATGTGGGTGTAAATCCCCTTGGGCGTGATATTTGGTGGAAATTCATTACAAAAAATTGGAAAACAATGGTCTCCCGCTACGGCCAAGGCGGTCTATCTTTAAGCCGTGTGGTTCAGGCTATCTCCGGCAGCGCGGAAGAAAAACATCTTCGCGACTTCAAAAAATTCTTTGCCACCCACGAAGCTCCTGGGGCCCGCCGCGCCATCGAGCAGGTCCTCGAGCGCCTCAAAGGCAACATCCTTTGGCTGAAACGCGACGAAAAAAGTATAAAAGAATTTCTTAAGAATTCTTAATATATTCGTCCAATTTTCTCGCTACTTCACTCAACTAAAGTTATCCCCACTCAATTTGTCTACTTTACTTGACTAAAGTACTTTAGTGTGCTAAAGTAGCGGTATGAGTAAAGGAATGAATAAAAATACAGCAATTGGGACAGTCAGACTGGTTACGGAAATCGGGCCGGATATGGACTGGAATACCAAAGAAACTAGGCAATTACTTGCCGGCATTTTAGAGCTTAAAAATACTGATGAGGCAAAGAGGTTCTTGCGCGACCTCATGACCCCCCGAGAAATCAATGAATTCGCCAATAGGCTTGAAGCTGCTCGCCTACTTTCTCGTGACGTTCAATATAGTGCAATTACCGAAGATACAGGCCTCTCCTCGGCTACTATTGCCCGCATCGCCAAATGGCTCAATGGCTCGCTAGGTGGATATCGTTTAATACTTTCACGATTACATCATCGCAACTCTTTACCGCTAGGGAAAGGGTTGCCTTTGAGCTCGTAATTATTTTAATTTCGAAGCCAGCCCCTCCCCTAGCGGGAGGGGTTTTGCGTTGTGGCGCAAAACTTAGTTAACTTTGTTCTTTAAGAGGAAATGTGAAGAGAAAAATTCCTGTGGTTGTGGTTATCGTGCTCGTGTACTTGTATCTCCTGCTCCAGTTGGATGGTGCAAGCTGCACGGCGTGTTGGAAGTTTGTGTTCTAAAGGAGAGCTAGTGGATAGAGTAGTTTGTTTTGACCTGTGGAACACGCTCATGCGTTCTCCGGAAGGAGGAGCGGGTTACGAATCGGTACTCCTAGAGCATGGCGTCCCCGCCGAACAGATTTTCCCATTTGTTCGGGATTATCTAATGACGCGTAGGATGTCTTACGAGGAAATGGCGAAGGCTTTGTTTCACCGCTTTGCCATTGAGCCGGCTACCGGCGCACTCGACAAGCTCGTGAAGCTCTGGTCCACCGACAACAAGCACGCCGCAATCATCCCGCACGCACTCCAAGTGGTAAAAACACTTCGGAGACGCGGAAGGATTGCGGTGCTGGTAACTAACAGCACTGCCCCCGGCTGGCACGCAGTCAGCCGCATCCGCAGTGAGTTCGACTACGCTTATATTTCATGCGACGAAGGCAACGTCAAGCCAAATTTAAGCGTATGGGAAACGATTGAATCATGGTTCCCGACCGTCGACCGAAATGAGTTCGTCATGGTCGGGGACCGAGAGATCGATGATCTGGCGACACCTCGAAAACGCGGCTGGAAAGCAATCCCAGCCGACAGCATGGGTATGCTCGTGGGAAATCAAACACCCACAACACTGCTCATGGATACAGCCCACCAGATCGACGAAAAAAAGTTACGGGCTCTCGGCATCAATCCGCTACAAACGACCCTCCTCACAGCCATCCTCGGAAAATGGAGAGGGTGGAAAACGTTGAATCCAGAAACAACGATTGTCGTGGTTCCTGGAAACGGCGCTTCTATCACCGCTCACGATCTCTTCAACCAGCTACCTCAACATTGGTATTTGAGGGTCGTCCGTATCGCCGCCAAACGTTGCTGGAACCCTGGGAGCGAGCCATGGGCTGTCGCGAGTCCAATCTTCCCTGGTCGAATGCTGCTTGGGATACGCGACGTTGTTGTCATCGATGACGTCGTCGCATCGGGTGCTACCGTGCGAAAAATCTACGACCTGAACCGGCCGTGGATTCCAGGGGCGAGGTGGCACGCACTAACTTGGCTGGCTCAACGTTCGACTAGCTTGCCGGGCGAAGTGAGCCTCGTAGCGGCAGCGCACTGCGGGAACTTTGTGAAACGCGAACCAATCGCTTCGGTGAGCACTCTTACGACCGACTCTGGTGTACTCGAGTCGTTCGCCCAGAGAAATTCCTCAAAGGAACTCGTGGAAATCTTCAGTTCTTTGCATCCCCACCCACTCCCGTAAATGGGGATGTTCCTCGCGGGAAGGAGCTGAATTTTTGCAATATAAAATTCGGCTCCCCTACCATGGGGCTATTATTAAAATAAAAATAAATATATGTTACTACCACACCTAAAAATTAAATCGGGGGTTGTGCCAAAATATGTACTGCTACCTGGAGATCCTGCAAGAGTAAATGTTATCGGAAAACGACTTTCCGGGTTTAAAATAATAAATCAAAATAGAGAATTCAGAACCGGCATTGGTTCATATAAAGGAACTAGGATTTTAGTGTGCTCAACCGGAATTGGCACCCCTTCCACAGCTATCGCCGTAGAAGAGCTGATAGATGCTGGAGCAAGAACTCTGATTAGGATTGGAACGTGTGGAGGAGCGTGGAGAAAAGATATACCTGCTGGTAGTTTCATTATCCCATCAGCATCGGTAAGAGATGAAGGAACAACCCTAGAATATATTCCGCAAGGGTTTCCAGCCATAGCCGATGTGGAAGTATTAATGGCACTCAAAAAATCATCTCAAATAAAAAATAAAAACACCTTTGTTGGAATCAATAGAACACATGACGCATTTTATGGCAACCAAAATGCAATTATTAAATGGGGGCAATACTTATCTGATCAAAAATGGAAAGGGTATGATTCATCAATAATTTCTTCGGATATGGAATGTTCAGCACTTTTCGTTGTTGCTTCACTTAAAGGAGTTCGTGCCGGAGCTATCTTGCTTGCAAATGCCAATCCTGAACCTCTAATTGATAGAATAAGAGGGAAGAAACAAAAAGTAATAACGGAATCTAATCAAAAAAGAGCAAATGTTGCGCTTAGGAAAATGATAGAAGTAGTATTAGAGGCTATAAAAACACTAGATTCAAAATAATTATCTATTTCACTGCATCCACCTTGGCGGCGACGATGAAATCGTTTTCGGAGAGGCCGCCGATGGCGTGAGTCCAAAGGTCGAGCACAACCTTGCTGTAATATACATGAATGTCCGGATGATGGTCTTCCATTTCGGCCACATCGGCCACCCGCTCGACGAAGTTTATGGCTCCAATGAAATCGGCGAATTTGTATTCTTTAGAAATCTTTTTGGCATCCTCGCTGAGCGTCCAGCCCGGAGTTTCTTTTAAGTAATCCTCCACTTCTCCCCCCTTAAGAGGCTCGGCTCCCCCTTCACACGGCACACATTTTTTCTGCAGTAAGTCTTTTTTGAGATCCATGCTAGTATTTTAACATGAAATTGATTACCCCGTGTGCGGCGGACCTCGGACGGCCGAATGTAGTCATCAAGCACTTTGCGGATACGGAATCATATGTGCAAATTCCTCATATAGAATCTTTGAAGAATAAGCCGATTACCCTTTATCACCGGCTTTACCCCGAGCCAGAGAAGAGGCTTTTTGAACTTCTTTTGATTTTATCTAAGCTAGAAGCTAAAAGCTGTAAGCTGTTTACCCCCTACCTGCCCTACGCGCGACAAGACAGAGAAAATAAAAAAGGCGAAGCGGTCAGCGCTGATGTGCTCTGCCGGCTATTGAAAAACGCGGGCGTGGAAAAATTGATTACTTACGATTGCCACTTCCTGCCCAAGTCCGGAAGATTTAAACGTGCTGGGCTAAAAATAGAAAATCTATCTGCCGGAGTAGAACTATATAAGTACGCGAAAAAATATTTCGGGTCGCAATCTTTTGTCGTCGTCTCCCCGGATGAAGGTGCGTCGTATTTTACTAAACATGCCCAAGACCACAGCTTTCAGTTGAAGAAAATTAGAAAAGAACACAACCATGTCCATAAGATTGACGGGCACGCCGATGTAAAAGGTAAGAATGTATGTATCTTGGACGACATCATCGATACAGGGGGCACCATACGGCGCGCAATTGATCATCTAAGAAAATTAGGCGCAAAAAAGATCATCGTGGGTGCCACGCACGGAATATTTTCCAAGGGAAAAATAAAAGAGGCGGATTTTGTCTTTACGACTAACTCGATAGAGAACTCTCATTCCGTAATTTGGATATCCGGTAAATACTAAAGACGAGGATTAGTGCCGCCACCCATTGAGTGAGCACCAGACTGGTGTGATTTACCTTCATGTCTATCAAAATGGCGATAAAGGGGAAAGTGAGCTCGAGGATAGTGGAGATATGAACGGGGGTTTTGGAAAGGCCTTTGTAGTAAATAAGGAGTGCCACCATGCCTGTCGAGATTGCAATAAGGGCAAACAGGCCGAATTGTGAGGTTGTAGGTGCAGAGAGCGAACTCTTGTATCCGAATAGTAGGACAGCGGCAAATGTAAGTATAGTAGTGAAAAGAAACCGGTAAAAAGTGCTTACGTGCGAATTAACCCGGCCTAGGAGCATTTTGGAAAATGTAGTAGAGGATCCCCAGGCAAAGGCGGCGCCGAGAGCATAAAGGGCGGCAACGGCTGTGCCCTCGCCTGTCGCCAAGTTCACTGTTCCATTTGGAAAAGTCACAAAGTAAGCCGAGGCAAGTGCGGCCAAGGCCCAGGGAATATATCCGCGCTCGAACTTTTCTTTGAGAAAAATTGTTGCAGTAGTAATAGCAAAAATCGGCTGGAGCTTCTGGAGCAGAAACACGACAGAAAGCGAAATAAAGTGAACTTTGCCGAGAGCTGTCGTAAACCAGAGCGTCCCGAATAGTCCGCTTAAAATTGAAATTAAAAGTACCAGCCCCCAGTCTTTCCTAGAGAGTTTGTTGTTGCGGAGATATTTTAAAACAAAAGGAGAAAGGATGACAAAGCCGATCAAGTGTTCGTAGAATATAATCGTGATGGGCGGCAGAGTGTATAGATGCTGGCGGATGAGTCCGTCAAATGCCCAGAGAAGTGCTGCGATGATAATGAGCAGCGGCCCGGTTGATTCTTTTAACATAGATCTATGTCTTTTTTTATTTGAATAATCAATTCTGCCTCCGTGTCGAATTTTTGATATTTCCTCAAAAATTTATTTATCTTAAGACGCACTTCCTTGCCGTAAGCATCACCATTATACCCTATCAGATGCGCTTCTACTTTATTCTTATTATCTTTTTTGGGCCCAATTACAATACCCGCCCTATATTCCCCGCCTTCTAATATCCCTACTCCGACATACACTCCTTCTGGAGGCAATTCCTCCGTACTGAACACCTCTAAATTCACCGTCGGAAAGCCTAATTTCTTGCCATATCCATCCCCTTTTACTACCTTGCCTGTTATTTTAAAATCCATCAGTATTCAATTTCTCGTCAATTCTATTCATGTCTCGTGGGAACATCGCAGCTTCTCGTATATTTTTCAATTCCAATAATTGCATGGTCATTCGCTCTGCACCGAAAGCAAATCCTCCTTCAGGCGGAACTCCGTATTTGAAAGCCTCGAGAAACATTTTCACCTTCTCTGGATCCATTTTCCAGATATCAACGTGCTTCATGAGCTGATCGTAGTCATTAATTCTTCGTCCACCAGAGAGCCATTCAACTCCACGACAGAGAAGATCCATCCCTTCGTTGAATTCTGGTTCTTCGGGATTTGGGTAAACATAGAAAGGCTTCTTGCGAGTAGGATAACCATAAATAAATATGAAATCCGATCCGGTTTCTTCTTTTATTATTTCACAAATTTCTCTTTCATCCTGAGGATTTGTGTCTTTTTCTCCTCGGACATCGCGTCCAAACTTTTCAAATATCTTCTGTTGAACTTCTCGCAATGACAGAGTCGGCGTTTTATCTATCATGGTCGGAATAGTGGCATTTAAAATTTTTAGGTGCTCAGAATTTTTAGCTTCCACTTGCTTGAGGATGTATCTTACAGTTTCTTCAGCCATGTCACGGACATCTGTCCATGAATCGATGAAGGCCATCTCAGCATCAAGAGAGACAATTTCTATCAGGTGCCGCGTCGTTGAAGATGGTTCCGCCCTAAAAACTTTATTCACGGAAAAGCACCTTTCGAAAGCCGACATCACGATCTGCTTGTAGAGTTGCGGAGACTGGGTCAAGTAGGCTTTCTTATCAAAATAATTAACTTGGAAAACTTCGGCTCCGCCTTCAGCCGTAGCGGGAGTAATCGCAGGAGCTTGAAATTCAAAAAACATATTTTGCTTCATAAACTCCCTAAAGGAGTCTATTATCGTTTCCTGAACTTTAAAAACTGCCTGCACTTTCGGTTGTCTAAAAACCAGAGCTCGGTTATCAAGTTCAGTTGTTAAATCAAGATTATATCCTCCTAAAGACATATCAAAAGGTAAGGGCGCTGCCTTAGATAAAACTTCAATGCCTGTAACTTCAATCTCCACGCCCCCGCCCTGCGCCGCATTTTTATCTGTGCGCGCTTTAACGATGCCGGAAACTTTCAACACCCACTCCGGACGAATTTCTTTAGCTTTTTCAATAGCCTCCGGGTGAACTGGCAAGGTAACACATTGCACTTTGCCCGTCATGTCCCGCATGTCGAAAAATACCATCTTGCCCTGGTCCCGCCGGATGTCCACCCAGCCAGCAATAGCTACCTCCTTACCCACAGAATCCTTTAGATCCTTGATATAAGTCCTGCCTTTCATGCAAACATCTTAACACAAACTCTACACCTCTATCAACCCAAGTTTTATAAGTCGGGCGCGAATACCGCCTATTTGCCGGCCAGAGAGTGCGGAGATGTTTTTTATTGAAGTTCCTTTTTTAAAATTTAAAACCATATTTTCCTCTTCTTCCTTAGTCCACTTTCGGTACGCATTCTGATGTTTTTCTCTTATTTTTTCTAAGGTTTTAATTTCTTTCTTAATTTCATTTTTTGTATTGTTTTTTATTTTACCACCGCAAGCGACTATGAAATTGTCGTGCATTTTTTTAAATTCATCAGCCGAGAGCTTCCCGAAAACTTCTACTGCTTCTTTGGATTTATTTTTAAAATCAATATCTTTTCTTAGAATTTCCGGATGCACTTTAAGCGCATGTTTATTAATACCCAGAATATACAGCCCGGAGAGCCGCCGCACACGAGAAAGCGCCACATATCCCTGCCCAAACTCAAAGACTTGCGAGAGATCCATCACCGCCGCATCCATGCTCATCCCCTGGCTCTTATGCACAGTGATAGCCCAAGCAAGGCGAAGTGGAACTTGGGTAATTTGTGCTCGGATTTTACCGTTTTCTTCCACTGTCCAATCCATTGGTGCAATGGTTATGGTTCTGCCACTTCTGGTTTTAATAATTGGATGTCCGCTAAATTCTTCAAAGTCAATAATAGTGCCCAGCGTGCCGTTCACAAATCTTTCTTTTTGGTTATTTTTAGTGCACATAACTGCAGCGCCGAGCTTGAGCTCTAAATTCTCCGGCGATAGGCATCCTTTTTTAAGAATTTCGACTATTTTATCATTTCCGCTCGAAATCATTTTAAATAGCTTGACTTCTTCGTTTAATTTCGCAAGTTCTATATTATTTACCTGATCCACGTTCATATTATGTGAAAAAAGTTTAGTAATTTTTTCTGGTATATTGTCTGAACTAATCCGCCGCGCATTAATGTGCTTGAGGTGTTTCAGAGAGACATTGTCAGCGCGGATACCTCCAAGCACGGAAAGAAAATCAACATCATCCTGTCTGTACTGTTCGTGCAAATAACATGATATTAACCGCGCCCTTTCCCACGCGCCAGCCTCATAAGCAAAATTTCCCACATGTCCGACATGTGGGAAATTTAGACTTTGTTCGTTTTCATTCAATCTTTTAACAACTGGTGGGAGCTGAAAGAAATCCCCGACCAGAATAATTTGGATCCCGCCGAAGGACTCGCTTGATTGTTTCACTTCCCGGCAAACCATGTCCACCATATCAAGCATGCTGTTGGAGAGCATAGACACTTCATCAATGATAAGCACTTTTGTCCGATTTATTCTTTTGGCAATATATTCACTGCTTGCAATTTTATCCAGATCATATTTGTCCAGCTTTGTTCTGATGCCGATGCCACTCCAAGAATGAATGGTCATTCCACCTATATGGGTTGCGGCAATGCCAGTGGAAGCTGTAATAGCCGGCTCTACTCCACAAGTGCGTAAATAATTTACAAAAGTATTTACAGTGTGCGTCTTCCCCGCTCCCGGCTCACCGGTTAAGAAAACATTGG
>C687J35174_10005237_pt1 | contig 17169 bp, 16 predicted proteins | sample RifCSPhighO2_01_FD_35174 | JGI IMG/M metagenome (IMG submission 35174) | reverse complement strand
AAACCACCTCATTATTTTAAAATCAAAAGAAAAATGAAGATATATAAAAGTAGTGAAAGTAAAACTTATGAAAGAAAGCTCTTCTTTGATTCTTTTGTCAATCATTCTTACCTGATTCTAAAAATCACTTTATTAATTTTCGTACTTAAAATATTCTTTAAGGAATAATTCTAAAGAGAATATTAAAAACAGTTTAAATTCTTTTCATAATATTTATATAAACTGGAATATTCTTACAACCTATGGAATTGCAAAATATCAAGAAAATGCGCATGGCTTTAGGTTTGACACAGCACCAATTTGCCAAGAACGCCGGTGTTTCTCAATCCCTGATTGCTAAGATAGAATCTGGAAGAGTTGATCCAACATATTCTAAAGTTAAAAAAATTGAAGAAGCGTTGCAGTTTCTCTCTTCAAAAAAAGAACTAAGTTTAGAAGAAATAATGACCAAAAAGATTATTACTGCCAAATCATCAGAGAAGGCAGCAGAAGTGATTAAGATCATGAACAATAAAAATATCTCGCAAATCCCGGTCATAGACGGCGACAATGTCATCGGCTTAGTAAGCGAATCTTCAGCATTGGAACATGCAGAGAAGTTAAAACACTGCACTACGGCAGAGATTATGGAGGAAGTGCCTCCGATTGTTCCTTTGACTACCAGTATTTCAGTGGTTTCAAATTTATTAAAGCATTATCCTATCGTGTTGGTCAAAAAAAAAGGGACGTTAGTGGGAGTCATCACTAAATCTGATTTACTGCGGAAAGCATTTACATAATCGTTTCTGTATCCACGTCGCCGATCTATCCTTTTCTTGCCAATTCTGCTCCTTCGACCATGGTTTCATACAAGCGGATGCATCGTTCTAAGGATAACTGGCGCATCCCGCAGTCAGGAGCTACGTAAATAAGTGTAGGATCTTTTAGTGCTTGAGCAGCACGAATAATTCTATCTCTTACTAATGGTGGTGTTTCGAATAAGCCATCCCTTTGCCGTCCGAGAGTAATATCGATCACTCCCACTCCTAAGTCGAATTTTCTTTCTTCTTGATATTGTGCAAACACGGCCAAGTCTTGCTCATAAGTATCAGCATTAGCCAATTCAAGTGAGAAGTGCTTCACGCGTTGATTCAGATTTAGCACATGCGGGTACAATAATTCATAGCCATTCTTTGTGGTAAGCGAATTTCTTCGAGGATAACAGAAGTGGAGACTAAATTGTAGGTCTTCTCCAGGGATGTTTTCAACTACCGCATTTATTCCTTCCACCACAATGGGGATATGATCTGGATTTACTGTTGCAACCGGAAGATCAAGTTGAATCCATTGTGCTCCTAGAGAAACTGCTGCTTTTACTTGCGGACGGATGATATCTTTTGCCAAGACCAAGGTAAAATCGCGTTTTGCCTGATATTCTTGTTTCCAAACATCTTCGGGGAATCGTTTTCTTGCAAGTCTAGTGTAATATCTATTATCACTCATCACTGCGACCATATAGGGATCATCAATAGGTATTTTTACTTTATGAAGGCCATAATTTCTTACAAGATTTACAAAAGCGAATTCTTCTTCTACTAGCACATTCAAAGCACCCTGTTTAAGTTTTGGTTCAGCAATACAAACTGATTTTCTGTAGCTCTGTTCNTCTTGGGAACGGACCATCTCTGGTANATCCTCAAAACCGTCAACTTGTTGCACCACATGGCGATACATCTCACTTCTTCGCGCTTCNCCATCATACACAAAATCAATACCGCTCTTTTCCTGAATACGAATATTTAACCAGGCATTGAAGTCCAGCAATNGTTTTCTTTCTTCAGAAGTTGGTTTTCTTTTTTCNTTCTGTAATTTAGCAATTACCNCCTCAACCCCAGCAGAATCTACCCCGTATTTTATGCCNAAGCCTTTTAGTTGCTGCAATTCTTCCGTGGTCACTTCTCTTCCTTTTAGAGCACTTACTCGTGCAGGTAATTTAGGAAGACTTCCAACTTCATAAGTAGGAAAGAGCTTACCTGTGTCTGTGCTTTTACCTGTGCTTTTTTTCATTGAACAACCTCTTCGTTTCTTTCAAAATTTCCAATTTATTGAGTCCGTGAGTATAACCATTGATTTCTGTTCCAGTAGTAGGTGTTAACCAAAGCTTTTCTGGCCGGCAATGTTCAGCAACTTTTTCTAATTGAGCTACCAGTTCTTCCGGCNCCTCCGGATCAGTGCTGCCCGCATCGATCAAGCCTAGAGNAAGTTCTTTCCCGGAAAAATCGTGTTGCAAAATAGAGGAAAGATTGGTTTTTCTGCAATCAATCCCTAAGCAGCTTATAGGGAGATTTTTCAAGAAAGGTAATAATGGTTCAGCGTTGCCAAAGTAAGTATGTAGGCCGGTAGAGGCACCGGGAAGAGGGCCGCATATATCTAGAGCAATTTGCAGCAGTTTCAGATCCTCTCGTTCCAGCGAATGGTGAGATTGTTTATAGACTATGGCTGGCTCATCATACTGAATCCNGCCTGCACCAAGAGAAATAAGATGGAGTGCTTCTGNTTTGATCACTTCTGCCAAATCCTGAATTGCGCTTCTTTTATCTTGGTAACCAGAAATATTGCAAAGTGTTATTACTGAGTAAGGTGAAGGAAGAATGGCCATAAAGCTTCCATCAGTAGGGAGAAGATCGAGAGGCAACTCTTTTTCCAACCAACCCGTAACCCGAGGAAGAGGCGTATTAATCTGCAGAACCCATTGGTAGAATAAATTGTTATCAAACCAATTTTCGTGCTTCTTAGTCCTGGTAACTTGCGGAACATTTCCTAAGGACTGGATAAGGTCATATTGCCAGAAAGCAGGGTCAATAATAAAATCTAATCCCGCATTTTCTTGTGCCTTGATAATTGTCTCCGTATCCTTCCTAATTTGTTGCTGGANTTCTTCTATTGAGCCATTGCCTCTTTTTTCTATGTTTTTTACTATATAAANTTCCTGTGACTGCCCAAAAGCGCCAGTAAGATACGTGCCAAAAAACATTTTCTGCCTCGTCAGTGTTTAAAATGCAAAGGATACAATTGTTTTAATGCTTCATAACCTTCCTTTACTATTTTTGGACAACTGTCATATCCTCCTTCATCATCAATGGCCTTTTCAAATCTGCCAATAACATGATCAACCAGAATTCGACCACTTAAACCTAAATCTAGGGGTTGAATATCGGGATGGAGTATTGCTTCTTTGAGTATGTTCAACAGATCTCTTTCGCTGACTTTATTTGAATTCATATCTCATTATAACTACAACCGCTATATAAAAAATGTTGACAAAAAAATTCTTAGAAGAATAATATCGAGACTTTCAATTCTCATCCAAAGCCTGAAAAGCTAAAATATCATCTATCTTCAATTTTTCTCTTTTCTTAATCTTTTCAGTGACTTGCGCAGTCTTCTCTTTTAGCTGTTCCTTGAAGCTCTTTTGTTCTTTAGCATTGAAATTCTTGCTTAATTCGTCAACTCGGGATTGCAGCTGCTGTATCTTAACTTTTGCCTGTTGATATTGATCTCTCAACTCCGCATGTTTTTCAAGAATTGGCTTCTCCTGCTCCCGCAATTGTTTGAGCTGTTCGTATAAAGAATTTATCTGTTGATGTTTCTGTTGAGAAATTCCAGCAGTGCCTTGCACTTCGCGATGGAGCTGCTCCGCTTTACGCCGTACTTCGGAAGCATCAGCAGCTGCGGCATCGCTCATTTTCCATGCTTCTTCCAGCTCACTCATCTTTTTTAGCTGAGCTTGTAATTCCTTTACTCTCTTCCTGATTTTCTCTTCCTTGGGGAATGGCATGACTTCTGTTTCAAGTTGATGTTCCATCTTTCGGATCAGAGCTTTAGTCTCAGCAGGGTTGCTTTTAGTGTTACCCTTAGTGTTGGAATCTAGTTTACCCAGCTTATCAACCAGTTGTTTCTTTTGCTTCTGCGCCTCCTCCTTAAGGGTTGCTTTCTCTTTGGTGAGAGTATTGAAAGTATCACGCTGCTGCTTTAATCCTTTTACTTTGTGAGTCAGTTGGTCACGTTCTCCCTTCAAAGAAGAGATCTGGGCCAGACAAGACTTGATAGATGCCCTGGTAGTATGAAGCTGCTGATACTGAGCTTCTTTCTGGTCATAGGTAGATTTCAGTTGAGAACGAAGGACAGACAGTTCTTTTCGCTTTTCTTTAAGCTCTTCCCGCAGTTCCGCCTCAGTGTGAGAATTTGATTCCATTTTGGGTATGACTATAAAGCAGGATAGTTTGTTTATATTTTTATTGGAGTTTTATAAGATAATATCGCAAATGAAAAATTAAAAAATAAAAACAAAAAGAAAGAGAGTTTAAAGAAAATCATGAAAAACTGATTTTCTAAAGAGAAGTTTGCATAATTCATCTTTTTTGGCAAACTTATCTAAGAGACTTTGCAATAGTCGTGATTTTGGCATTTTCGGATAATTATAGAGAAATGCGTTGATTAGTGTAAAATAATAACGCATTTCTAATATATCCCTTTGCTAAATTAATACACTAAATAACGCAAAGGTCTATACTTTGCCAAAATCCCTATTTTGCAAAGTTCTCTAAACTCAAAAGTTTTCTACTCTTTTGATTTATCCGAAGAGAGCGCCTAGGCCTGCTGCGGCAGATTCGTCAGCTTTCTTGCTGTCTTCTTTCTTCTTGTCTTCTTTCTTAGCTTCTCCGGCATGAGCGGCGGCGGCAACTGGTGCTGCGGCAACTGCAGTGACAGCAGCTGCTTTTTTCACAGCTTCTTCGATGTTGACTCCTTCAAGAGCAGCAACAAGCGCTTTGACTCTGGTTTCGTCAACAGAAACTCCTGCAGCAGTTAAAACTGCTTTAACTGCGTTAGCAGTAATCTCTTTACCTGCTTTATGAAGCAACATTGCGGCGTAAATGTATTCCATTTTTTTATTCCTCCCATGATTTCTTAGTATTTTCTACTTTGTTTGTCATCTACTACTTTATTTATTATAGATTGGCTTCCCTCTTCACAGAGAGAGCTTGCCTTTCTGAACGTGCAATTATTTCATCACTGGTATCTTTATTTACGATGGCATATTCCACTCCCACAACTTTCGCTTCGCGGAAGGCTTTTTGCAACAATAATTCCGTGGTCTCGGAGGTTGGATATGCCGCTTCTACGGCTAAATTCATGGCCCAAGCTGCAGCTTGAGTAAGGTTCTGAGCGTATTCTTTTTCATCGATGTATAGCTGCTTGGAATCAAACACTAAGCCGGCTTCCCAAACCGCTACCAGATTCAAACCTACTTCCATGGGCTTGACATCAAGACGTTTTAAAGTTTCTGCTAATTTCGCTGAAATAGTATCCCCTTCTTTGGCGACAGTGACATCCTGGATTATTTCTAATTTACCGGCATTTACTTTCGTTTTTATCCCTACTGCAGCTAACTCAGAGATGATCGGTCCAGGCGCAAAACTGGTAGGACCTGCTTTGATGACAATATCTTTCGGCGCAGTCTGGCCAGCTTTTGCTGGAGCTTCCGATTTATTTTTAACAATGAGCGCGTTGAGAGCGAAAGGATTTTCTTTGGTAAACAACAAGGCAGGCATGCCTTTTATCTTCGCGCTCAGCTGATCGAGATTTTTCTTTTTGGATTGGGAAAGCGCAAGGTACAGAAGTTTCTTTCTGGCCATACTTAGCTTAACGCCTTTTAATTTAAGCATAGAACGCATAACTTGTAATTGCGGCGCTGGAAGATATTGAAGATTGACTATCCCAACTATAGGATATTGTTCAATATCATGGGCCAGTTGTTGTACCAGCTGCTTTTTCTGTTCGCTTGCCATCCTAGACTTTCACCGGTTTACCCATAGTTGTTTTTAACAAGACTTCTTTTATGTTATGAGCTTCATTAGGCAATTGCTTAAGAGCGGTTTGGTATGCAGTCAAAATATTATCAATGACTTGAGCTTCAGACTGATCTTGTTTTCCGACAATACATTGGAGGTTGCTTCCTTTCTTAGCGCTAAGGCGCACAGTAGTGGCAAGTTTTTTTACCAACGGCTCAAGGTTAGCGTTAGGAGGTACCACGCACCCTAATTTAGGATTAGGCATTTTCCCTCGCGCGCCGAGAGCTTTACCGAATACTGCGGCAATTTTCGGCATGATAGTTGCCTGAGCGATAAAATAATCATAATCTTGAGCTAATTTCTTTGCTGCTTTTTTATCTTCTTTGTATCTATCGAATTCGGTATCTCGTATAACTAAATCGCAAAATTTAGCGGCCTGTTCTGCAAGCTGCTGATCGACGAAAGCAGCAATCTTAACTTTTTTCCCTTTTGAGTAAGGCAGATTAGCAAAGAAATCAAGAGGAGCTGTTTTAACATCATAATCTTTAAGATTGATAATTAAGTCATAGGACTGTACGAACTTTTTCTGTGACTGTTTCTGTAATTCCTGTAACGCTTTTTGGATTTGTTCTTTATTCATAACAACCTCCCACTGGACAGAATTCAATGCATCATGTTCCGCATCGAGTCAGTGGTATATTGGTTTAGATTCTAGGATAGGGGATTATTTATAAATATTTCTACGTTAAAGCTGAAAAATATTATTTCTTATCTTGATAGCAGAACACAATATCGCCACTATAATTTCCTTCTTTTGCTGTCGATGGAACTAAAAGAGTAAAGGTAATTTCTTTCTTTTCTCCTGGTTGTATCTCAAATTTCTTAGGAGAGACAATAACCCACGACGAAAAATTACCTTCCGCCCAGACATAGGCCGTGGCATTTTTGGTATATTCTGCAGATACTGTTTTTTTTGACATGGCTCCAGGCAATAAAGTCCCAAAAGTCAAATTATGTTTGTTGACATCAAACCCTATATAGCTTTGCCCTTCAAAATGTTTTACATTTACAAAAGTAAGGACTGTTTTCACGGTATCGCAACTATATTCTGTTTTCGCGGTAAAGAGAAGAGTTAAAATGATTGCCGCAAGAGCTACCGACAGTACAAAATAAGGAGAGAGTTTTTTTGCCATAGTATATTCTGCACTTTTTGTTGAAGTTCACTTATTTATTTTTCGCTTTTGTATCAATACATATCCGATTATGAGCCCTATCATAATGAGCAACGATATTCCAGCAATGATCAAGATTGCCGTAGTTGAGGTTTTCTGGATTTCTGTCACCGGCTCAAAGATGGTGAAGATAACCTCTTCAGTCTTGGAAAGATCATCGTAGAATAAGTGGATGGCCCCGCCATAATTTCCAGGCGCAAAATCAGTCCTGAGAATTCCCTTCAAGGTGTCGCGCTGCCATGGCCCAAGAGTAATCGTCGGCGTGGTGAGCAGCTCTGTTCCATTGATGGAAATGACCGCGTACACGGTCTGGATAGGATTGCCCCAATTGTTTTCTACAATAGCCCAGAATTCTCCAAATTCCAGCTCTAAGTTTGAACTATAATTTACCAGGATGAGGTCGAGATTTCCTATCTTAAAGGCATCCTGCGCCATTTTTTCTTCCCCATCATAATTCACCACCGCTTCGGCCCAATACTTTCCAGGAGAAAGTCTGTCTGGAGGCAAGCTTGTGGAAAGTGAGATGGAACTTAACGCTGGCAATGGTTTTTCTTTCAAGTTCACAAAAGCGACAGAATTATTTTCCAGATCGTATACTGTGACCTGGCCCCTCACCATCTTAATATCTTCCAATCCTTTGCTTTCCACGTTTACGGAGATTGGAACCGACTTATGCTCATTGACATCAGGAACATCAAAAGAGAGGCTGATCGCTTTTCCATGCGGAGGGACTTCCACTAAAAAGCGCAGGCTTACAGAAAGAAGCGAACCAACCCCGGAATTTTTTTCGTCGTTTATTTCATTAGCCTGAAGAGAAAACCAATATGTTCCTGGTTCAGGCAGCATTTCTGGAACTTCAATGATCAAATCAAATTGGTTATCTATCACAGTTGTGATGTTAATGTACTTTACTAGATCTCCGCTGAGACTTAGTTGGACTTCTTTATCAGTTCCGCCTATGGTGTAATGATTAACTATTTTTTTTCCTGGCTCAAAAATGATGGGGCTTAAGTGGTCTCCAATGAGGTTGAGACCGCAAACAGAAGATACAAAAAGAAAAAATACCACGAGATATCCACATTTTTTAATCTGATCCATCATTCCTCTTTTAAAGTGTTCGATGTTAAGACAATTTAGTTTATATATCTTACTTTTGAAATTATATGGTGATTGATTTTCCTAATCGACGCGCTGGTGAATACACTAGTAGACACTAGTAGAAAAAGCAGATTTTAAAAAGAGCGATCTTCTCTACTGCCTATGCAATATAAGACTTTTGTGTATCTTCTCACCATCTTTCTCACTTCTTTCAGCGCGCTGATGTATGAACTGGTTTGGTCGCGAGAGCTGTCTCATCTATTTGGCACAACCGCAATTGCCGTAAGCACGGTTTTGACCATCTTCATGGCTGGACTGGCCCTTGGTGGATACTATGGTGGGAAGTTAATTGAACGATCACACCATAAAACAAGATTAGCCGGCTACTTTTCGTTCGGAATCAGCTTCAGCTGCTTGCTCACTCTTTTCCTATTGCCCTTGGTGAGACAACTCTACGGCATTCTTCACCAGATCTTTTCCTCTGTTTTAATTTTCTGGCTGATCCAATTCTTCCTGACTGCCCTGATCTTAATTATACCGACATTTTTGATCGGAGCAATATTCCCGATGATGATCAAACTCTATCACGAAGAAAAAAATGCTAAAAATGCTATTGGGTCCTCAGTCGGCATATCATACGCTGCAGACACCATTGGGGGCGTAATGGGAGTCACCATCGCCTTATTCTTCCTCATCCCTTGGCTGGGATTTCTTGCCACCTCTCTTCTTGCGTCTATCGGCACTATCTTTTCTGGAGTTCTTCTCTTCTTACTGAAACAAACAGAAAGAGATATAGAAAGCATGCAGGAAAAAACTATCATGCCAGAAAACAGGTCTCGCCCACTTCCTCGAAACGTACTTATTCTCTTCTTCCTCTCCGGGTGCGCTGCGCTCATGTTCCAGGTGATATGGGTGCGATTTGTGTCGAACATTTATGGGACGGGGCTATATTCATTTGGCGTTGTCCTCATCAGCTTCCTCCTTGGGCTCGCGGCCGGAAGCTTCTGGTATGCAAGAATACACACTAAATTCAGCAATAAACCCATGGCCTTTGTGATGGTAGAATTTTTCATAGGTATTTTCGGAATGGCCCTAGTCAAGGCCTTTCCTTTCCTTGACCGGTGGTTCCTGCAAGTCTTTTTCTCTGTTTCATCTTACTCCGCATTTTTAAGCTTAGAGACACTCCTCTTAGTCGGCATTCTTTTAGTCCCCACTTTCCTGATGGGGGTTACTCTCCCGCTTTTGAGCTCCATCGTCGCAGATCATGAATGCATCGGAGAAGACGCCGGGAAACTGTATGCGATCAATTCCTGCGGCGCCATTTTTGGTTCTTTCCTGGCCGGTTTTGCGATCATTCCTCTTTTTGGGCTTAATTATGGGTCAGCAATCGCCGCCTCGATATATCTTTTTGTGGCAATCGTATTTTTCTTCCTCTATGTGAAAAAAACAGCCAGGATTAATTTTGCAGGAACGCTGCTCTTTATCGGTGTTGTTGGAGCGATCTTCTTTGGGTCTCTTTATGATACAAGCTACTTCTTTGGAGGCGCTTATTACCATGGCGCACGCCAGACTTCTGTCAGCGATTATTTTGACGAAAAAGAACGGCAAACCGTTCTCTTCCACCAGAACAGCTTCTATGGATTAGTAAGCGTGGTACGGCAGGGACCTAATTTCCTGCTCAAAATTAACGGGAAGACTGACGCATCTTTAGCCGATCAAATAAATCAAGCTATGCTTGCGCACATCCCACTTCTCCTCCATTCCCGCCCATCGGAAGTGGCAGTCATCGGGCTTGGCGGCGGGTTCACTGCGGCGACGGCGCTCAAATATAATCCAGCAAATATCGATGTTATTGAAATAGATCCAGTGGTGGCAGAAGCAGTCGGCGGCGTTTTAGGGCCGTACAATAATAACGTATTGAAAAATAAAACCATCAGCCTGATCATCGCCGATGGGAGGAATTACATCGCTTCTACGGATAAAAAGTATGATGTCATCATTTCAGAACCGCCCAACATCTGGGTTTCCGGCGCTTCCAATCTTTTTACCAAAGAATTTTATCAAGCTGCAAAAGAACATTTGAATGAGCAGGGGATCCTCTCTCAATGGGTGCCCCGCTACGAAATGTCTGAAAAAGATTATCAGATCTTTATCAAAACAATCCTGAGCGTCTTTCCGTATGCCTATGAGTTCAACATCGGTGGAAATAAGGATATTTTAGGAGATGTGGTCATTATTGCAGCAACAACGCCAATATCAGTACAAGACCAATCCCGCGCACGATTAAAAGCGATACCCAAGGAAGTGGAAGACGACTTACTGCTGCTGATCTGGCTGGATTGGTCAAAACGCAAAACCTCTGTTAACTTCTTCAGCGGCTTCTACACCCGATCAGATGAAGACTTGAAAAAATATGTAGAAGATATTGACATCGTAAACACGGATAACCTTCCTCTTCTCGAATTCAGCACTTCAAAAAATAGGTACCAGAAATTTAGATGATAGTAAGCATGTTTTAAACTCAAGAAACCCAAGAATGGCTTTGATAGTGAAAAATACAAAGTCATCCAAAATCAATAAGATAGAAAAACTACCCAGTCGCCAGAGCATTAAATGTAAAATAAGTTATTTTTTGGCCGGTACCAACGGGAGCACTGTCAGGAACGCTGACGTTTAAGTCAATCACAATAGCATCATTACTGTTGGTAAAGCCCAATGGATAGGTAGTACTATTGCCGCAGATAAAATCTCCAGCAGCAGTGACAGCGGTATACGAGCTTAGATTTAGTAAACCATTGGTAGTGCCGCCGCCGCAGGAAGCGCTGGTATCGAGAGCTCCTACTTCTCCAGACTGGCCGGAATTAAAATTAGTATCAGCTCTGATCTGAAATGCTGGACTGGTTCCGCCAATGAATTGGGCAGCGGTACAGTTTCCGGCGCAAGTATAATTTAGGGAAAGGTTAATGTTTCCGGTATTTTCCAGCAGAAAACCTAAGCTATTGCTCATGTTAAAAGTACCGCAGCAGCCAACAGAAGCCCTGGTGCCGTTGCTGTCCATAACACAGGCAGTGCATGATGCGTTGACAAACCCTGAACCGAACTGAATATCATTAAAATTGTTGGTGATAGAGGTCTGTTGGGTGATGGTTATGGTAGCATTACCCTGATCGGTCGATACCGCCGCTCCGGTTAGACCCAGAAAACCGAGATCATACATCTTACTTAAGTTTACAAATGTTCCCGTCACAGTTATTATTAACGTAACCGCTAAAATAGCAAAAATAGTTTTATTAGATAGATCCATCATGACACCTTTATTTTTCCGAGTCTTCTGGCGGCTTAATGATCTGTATAGTAGCCATGCCTGAGACTGCTGGTTTTTCTTCCATAACTGGAGATTCTGAAAAGGATTTTTGGAATTTAGTAAGATTGCTGCTGCCGTAAAAAGTATACACATACAGAGTGGCGCTGAGAACACTTACCACTAAGACTAAAATGACCATAGCCATAAGGGCTTGTGTAGAGATGTCATTTTGACGATTCGCTCTGCGCTGAGATTTTCTTCTTACCATAAACACCACTTTTTTACTTTAGAAAGGATTAATTGATTTATATAACTTTCGCTACCCGGTATGTGCATAGCTCATTTTTGGCTCGTCGACAAAATTGTCGCAATTTTCACTAATTGTAAACGGACATTTATAAACCATCGACGACAGACCAGCTATGCACATACTGTTTTTAGGCACAGTTCACTTTCTGAGTGATNTACAAAATCACTCACTTTTCNAATTGTGCCTGTTTTTAAGTTCAAGTTTAATTATTCTGCCAAAATTGAGCTAAGAATATTATAAGCAGATCTAAGCGAAATGCTTATATAGTTTTGGTAATTATTCCGACCATATGGTAGATAAAACGACCGATAATAAGCTGCGGATACTCTCTCTTTACAGACAAAACTACGCAGCGCAGTATCATGTTCGGGAAATAGCCAAATTGAGCAAGAAAAGCCATGTCACCCTCTTGCCGCATCTTCAAGCCTTAGAGGAAGATAGTATTCTGAAGCCTAAAACAGTAGGCAAAAATAAGATGTATTCTGTAAACTTACAAAACATTGTAGCTAAACAGTACCTGCTGCTTGCAGAAGTAGCGGAATCTACAGAATATTTGAAGGAAGTTTTTGTAATTAAGAAAATGACCGCAGAAATATTCAAGCTTAACCTAAGCGGAGCAGTAATTCTTTTTGGTTCGTATGCAAAAAGAACATTTAAGGAAGACAGCGATATTGATCTTTTGTATCTTGGAAAGATAACGGATTCTGATCTGCAAAAAATAAAAGAAATTGGAAAAACATATGGAAAGAGCATTAATATTAAGAAGTCAACTGTAGGCAATTTCGAATCAGGCCTACGAAAAAAAGACCCTTTGCTTGCAGAAATACTTAAAAATCATCTTCTCTTGCAGAATGGAGAATTGTTCATTAATGCTTTATGGAGGTACCATCATGAAATCAAATGAAAAGATGTCCAAGAATCACGTTTCGTGGTGCATGAATCAGAAGAGGGGGATCAAATTAGAAGAGCCAAACGATAACCTTTGCAACGTTTACATAAAAAAAGCAAAGAGCGCGTTGAACATGCTTACTTCTGCTACAGAACAAAATGAGGTAGATTGGATTGCTACCACGGCGTACTATGCGCGGTATTTTGCTTTCTATGGATTGCTTCAAAAATGCGGGATAAAATCCGAGATTCATGATTGTACCATTTCACTTATGCGCTTCCTTTTCGTTGAGGAAGAACTGATTGAAGAGCATTTTTATAAGGAACTTCAGATGGCTAAGGATCTTAGAGAGGATATGCAGTATTACATAACCGAAGAGTTAGACAAGGAAAAACTCAAGAAAGATGCAGAAACTGCAAGAAGCTTCGTTTTGAAAATGGAAGAAGTTGCTGATACTATTACTGAAAAACAGATCAGTCAGTTAAGAGATAAAATACGAAGCCGTTAACTTTTCTTCACACCTCAATTCTTTTAAGATTTCACATTCGTTTTTTTCATCATTTTTATCTGAAGTTTGGCACTTAATTATAACAAAAATACAGTTATTATTAACATATAAAGAATATTTTTAAATATAAATAGTGTTATATTAACAAAAATAGAATATTATTCTTTATTTGTTAATTAAAATAAACAAAAGATTTATAAAAAGCAAATTCGTACCTCTGTTGTTTTTGTTGGAATCAGCAAGCAGAAAAGAGGGAGATGTACTGTTAGATTCACTTTTATCTACAATTAGTTCTCAGCAATTGTTAAAGATTATCCTGCAGCGTCTGCATCAAGAACAAGGATTGCAATTGCCGGAGTTAATTGAGACCTTTCAGGCGGCGAAAGAAGAAGCATCTATTCCATTATCCATATTTTCCTCTTCGCTGGATCCGGCAGAATCACTCTATAAATTTTTGAAAGAAAATGAGAAATTATCATTTCGAGAGATCGCTTCTGAGTTACATCGCGGCCAGAAAAGCGTCTGGGCGACCTACCGGCGGTCGACCAAAAAGAAGAAACAAACATTTTTGATTGAAGACGAACGCTATTTTCTTCCCCTTTCCATTTTCAAAAAACGAAAATATAGTTTCCTGGAAAGCATAGTTTTCTATCTGAATTCTATCCATCATCTTTCCAACAAACAGATCGCCAAATTGCTGCAGAGGACACCAAATACCGTGGCAGTGTTACTGAAACGAGCTCGAGATAAACATGAATCCTCGTGAAGATATAGCATATTGGAAAAAGAGGAAGACGGAAGTAGAGCGAGCAGCCAAGATAGTATCTCAGAAACGAGAAAAGACATTGTATTTGTATGAAGTCGAGAAACAATCACGGCGGAAAGCAAGAGAGTTACAGCTGCGGACCTTGTTGGAGTATGAAACCAAGGAGTTGCAGCAAACTCAGGCGGGATTACAGAAGATCAATGCTAAGATAATAGAATTGGAGAGAGAACAGCAGAAACACAGCAATGTAAGGATGATAGGATTGTTGTCGCTCTTTATTATATTATTTACGTTTGCCGGATTAGTTGTCTATCATCATGATGGCGGAAATAATGCACTTACCGGCGCAGTGGTAGGAGTTCAACCAGAAATAGATACTCATTGCCATGAAGAAATAACTTGCATAAATGAAACAATTACTACCTGTACAAATGAAACTGTGCAGCAATGTGATAGCAGTTGCGTAAATGAAACTAAACAAACCTGTGTCGAGGAATGCAAGCCGGAATGCCATCCGGAAGAAATCAATGGTGTAGAGAGAGAAGTCTGTGTGAAGAGATGTTCAGAAGTATGTACTGAAGAGGTTGTACAGAACTGCGGAAGTTGCGCCGAGGTTGTGGGGGAGAAATGCAGTTCTGAAGTGATTGAAGAATGCAGTACTAAGACTGTATGTGACGAATTTCTGGATAGCGGAGTTGGTGGGGATATAAATGCAGGTATTGTTGAAGATTCTTCTGCAGTTGGAATTCAGCCGATAGTTGAAGAGCCTATTGAAGTTCCTGGATCAGAAGAATTAGATGTTCAACCGATCGAAGAAGAAATCCCAGATGATATGACTGGCGGAGCGATAGCTATTCCTGAACCAGCATTGGGAGTGCCATCGGTGGAAGAATCTGCGGAGTCAGAAATACAGTCAATAGTAGAAGAAAGGCATTTTATTGGAATACGGGAGATTATTATCTCGGCTCCCCCAACACTAACAAGTTTAGTTCTGAATACTACTAACTATGCAACCAATGACACTAATGTTAATCTTACTGCACACAACGTTTCAAACAATGGAAAAATTATTTATAACTGGCTGGTGAACGGAAGTACCATTGAAGTGTTGAATATGCCGTTTGAAGGAATTAACAATACTGCAACTAATAATGCCTGGGATTATTCAGGATTAGTAAATAACGGATCTGAGATAGGTCAGAGTAAAGTTGGCTCCCTTCCCGTCTGGAATTCAACTGGCGGTCACGACGGCAAAGGAGCATACAAATTTTTTGGGCTCACCGGTTTCATCAATATCACTGACAAGGGCAATTTGGAAGGCATGTCTGAACTGACAGTATCCTTATGGTTCAACTCCATTAATAATCCAAGCAGCACCAGTATCAGGAGTATCATCGCCAAAGGCAGCTATGTCGGCGATAACTCTTATTTCATCAGATTAAGGGGCACCGAAGGAATACGATTTGGTATCATGAATGGGTCGCAAAGTCAAGATCAGGTCGATACTATTTTTCTTCCTACAACCAACAGATATTATCACGCGGCCATGACCTGGAAATCAGGAGGAAACCTCCAAGTCTACATTAATGGAACTTTCTTCCGTAACGGATCCACAAACATATCGGGGACTATAAGAAATTCCGCTCAGCCTTTGAAAATAGGAAGCTCCGGTTTTGCAACAGACTTGAATTTCAGCGGACATATCGATGAAATAACCATCTGGAACAAATCACTCTCCGCAGAACAGATCTATGCCCTCTGGAGAAACCAAACTAATGTCATCGTCGCGCAGGAAACAAATCGCGGAGAAAATTGGACGGTCATCGGAACACCAAATGATGGATCAATTGATGGATTGGCAATTAGATCAAACAATGTCACTATCCTGAATGCAAAACCAACTATTTCTACACTGGTGTTAAACTCTACCAACATCACTTCTAATAACACTAATGTCAATCTTACTGCGTATAGTACTACTGCAGATGCTGACGGGGATTCGTTGAAAGTCATCTACAACTGGCTCAAGGCAGGAAGCCCTATCGCAGTATTGAATATGCCGTTTGAAGGGATTAATAGAACGACGTATAATAACAGCTGGGATTATTCTGGCTTAGGGAATAATGGGAATGAAACCAACGCAATCAAGTGGAACGCTACCGCAGGTTATGACGGTAAGGGAGCGTATGACTTTAAGAAGGAGTCATCAAATTATATAAATCTAGGAGATAGAGATGCTTTCAAAAATGTATGCAACAATGGCTGTACTTTTGGCGCTTGGATATATAAAAAAGCAAACTCCGGTGGTGCTGCCGCACCTATTATTGCCAGATTCGATGCAAACGGCGAAAATAGATTCTTTAGATTTAGGGCTACAGGTCAAGATAGAGGTATCGTATTAGAGATATATGCGAATGGTTCAAGTTCACCTAGTTGTTCCAAGGAATCCATATTCCTTTCAGATGATACATGGAATCATGTTGTGGGGAGGTATAACTTAACTCACGTAGCTATGTTCGTCAATGGGACGGAACCTACCGCTGCTGCTACGTGTAGTTTCTCATCCATTAATACGACTGCTTGGCAAGACGCTGAACCAACGTATATTGGAAGAGCTGCTACTAACTTTGTCTATTTCAACGGCACCATCGACGAAGTGATGATATGGAACAGATCATTATCCGCAGAACAGATCTATGCCCTCTGGAGGAATCAAACTAACGTCATCGTCGCACAGGAAACTGCGGTGGGGGAGAATTGGACCGTGCAAGCAACCCCCAACGATGGATATGAAGATGGAATAATGAATACATCTAGCAATGTGACGATTCTCAATACCAAACCGGTTGTTTCCACCTTAGTGTTGAATACGACCAACATCACTTCTAATAACACTAATGTCAATCTTACTGCGTATAGTACTACTGCAGATGCTGACGGGGATTCGTTGAAGGTGATCTACAACTGGCTGGTGGATAGAACTTCAATCGCAGTACTAAATATGCCGTTTGAAGGGATTAATAGAACGACGTATAATAACAGCAGGGATTATTCTGGATATGGAAATAATGGGAATGAATCTGGAGGAATTGTCTGGAATGCAACTGGCGGTTATGACGGAAAAGGAGCGTATATGTTCGGGGGTACAGGCACCAGCCAGTATATAGATCTTGGAGATAGAGATCATTTCAAAAGTTCCCTCTGTATCAATGGATGTACGTTTAGCGCCTG
>C687J35174_10005231_pt1 | contig 17177 bp, 19 predicted proteins | sample RifCSPhighO2_01_FD_35174 | JGI IMG/M metagenome (IMG submission 35174) | reverse complement strand
CGGTTACTAGTTGTTCGAACTTCTGGTACTCCAGTCCCGTTCGAACGGCTAGTGACCGATCGAATAACATTAACATAGAACTAAAGTGCGAAATGCGTGTAATGGCGTGTCTTGTAAAGGAACGGTTTACGAACACCGGCAGACTGATCGGATTCAGCTACCGCCGGACGTGGAGAACTTTAGCTGTCCGGTCTGTGGTAGCCCAACTTTCGAAGCCATCTACACTGGGCTGAAAGACCAATATCGTTCGAGGGGTGGAGAAGGAGTCATGGGTCCCGGACCAGATGCCGGTCTACCACGGACCAGTATCAATCGAATCATCGGTTATAGCTGTGGCGGATGTACGGTTCGTTTCGAAGATCCGGTCAAGTTCACCAGCGATCCATAAGCAAAAAGGTGGCAATTTCCTGACCTTGGAGCACTCGCAAGTGCTCCATTTTTAAAACCCCCACCTCGATGAGGCGGGGGTTAGGGAGTGTTCGGGGTTTATTTAGCTGATGGTGGCTAGGTGAGCTTCGTTAGTATGAACGAGCCCGGAAAGTGTTTCGATCTCGTTTTGGCTGGCGATCCCGTCTAGCAGATCGAGCAAACTTCGTTGGGTTGTTAACATCAGTCCGATTGCCCGTCTGGCTTCCGGTCGGTGGAACGGAACGAGTTTGCCAGCTCCATCCAACCAACCTCTTTCCCTTGCTCTTGAGACTGCCATGAGGAAATGGGTAAAGTCGGTTGAGCCGTCAATCAACTCTCGATCAAGCAGGTGTTTCATCAGCTCAACAACTGTCAACGGCTCTGCTAACTCAAGTACCGTCTGGCCCCCGAGATTTTCTTGATACCAGGTAGCCAGGAATTCCACGAACTTCTTACCACTTCTCTTGATCGTGGCGCAGGTTGCCAAGTAGTGAAGATCGCGTTCGATCTCGTTGGCTTCCTTTTTGCATTCTTGGAGTTGCCGCTGGATTCGCACCAACAACAGAGCATTCGTCCAGCCCAGCTTGCCAGTCTCTACATCTTGTTGGATCGATCGTGGCAGGGAGCAGAATTTGAGTGCTTCGCCGACGAACCGTTCTCTGATTGGGTAGCTGCGGGCTAATTCCGCTGCGCTTGGTTGTGGCTCCCCGGCGAGGACAGAGAGTTGCTGGAGACCAACAACTGCCCGAGCCTGTAGTGGCAAAGGAACATTTGATCGCTCGAGATTTTCAGCCAGCTGAAGCATTAGTGCCCGTTGAGGACTGATACCGCCGTAGATCTTGGCTCGTACCATCCCTCTTGGAAATTGGCGATCAAACATCTGTTCGATCGTTGCCTGGCTATCAGTGGCCTGATATGCTCGACAGCCCTGTCGACACAGGTGTCTTAAGGCCGCTAGTCGTCGGTGACCAGCCACTAAGACTAGATAATGGTCTCTCAGTCTCTTCGGAACAACTTGGCCATTCTGGCCGAAGAGCCGTACTGTTAGTTGGCTGTACTCGACGATCTGGGCGTGGTCGCAACGATAGATCGTGATGTCGTGGAGTAAGCCGTTGGCACCGATGTCTTCGGCCAGATCCTCAATCTCTTCCTTCGAGATCGTATGAGCATCGCGAACTTGCGAGAACTCGAGGATCTCCACGAGACTGACCAAACTGTTCTCGGCACAAATCGTCGTATTTTTGATCATCGAGTCCCTCTCGTAACGTGATTTTTAGGTGCGCTCAAGACAATCCCATTATTAGAGTATAATTTAAAATTAATCAAGACTTTAAAAAAAGACCAAACCCGAAGGATTGGTCAGGCAGTGCCCCAGAAAGTGCCAGTTATGGGGGTGAGAGGATGGATTACTATCTCCCGCCAGCGCAGGGAGTCTAGTCGTCGAGTGGTGTGAACCCTATCTTTTCCTCCCGATACTTTTGCGCGTGGCAACTCCGCTGAATTGAAGAGTCGTCCTTGACTACTTTTTTGTTTTGGCTTCGCTATGTGACCATGATCGTGATGCCGGACCGGGGCTGTTAGGTCAACGATATAATTGGCTGGTACTAAGCCCTGACAGTAGGTGACGGCCGGGCAGGTAGCGTGGCAGAATTGGCGAAAGTTTATCTTGGGTCTCATCCTGCCGCAAAGAACCGAGCCAATATGCCACTTAGCTTGGCCAAGATGGGTGTGCAGGATACTGTTGGTAAAACAGACCTCACAGACAAAATCGGCGATCAACGGACCAACGATTTTAGCGCTGTCGGTACTGTAGCTTGTCACCAATCCCAGTTGGTAAACCAGCCGTCCCCACCAGAGATCGATCGCAATCATTGGGATTTGGCGAATCAGCTGCCACTGCTCCCGCTCTTCCGGCCAATCTACCTCTTGAAACATAGCAGTAGTCAGCTGGGCGATTTTATGGCCGGTACCCAATTCCTGTATTTGGACTTGGAGGAGATTCTGACGATCAACTCGCCAATCACCCGTCAGATTAATCTGCAGAAACATCTGACGAGGATCGCCATCATATTTCTCCTGAAAGATCTGATGCCACCGATACCACCAATCAATCCGATTGCGATACTTCGGAATATTGGCAAAAGGGATGACATTGCCCAGTCTCTCAAAGCGACCACGATCGTAACTGTCGGGATGGAGCGGATCTATCAATTCCGGGTTGGTAGCGTAAAGTTCAGCTAATTTGCCGAACAGTTCCTCGGCAGTCTTGCCGCTTCGGTTCAGCCAAGTGCCAAAGAATAACCAGCATGCATGGAGGCGTGAACCGGGTAAGATGTCAGCTGGTCGGTGCCGTTGCTCAGGTGGTTCAAACCGAGGTCCATCAAAGGGATGCCTGCGTTCGGTCCAGTGGTCGGCAAGACTGCGAAATACTTCGATGGCTCGGTCACGATCGAAAGTGACCGGACCGTAAGTCACTTCGTTCATGTTCAGCTCCTAAATTTGATGTGCGATGCCAAATTGGCAAACTTAATATACTTGAAAAACTGTTTAACGCAAGAAAATCACCCACTCGAGGATGTGGGTGATTATGATAATTGGGATTAGCGGACTTGTCGGTCGCGAAGCGTTGCGACTAATTCCAGGAGCTGGTTGAAGGCCTCAAATTGCTTCGGTGTACCGCAGTCGGACACGTCTTTGTAGAGCTGACGAAGATTGGGAATCCCGAGATTCTTGGCGAAAGCCAAGTTCCGAGCGTAGCGCTGACGCTCTTGTCGTTGATGTTCGAGGTCAATCTCCATTATGGGACCTACCTCCCAGGGGAATGGTGGCTACGACCTGCCACTTGGCTTCGGTTGGCTCGATCTCGAGGAGCTGAACTTCACGGCAGGTAAAGACACCTCGAAGATCCAACTGGTGTAACTGTTGCGATGCCAACCGAGCACCCCGCCAGTCGAGATGGTCGGCCAAGGTAATATGGGGTGTGAATCGTTTTCTTTCTGGGGCGTCCGGGGAGAACAACTGTTGTTTGAATACTCGACTGAAACGACGCTGGCAATCAGTCAATTCGACAGTTCGATTAACTTTGAGATAGATAGTCTTCTGCCAACCGTTGAACCATCCCAGTGATCCGTAGATGACCGCAAATGGTGAGATGGTTCTAGCCACCTCCACCAAGGAATTGGTGAGTTCAACACGACTGAATAGATCGTCGGTCAGTCTCGGTGAAACGAGGGTTAGATGGGGAGTAGACTTAGAGTGACCCTGCCATTGTTTCTCTATTGCTAAGACCTCGCTCAAGAGTGGCTCTGGCAGGGCGATGCTAAGGTAGTAGCGCATTGTTACTCTTCGCTGATCGCTTGGGGCGAGACGTAGATGTTGATGAGTTGGGGGGTGTTGGGGTAGGTCGTCCCCCTCTCCGTTATCTGATTGTGTTTCAGCAGTTTGATCCAAAGCCGTTTGGCTTCGATCTCGCCATCAATCTCGTTTTCTGACCGCAAGTCTGCTAATACTACTTTTTCGGCATAACCAGAGCCGATATCCGCACTGTAAATGTTCGTGTACCGCAGGTACCATTTCCCGTTCATGACGGTTCTCCTTTCGTACCTCTGCAGTTTAGCAAATCTTGGTTAGAAAGCCAAGAAAACGCTCCGTACATCACTTAACCAAATTGCACCCCTGGGGTGCGTAAAAATTCACCAACGATACCCTGTAGGGGAAGTTCAGCTTCCCTACCTCGGAGCACCAGTGCGTGCTCCACTTTTTTTAAACCCCCGTCTCGATGAGGCGGGGGTTAGGTTGTTTTCGTCAGAGGATGATTAGCGGATCTGCCGGTCGCGGAGCGTTGCCACCAGTTCTAGGAGCTGGTTGAAGGCATCGAACTGCTTGGTGGTGCCACAGTCGGCTACGTCTTTGAGGAGTTGGCGAAGATTGGGAATGCCGAGACTCTTGGCAAAAGCCAAGTTGCGAGCGTAGCGCTCCCGCTCTTGCCGAAGATTTTCGAGATCAATCTACACGATCGGTCCCTTCTCCCAATGGGATTTTGGCCACGATCTGCCACTTTGGATCGGTTGGCTCCATAGCCAGTAGATTGACGCAATTACAGGTAAATACGCCGCTCAACTGAAGGTGGCCGAGTTCAATCCAAGCCTCTCTGCCGGTACCACTCGTTAGGTGGTTAGCAAGAGTTATGTGGGGTCGGAAACCATAAATCGACTGGTCGTCAGGCAGGAATTGATCGAACACCTTCTTGAACCGACGGCGGCAGTCAGACAGTTCAATAGTTTTCCTGACATTCAGATAGATCGTCTGTTGGTGGTTGAAGTGCTTGACGGTGCCATGACGAATTGCCAGCGGTTGGATTTGTTCAGCTATTCGTCGAAGTTCTTCCATGAACCTCGTTGACATGAAGTCGTTCCTCGCAACTCTAGGTCGGATAATTGTCAGGTGCGGGCTCGACTTTGAACTGCCCTGCCAATGTCGTTCGATTGCCGCCACTTGGTCCGACAGTTCTGGTGGCAGGGCGATGTTAAGGTAATAACGCATGGTTTCACTCCTTGCCGATTGGTATGGGCGAGGAGTAGATGTAGATGGCTCTTTGGCCGTGAAGACCGGGTCGGTGCTGGATCAGTGCCTCCCAACAACGATTTGCTTCGGTTACAGCATCGGTTTCGTTCAGAGAATCTAGGGAGACTTCAACTATCTTGTTGTTAACGTCCCTGTATTGCAGATACCATTTCCCGTTCATAACGGTTCTCCTTTCGCACCTTCAGTATATCCACTCTCGACTTTTAATCAATGGAACACTCCGTAGCCGATGACCCCCCCTTACCCACCTATTCGTACCTAAGATTTACATCCCCTAACCATATCGCACCCCAGGGGTGCGATATGGTTAGGGGCTACTTTTTTGATTTGGCTCGTAGATTGCCGTTCAAGATTTTTTTACGAAGTCGCAGGTTCTTTGGGGTTGCTTCCAGTAGCTCGTCGTCTTCCAGAAAATCGATTGACTGCTCCAAACTCAAAATTGTCGGCGGGGTTAAAGTGATGGCGTCATCACTGCCTGCCGCTCGAACATTTGATTGCTTTTTTTCTTTGGTGACATTTATCTCCAGATCGTTTTCCCGCGCGTGCAGGCCTACGATCATGCCTTCGTAAACGGGGGTTTGCGGATTAATAAAAGTTGTTCCTCGTTGTTGGGCGTTGTTTAAGCCGTACGAAACGGCTCGACCACCTTCAGAAGCAATCAAGACACCGCTACGAGTTTTCGGGATAGAACCCGATAAGGGTGAAAAATGTAAGAAAATTGAATTCATCGTCGCCGTACCACGAGAAAGCGTTAATAATAGATTTCGTAAACCGAGCAGGCCACGAGTTGGGATTTCGAACATTACTCTGGTGGTACTATCGTCATTTTCGGTTTGAGACAACATTATCCCCCTCCGCTTGCCAACCTCACCAGTAATTGAGCTAGCGTAATCACTTCTGACATCAACGGTTAGTTCCTCAACTGGCTCGTGCAGTTGGCCGTCGATCATTTTTGTTACCACTTCGGGCTTACCGATCTGAAGTTCAAAGCCCTCTCGACGCAGTTCTTCAATAAACACCGACAGATGAAGTTCGCCTCGACCCCAAAGGATATATTCGTTATTTTCGCCTTTAGTCATTCGCAAAGAAACATTAACTTCCAACTCTTTGACGATTCGTTCCAATATTTTCTGGCTAGTCAGCTGGGTACCATCTTGGCCGACAAACGGAGAGGTGTTGGCTGAAATCGCCATTTTCAAAGTTGGTTCAGCAATTTGAAGAGTTGGTAAGGCCTCGGGTGAAGTAGCGTCGGCGATGGTGTCGCCGATCCGACAATTTTTCAAACCAGTTAGGGCGACGATATCGCCCGACTGGGCCTCGTCAGCCGAAAGGCGTTTCAAGCCGTGAGTACTATAAATCCGATCAATTTTAGTTACTTCGCGCCAATCACCCGGAGTGCCGATTGATACTGCCAAACCCGGCCTAGCGGTACCGCGAGTAATCTTACCGATCGCATATTTGCCCTGAAAATTATCCCAATCAAGGGCCGTCACCAGCATTTGAAACGGTTCATCACTGGCCGCCTCTGGGGCGGGAATATGTTCTAAAATTGCGTCGAAAATCGGGGTCAGATCGGTCTCTTGACTTAATTCTTGGCGAGACGGGGCTTCAATCCAGGCCTTACCCTCACGGCCAACGGCGTAGTAAACCGGAAAGTCTAATTGAGCGGCGTCGGTGGCTAGATCCAAAAATAAATCTGCTGTTTCGCGCAAGACGCGATCAATTTCAGCGTCGGACTTGTCAATTTTATTGATCACGACAATCGGTCGTAAACCTAACTCCAGCGCTTTCTTTAAGACAAATTTGGTTTGGGGCATCGGTCCTTCTTTGGCATCTATGATCAGGAGGGCGCCATCAGTCATCTGAAGTGTTCGCTCAACCTCGCCACCAAAATCGGCGTGACCGGGGGTATCAACGATATTAATTTTGACGCCCTTATAAATGACAGCGGTATTTTTGGCCAAAATTGTAATCCCTCGCTCTCGCTCCTGATCGTTGGAATCCATAATCAGGGTTTGGTTCATCGCCGCTTCGTTATCGCGGAAGGTGTGCGATTGTTTCAGAAGCCCGTCCACTAAAGTCGTTTTGCCGTGATCAACGTGGGCGATCACGGCGATGTTTCTAATCGGCATTTCAATTAACAAATGTGAGCGCCCAACCCTTCTGATCGGCGCGGCCAGTTCGACCGATCCGGTGAATGTAATCGCCGAAGCTTTGGGGGAGGTCATAATTGATCACATGAGTCACATTCGGAATATCTAATCCTCGAGCGGCAACGTCTGTTGCCACCATCACTTGGGCTTGGTTGTCTTTAAACTCGTTGAGCGAGCGCTGTCGTTGAGCTTGGGTTTTATTACCGTGAATTGAGATTGACCGAAAACCACGTTCCCGCAAGGCCTCGTTTAATTTTTCAACCCCGTGTTTGGTTCGACCGAAAATCAAGACCTTCTTACACTCATCTTTATTCAAGAGTTCGTGAAGAAGAGTCATCTTATGGAAATTGTCGGTATATTGGATGACGTCCTGATCAACATTAACCGAAGTCTCCCTTTTTTTAACGCTAATTGTTTGAGGGGAGTTGAGGAAGGAGTGGACCATATCGCGAACTTCCGGTGCCATTGTTGCCGAGAAAAAGAGTGATTGGCGATTCGTTGGCAACTTACCAACCAAAATCCGAATATCTTTGATGAATCCCATATCAACCAACCGATCGGCCTCATCAATGACTAGATTCTGAATATCATCTAAACGCAAAGTCCTACGCTCCAGATGATCTTTAAGCCGTCCCGGGGTGCCAATAATAAATTGCGGGCGACGTTGAAGCGATCGGTCTTGATGGCCGTAGCCATTTCCCCCGATGCAAACGGCCGAATAAATTGATAGGCCGTAAGCGAAGGCCTTTAATTCTTCGTCAATCTGGACTGCTAGTTCGCGAGTCGGGACAATAATCAACGCCTTTTGGCTCCGATCGGCGAGCATCTTATGGATTAGCGGCAGTAAAAAGACGGCAGTTTTACCAGTGCCGGTATCGGCCAAACCGATCACGTCACTGCCGGCCATGACGACCGGAATAGCTTGATCCTGAATCGGGGTCGGGGTAGTGTAGCCATGGCGACTAACCCGATCAATAATTTGACTATTCAAGCCAAAATCTCCAAAAGTATTAGTGGGTTCATAGGGCAATTCCATCGGCAGGTCAACCGATTTATTAATATATCGAGACGGATTAACTCCGCCCGGACCGGAAACAGGACGTTTTCGACTAAAGCGAGACGATCGAGTTCCCCCCAAGGAGGGACGACGAGAAGTTCTAGTATTGCTATACATTTTTACAAACAGCCTTTCTACTGTTGGGACGACCAAAATATTTGGTCGGGGCTTCCAGACAGTCATGCCGTTTATTCTGTAACGAGGCAACGCTTCCGAAAGCAGTTAATATTTTCTCTACTTACTTCTGCGACGATCGTAGTGTTGGTAAAGTGTCCAAATTGTAACATTAAGTTCGACAAATGTCCAGCATATTGGCGGAAAAAAATTGGGAATCTGGTAATCTGAAACAATGAGAGAGGGCAATAAGAAACATCGAGTGGTGATTGTCGGCGGAGGATTTGGTGGAGTTAAGGCGGCGTTAGAATTATCCCAACACTCCGATCGGTTTGATATTACTCTTATCTCTGACCAACCTCATTTTGAGTATCACGCCGCCTTGTATCGGGTCGTGACTGGTCGGTCACCGCTCGAGGTTTGCATTCCGCTCTCAACAATTTTTGAACATAGAGACATTAAATTGGTTAAAGATAAGATTGAAACCGTCAACCCCAAAACCAAACAGCTGGTTGGTCGAGAAGGATCTAAATATGGCTATGACTCCCTGATCTTAGCCCTCGGGAGCCAAAATACTTTTTACGATATTCCGGGTCTGCGTGAGCACTCTTTTGTCTTGAAATCAATAAACGACGCCCTTCGATTGAAGCGCCATCTTCACGAAATCTTTACCGATACTACTGAAAGAGCGAAGGAAGGTCAGTTCCATCCGATTCATTTAGTATTGGTTGGAGGCGGGTCAACGGGTGTTGAGTTGGCTGGTGAGCTGATTACCTATGCTCGTCAATTAGCTCGACGCCATCAGCTTGATCCGAACACCGTTATAGTTGATCTTTTTGAGGCCGGTGACCGATTGTTAGGGGGGCTCGAGGAGAAAGTTTCGAGACAGGCGTTCGAGCGACTCCATCATTTAGGAGTCAATATATTTCTCAATACCCCGATCTTGAAAAATCAGATCGAGGCCACCTATTTAATGGATATGAAACTCAAAACCAAAACCTTAATATGGACGGCTGGGGTGGTGACCAATGCGCTCTACGCCAAGATTCCGGGTCTAAACTTTAGTCAAGCCGGTCGAGTGATGGTTGATCTGTCAATGCAAGCCAAGAGTGTTAGTGACATTTATGTCATCGGGGACGCCGCCGCCAGCGTTTATAGCGGTATGGCCCAGACCGCCGTCTATGATGGAGCCTTTGTCGCTGATGGTTTGTGGCGAAAATTGAACAACCGATCGCCAATAACTTACCGACCACACCGACCGATTACAGCTATTCCGATCGGTCCCCACTGGGCAATGGTTGTAACTAGATTTGGAGTTATCAGCGGTCGTTTTGGTTGGTTCTTGCGGCGAGGAGCCGATCTGCGTTTCTTCTCGACGATTCTATCCCCAGCCAAGGCCCTACTGGCCCTTACTGATGGGTATACAATTACTGAAACTTGCCCGATCTGCTCGGAGGTGGACACAGCCGTCACCGAGTCGTTATGATGAAGTTAGTTAATTTCCGAGCTATTAAAAAATGAAAGAAACAACTTACAAAGGAGCGACCATTACTGCTCTTGGGCATGATGGTTTTCGAATTAACATCGCCGAGCCAGCGGTGAGCTTTGTTTTTGACCCATATGATCTTCACGGCGAAATGGAGATGGTTGATTTTGTCTTCATCTCCCACCATCACTTTGATCATTGCGATGCTTCATCAATACGTAAGTTGATAGGTCCGAAATCCATCATTGTGGCGCCCCGATGTTGTGAAGCCGAGCTAAGGGGGTTTGGGGACAAGCTTGAATTGTTTGAGGGTCCAGACAAGGTGGCTAAGGATTTACTGACTTATTGGTCGATTCCGGCCTACAATATTAATAAATATCGAACCCCGAATGAAGTCTTTCATCCTAGAGAGTTGGGCGGAGTTGGTTTTGTAGTCGAAATTCCGGTTGAGAAATCTAAAAATCTTCGTTTCTATCATGCTGGCGACACCGATTTGGTGCCAGAGATGGAGGCAGTCAAGAAGATTGATGTCGCCTTCCTGCCGATCTCCGGTACTTTTGTGATGACTTTAGACGAAGCGATTAAAGCGACCGAGCTCATTCAACCCGATCTCGCGATTCCGATGCACTACGGCAAGATATTAGGTTCAGTGGCGGAAGCCAACCGGTTCCAAAACTTGCTCCGGGGTAAAACTGAAGTCGCCGTCCTTTCGACCGAGAGTATCTGATAAACGTTTGTTGTTTCAGCGATACTAGCCGTTCGCTCATGACTGGAGTACCAACAGAGCTCACAACTAGTATCGCTGAAACAGTTGCCTGATTGATAAAAGTGCAAGTCATTGTTAGACTGCGACACATGAAGCCAATCTACGCTGATTACGCCGCTTCTACCCCGACCGATAGTCGGGTCGTTTCGAAAATGGCGGAAATTAATGAATTGTTAATAGGCAACCCCTCCAGCCGACACGGTTTTGGAGTGGCGGCCGAGATGCATTTGAACGAAGCTCGAGACAAAATTGCCAGATTTCTTAACTGTCATAGTACGGAAATCTACTTTACTGCATCGGGAACGGAATCAATTAATCTGGCTCTACTTGGTGTCGCCCGAGCTAATCGTCAGAAAGGTAATCATATTGTGACCACAGCGATTGAGCACCCCAGCATTATTAATGTCTGTCGAGCGCTCGAACGGGATGGCTTTGTGGTTACCTACTTGCCAGTGGATGAGCAAGGCCTAGTGTCGATTAAAGATTTTCGACATGCCCTAACTCCAGCGACGATTCTCGCGACAATCCACTTGGCTAATTCAGAGCTGGGGGTCATCCAGCCGATCGAGGAACTAGCCAAAATTGCCACTGATAATGAAGTTTACTTTCATACTGATGCTTGTCAGGCGGCCGCCTACATTGATCTTGATGTCAAAAAACTGGGTGTGGACCTGTTGACTTTTAATGGCACCAAACTTTACGGTCCGCGTGGGGTGGCCACGCTCTTTGTCAGACATGGTGTCCAGATTTTTCCTCTGATCTACGGTGGTGGCCAAGAACAGTCACTCCGCAGTGGTACCGAAAATGTTCCTGGGATTGTTGGTTTAGCTTTGGCCGGCGAAATTGCCACCAAACAACAGTCAATTGACAGTAAAAAGATAGGAAAATTACGTGATAAATTGCAGGTCGAGTTGGAAGAACTGGGCTGTCAGATTAATGTCAAAACTGTCCCCCGCTTACCAAATCATCTTTCAGTCATTATACCCACTACTGTCACTGATCTAGTCGCCGCCTTCGACCAAGCCAACATTGCCGTTTCATCGGGCTCGGCTTGCTCGTCCCGATCGCTTACTGAAAGTTATATCCTGCAAGCGATTGGACTGACGAGCGAGCAGATCAATCGAACCATTCGAATTAGTTTAGGCCGCGGAACAACCCAAAGCGAAATAAATAAAATTGTTGAAATAACGACAAAACTCATCAAGCGACCGATTTAGGAGTTCCAAGTTGACCATCTCATTTTTCGAGGGTATTACTTTTTTACAGAGGAGAGTAAGTCTCTAATGACTTTAATGTTATATAACATTAAAGTCATTAGGAGAAAGCTCTTGATCGGTCACTACAGTTTGAAGATGGTTTCTTATTCTAAAAAATGCCCGCTACGGTCGCGGGCGAGGAAGGTGGAACCATCTAAAGAGTCCCAGAAAAAGTTGGAGAGCTACAAGGAGGAAATAGAATGCGACTTGGGTTATATCAACTAGGAGATCAAATCCGGCTCTGATCTTCCTACCCCATCGGCGTGTTCGTTTGGTCATTGCTTTACCCCGCAAAAGATGGGAGAAATGGTATTGAAAGTATACAATAGACTTCTTTCATAACCAACTTAGACGGCAAAAATGATAGCGATTTTAGGCGAAAGACAAAATCTCGTAAGGAGGCATAGTCAAGACTACGTCGACGAGCGAATTTTGGCTTGCAGCCAATATCGCCATTTTGGGCAGATCAATTTGGTTGTGAAGGAAGTCTAATTAAGGAGGTGAAATGCTAGAAGCGAAAACATTTGGATCTATTAGGGCATTGGAAGTTATCAGCGAACGGACGATGACCGAACACTATAAACTTTATGAGGGCTACATAAAAAAAGTGAACGAGATCGAGGAGAAACTGTCTACAGTTGACAGAGCAGGAGCCAACCAGATTTATAGCGAATTACGGGCTCTCAAAACCGATCTAACTTTTGCTATTGGTGGCGTTAAAAATCACGAGCTCTATTTTGGTCATCTTGGCGGCGAGGGTGGACAACCAGCCGGTGAATTGTTGGCGGCGATCGAAATAGATTTTGGAACATATGAAAAGTGGCAAACTGATTTCAAGGCGACGGCCATGGCCGCTCGGGGTTGGGCGTGGTTGGCGTATGATCGTGATTGGCAGAAACTGGGTAATTATCTTGGTGACGCCCAGAATACCTTCCCGATCTGGAACGCCGTGCCAGTACTGGCCTTAGATGTCTACGAACACGCCTATTATCTTGATTTTGGCATCAAGCGAGCTGATTATATCGAGGCGTTTTTCCAAAATTTGGATTGGGGAGTGGTGGAAAATAATTTTGGAAGAGCAATCAAGTAAAGGGATTGGGACGAGCTTCTTTGCTCGTCCCCTTGGGTTGGTAGCCGTTATGTTGCCTGTTTCAGGCCGAACGGCTCGACCTTGATGTAGGTGGCGACTTTGCCGTCAATCGAGGCCGGCAGGTAGTCGGGTTCATTCAAGATAATTTCGCGTATCTTGTCTCTATTTCTCCTCTCCACCCTCTCTCGGTAGAAACCGGGCTGAACTACTTGTCCAGCCAAGAAAAGCTGTACCGTACCTGCTTCCACTTCTTCTTCCATCAAACCTCCTGTACGTCTAAGATGGCGGGTGGTAAAGTGCGCTCTTTGGGCGTCGTGCCCCTTAAAAGCCTCGTGACTTTTTTGAGCGCAAGTCCAAGTATATTAAAAGAATTCTACTTCGTCAAGCGTCGAGGTGCAAAATTTTCTTTTCCCTAAACAATCTATTACAATCAGATTTAATGAAAAGTATTGAAGTTTTAACTCTTGTCCGCCAGCTGGCGGATTAACCTTTGACTTACCAATGACTATCGGTGCTCATGTTTCAACCTCTGGCGGTCTATCTAAGGCGATTGAAAACGGTCTTGCGATCGGCGCGGAAGCTTTACAAATTTTTCCATCGGCACCGCTTCGTTGGCAGATCAAGGGCTGGAGCGATGAGGATTGTGCTACCTTCAAAGCCGATTGGCCAAAGCACTTTCAGGATGTTGTTTTTCACGGTATCTATTTAACGAATCTCGCTGCTGATTTACTTCAAAATCAACATTTAACCAAGATTGCCTTGATAGATACTCTTAATTTGGCCGCCAAGCTTGGTATTTCAGGAACAGTTTTCCATCCTGGCAATTACAAAAATGGTGATTTAGGGGCCAAAGATCAGATCAAACACTTAATCGGTCGTGTTTTGGAAGAAACACCCAAAGAAACAAAACTAATTTTTGAAAACTCGGCTAGTTCAACCATTGGTGGAAAACTCGAAGACTTAGCTTGGTTAGTTGAAAACTCATCAGACCAAGATCGAGTTGGTATATGCTTAGACACTTGTCACGCCTTCGCCGCGGGATATGATATTTCAACTATCGAAGGATACGAAGCATATGTTAAGCAAGTTCAAGAGTTGATCGGTCTTGATGAAGTTTTCTGTTGGCATTTTAACGATTCGAAATTTGAGTTGGGTGCAAAACGCGATCGTCATGAAAACATCGGTGAGGGTTTTTTGGGTCGTGAACCGTTTGGATTTATTCTTAATGACCCTCGCTGGCAAAATATGTCTTGTTATCTTGAGGTACCGGGATTTGATCAAAAAGGACCGGATAAAAAGAATATTGACCGACTTAAATCATTGCGAAAGTAACATTGATCGAAGAATATGTTAGGATATTGTCAATGAATCCAGTACAAATCACCGGAGCTTTAGCGATTGCCTTTGGGGTTTTAGTGGTACTTTTTCCAAATTTAGTCGGCATTTTAGTCGGGACTTTTTTTATCGTTCTTGGTATCAATATTCTCGCCTTTGGCAATCATTTCAACCAAAGATTGAAGTAGCCAGATCTTAGGCAACCTGTCAGGTTGCGGAGAGGGATTGAGCAAATTAACTAATATCCAAACTCTTTTTCCGCTGGCGGTGACGGTGATACGAAATCACAAATCGATGTGTCTCGTCTCTTATCTGTGCCAAAAGAAGCAGTCCTTTATCACCCCGACCGACTGAAAGCGGGAGTCTTTTGTTCGGCAGGTAGATCCGATCGGGCTTTTTAGCCAAAGCAATAATAATGGGCTTCTCGCTTCTAGCTTCTAGCAACTGGCTAGTAGGAATTCCTTCTCTTGATTCTAAATTCTTAATTCTTGAATCTGCGCCCTTTAAAGCGGCTTTGAGCTGCTCTGCTCCGCCATCAATGATTAGTAGGTCGGGTAATGGGCGTGAAGTATCGGCCAACCTTCTTTTCATCACTTCTTCAATCATGGCAAAATCGTTCTGTCCTTCGACGGTTTTAATTTTATAGCGCCGATACTGATCCTTGGCTGGTTGACCATCAATAAAGCAGACTGTTGCGCCAACAGTTTCAGAAGTTCCAAGATTTGAAATATCAATCGCTTCGATTCGTCCGGGGATTAGTGGTAATTCTAGTAGTTCTTTTAAAGCAATTAGGCCGTGAACCTGCCGGTTTGCCGATAGTAGTCTTGTTTCGAGGGCCTGCTCGGCGTTTTTGGTGGCTAATGCAATTACTCGTCGTTTCTCTCCACGCTGGACGGAGCGTAATTCATAAGCCCCCAAAGCAGATATTGTCTTCAACCATTTTGCTATGACCTGCTGATCATCCAACTCGACTGGGATCACTGTCAGTGGTGGCAGATTGGATAACTGCCAGTAGTAGCTAATAATATACTGTCTTAATATAGCGGCTATCGAATCGGAGGTGCCGATGGTGAGGAAGTGATTTGATTGCCTTACGACTCGACCTTGGCGAATCTGTAGGATTGAAATTGCCGCCTGATTTTTAATAGCATATACCCCAACTGCGTCATAATCACCGATATCATTAGATGATATTACTTGTTGTTTGGTGGCAATTAATTTTGCGGCTTGGAGCTGATCTCTTAACTTTGCCGCTAGTTCAAACCGCTGTTTCATAGCGGCTTCCTTCATTCGGATGGTTATCGTCTTAACTAGCTCGTATTGTTTGCCTTGTAAAAAATCAATTGCCTTCACAACACCATGACGATAACTTTCCCAGTTGTCTTCATTAGTCAATGGGCAGGGCCGATCGGCAAGCTGGCAGATGAAACAGGAGCGAGATTGTTTCGTTAGGAGGCGATTACTAATATGAACTCCGTAGACCTCCCGAATCAGCTCGCAGATAATCCGTGCCGTTCGGCCAGAGAGGTACGGCCCAAAGTATTTGGCCTTGTCGTTTGGTCGAGTCCGGACAACTTGCAGTCGTGGCAGTGGTTCATTGGGTGTTAAGCGGATATATGGGTAGCTTTTATCGTCAGTAAGCTTGATATTATATTTTGGTTGGTGCTGTTTAATGAGGGTCGCCTCAAGCATTAGGGCTTCCACTTCGTTATTAACAATAATCGTCTCAATACTCTTGATTGAATCAATCATTACCGCCACCCAAGGACGATCAAGCAGATTACCAGTGAAATAGCTTCCAACCCGACTCTTCAAGTTGATGGCCTTACCGACATACAAAATATGATCCTCCCGATCTTTAAATAAATAAACTCCCGGTTTGGTTGGAAGATGGTGGTAATCCATCAATTTGATAATCTTACCTCATCAACTCGTGATTGTCTTGACAAAATTTTTCAGGGAGGTATGTTGTAAGTGGCAATGCTTGTTCGATTTCGCCCTGTCCATCGATATGTTTGGATGGGGCTTCTTTGTGGAATAAGATAGATTGGTCGGCTCAAATTACAGAGTAAATCAAATACCCCTCGGCACCCCGCGGCAAGCCGACGGGGTATGGTCGGGGGTGTTTGTTCGATTGTATGCTTTCACTACTTTACTAAGGAGCGAGCAGTTATACTGCGACATCCTCGCGGCAAGCCGACGAGGTATTCTCGCAAATCGAATAAAAAACGCCATTATACGGGCGGCTCTATATACACCGAGTATGTCATATGTCATAGGGTGAGGATGTTATGACAGCACCCCTGATGAGTAGTTTAGTGATGCCTCCAAGTACTTGGGGGAGCATCTACCGTTCCAAGCACTAATGGTCTTGGTAAATGCTGACAGTAATCCAAACTTTTCTTTTTTTATGTGACGGTACCCCCTAATTAGGAGTATCTATATTCCTCCCACTATTATATAGAGAAAAGCATATGCCTTGCCGAAAAAACACATCCCAAAACCCTTGACATTTCGGACTAAATGTGCTAAGGTTTTTTAGCATGATCGTGGTGGAGACACAACGGTCATGAGCACCTGTACGACATTGAGTGCGACGTTCTTCGGAGCGAGGCTGTGCGTGGTCGGTCTAAAGAGCCCGCCACAATATCATCTCACTTTAACAATTAGTTGGTTCGTGCCTAGGGAGAATTTTCAATTATCAATTTTCGATTTTCAAAGATCATTCTCATTAGACACGGGCCAATTGTGGCTCTACTTCTATTCCGGCTGGGCCGGAGAAGGGTTGTAAAAAAATGAATCAGAATTTGCAGCCGGCGCCGACTGGCGCCGTCGTCGGATTTTACTCACCTGTTTTGGGGCGAGTCGTGCCGACGTCGCCGGTCAATGGCGAAGCGGTTGTAGTCTCCGCCCGCCATTTTATGGCGG
>C687J35174_10005224_pt1 | contig 17192 bp, 15 predicted proteins | sample RifCSPhighO2_01_FD_35174 | JGI IMG/M metagenome (IMG submission 35174) | reverse complement strand
AAGATTATAAAGTTTTGCGATGAACTTTCCAGACGCCACAAAAATTTTCATAGACAAAAGGTATATATATATATATATTAATATCTTATCTTATGAAAATAGCCCATTATAAATCATTTTTTATTTGTCTAGCAATTATTTTATCAATTTCTTTTGCCTCTGCAGCTTTCTTTAGTCCACCATTTTGCACAAGTTCAGACGACGGTTCAGAGCAAAAAACTCTGACTCTGGGTCAAACCGATATGATAAACGGATTAATTACTACAGTTGACTATATCGATTACCAATTTTCTATTAAAGTAAGAAGAATTACAAATACAACAGCAAGTTACGATACTATTCAGTTTGAGGGTTCTAATGGAGATATCTACGATGCAGTAATTATGTCCGAAGGCACAGCCCGAGTCACTATTCAAGGAGAAGACTATGTCTTTACTTATAGTGGGGATGCAACCAGGCCCCCATCAGAGTGGTATATTACCTTCCAAGGAGAAAATCTGAAAGTAGGAGATTATATCAGTTCTTTCAAGGATTTAATAAGAGTTCGTCTTTCTTCTGAAATTATTTCACAAGAGTTTCAATATATTCCTCCAAGCGCAAATAATCCAGGCAGTGCTATGTCTTTTAGTGTAGGAGAAAGAACAGACAATGGGCTCCTTTATACATTNTCTTTAATATCNGCCACACAAAATTCTGCTTTGATTAAAGTTGAAACCCTTTGTGATATTTGCCAAGAGAATTGGGTTTGTCAGGGTTGGGGCATATGTAGTTTTGAGGGGAAGCAAAGAAGAACTTGTACAGACTTAAATTGGTGTCGTACAAACGTAAGCAAACCCACTGAAACCCAAACTTGCACAAATTTCCAAGTTTGCTCAGAGAGTTGGAAATGCAACGATTGGTCAACTTGTACCAATAATAAGCAAACAAGAACTTGTACAAACTCTAATGCCTGTGTTACAACAATTAACAAACCCGCAGAATTTCAAACTTGCACTCTAAACAGTTGCATAGAAAACTGGAAATGCAACGATTGGTCAACTTGTACCAATAATAAGCAAACAAGAACTTGTACAGACTCTAATGCCTGTGGCACTACTAAAAACAAGCCTTCAACTTCCGAAGTCTGTGTGACTCCAATATGCACTGAAAATTGGTATTGTGGCGGGTGGGACACATGCTTAGATAATAAACAAACAAGAACATGTACCGACTCTAATAATTGCGGACTTTTAAATAATAAACCTTCAGAATCTCAAAATTGTGATTCTTCTACAATCTCTTTTAAATTAAGGAGAGTTATAAATACAACTTCTGGATTTACAAACGATAAAGTTGAATTAGAAAGTTCAGATGGTTTAATTTATCGTGCAACGATTATTGCTGAAGGAATTGGTGCCATCGAAGTTAGAGGAAAGTCATTCTCATTAGAGTATCATGACAACCCCACAATTTTAGATGACGAATACATTATAATTAATAATAAAATAATTTATAAATCTGGATTTGCCGTTGAAGTAAAAAGAATTAAAAATTCAAGTTCAGGGTTTACCAATGACCAGGTATTATTTACTGATTTGAACGAAGGGACAGAATACATTACAAGTTTTACTACTGAAGGCACTGGCACAGTGGACATTCAAGGAAAAAGTTATACCGTTACATACGAGGGCGACGCTACCAGACCACCTTCAGAAAGTCATATCACATTTGATAGCATCAATTACAATCTGGGCGACGTAATAATATTAAAAGACATTGAAAACCCATTTACCTTAGATTCAAATGTTGAAATAGCAGATTTAAACGCTTGCGAAACAGTTGGTTTAAGAGATGCTGGAAAATATTGCGCTTCTGACAAATTTTTGGTTGAACAAAAAGAAACAGGGAGTTTATGTCAGAACAACTTCGAATGCGGGAGCAATGTTTGTGTCTCTGATGAATGTATCAGCGAAGGATTATTAAGAAAAATTATCAATTGGTTCAAGGGATTATTTGGTGCGAACTAATTTCCTCCTAAGTTTTTTGCCCGCCGAAAAACTTAAATACTCTCCCCGCACTATCAATACTATAAAATTTCTAAATAATTTAAAATGGGCGAAGAAATTTACAAAAACATACTAAAGTCGAACACAAGCTTAGTTGGAATGACATGCAAAGACGGCATTGTTCTAGGAGCAGACAGGCGTTCAACTGCAGGAACTCTTATTTATCACAAGAATGAGAGAAAAATTCACAAAATCAATGATTACCTTGCTGCATCTTACACAGGCGGAGTCGCAGACATACAACTCGTTGGCAAGGTTTTAGCAGCAGAATTAAGATTAAAGGAGCTCAAAACAAAGTCAAGACCTTCTGTTAAAGAAGCAGCCAATCTTCTAACAATGCTTATATACAGAAACATAAGGTCTCCTTCAATGATTCCAAGTATCGTAGGAACTTTAATTGCCGGAGTTGACGAAGACGGAAAGTGCACATTATACACAATAGAGCCAGCAGGAAGCATTTCAGAAGTTGAAGACTACGATGCTAATTTCTCTTCAGGTATGCCTTATATTTTGGGTTTATTAGAAAGACAATACAAGAAGGACCTATCTCTTCCAGAAGCAATAGAACTAGCTAAAGAATGCATTAAAGCATCAACGCAAAGAGACTCTGGTTCTGGCAACGGAATTGACGTCTTTTCAATAACAAAGTCAGGAATACAGCACGTTGTTTCCGAAGAAATAGTGCCTCATTATCAATAAAGAACTAACATTCTAAAAAATGGTAGATATATTAAAAACAATTAAAGAAGAATTACCAAAAGTAATAGAAGAAATCGTATTTGAAGGAGCAAACATAGTTCTTTATACAGCCGATAAAGAATTCTTGCGCACTGGAGAATTAAAAATAAAAGAAGCTGTTTCAAAAGTAAAGAAAAGAATAGACCTTAGAGCAGATAAGTCCATTCTTCTTTCAGAAGAAGAAACAGAAAAAACAATCCGTGCTTTAGTTCCAGAAGAAGCAGAAATAACAAATATTATTTTTGATGTTCAAAGAAGCGTCGTAGTCATAGAAGCAAAAAAACCAGGTTTAGTAATAGGAAAACAAGGTTCAATTCTTTTTGACATAAAAAAATCAACTTTCTGGCTGCCAACAGTAAGGAGAAGCCCTTCAATTCCAAGCAAGATAACTGAAAAAATTCGTTCTGTTCTATACGCAAATAACGTCTACAGAAGAAAATTTCTTAATGACATAGGAAGAAAAATTTACAAAGAATGGAACCCTGAAAAAATGGATATCTGGGTAAGGCTGACTGTTCTCGGTAGTGGAAGACAAGTTGGACGTTCATGTTTCTTGCTTCAAACACCAAACTCAAAAATCCTGCTTGACTGCGGAATAAATCCCGCTGTTGACGATGGCCCAGATAAATTTCCTCATTTAGATGCTCCTGAAATTGGAGATATTAATTCTGTCGATGCAATAATAATTTCTCACGCTCACCTAGACCATTTTGGCCTTGCCCCCTATCTCTACAAAATAGGTTATAGAGGTCCGATATATATGACAGAACCAACACGAGATATTGGTGCTTTATTAGCATTAGATTTTATTGGCGTTGCTTTCAAGAATGCAGAATCTCCATTATACAAACCAGAAGATATTAAGGAATTAGTAAGGCATTCTATTTGTTTGGATTATGGCGAAGTAACAGACATTGCCCCTGATATCAGAATAACATTATACAATGCAGGACATGTTCTTGGTTCATCTCAAATACACATAAACGTTGGAAACGGTCTTCACAATTTTATTTATAGCGGCGACACAAAATATACTCGAACTCGCCTTTTAGATGCAGCAGAAAATCATTTCCCAAGAGTAGAAAGCATTCAATTAGAAGCAACTTATGGGGGAAAAGATAACGTTCTTCCATTAAGAAAGGATACAGAGGCAATCTTTTTGGATTTAGCAAAAAAAACAATAGAAAGGGGAGGCAAGGTTTTAATTCCAGAATTAGGTTTGGGTCATGCACAAGAAACTGTTTTAAGAGTAGAGCAAGCAGTAAGAACAGGTGAACTGCCAAAAATACCTGTCTATGTTGATGGAATGATTTGGGACATAAATGCAATTCATACAGCCTACCCCGATTTCTTAAGTTCAGCAGTAAGAAGTCAAATCCTCCAAGACAATAATCCATTCCTCTCAGATTTGGTAAAAAGAGTTGGCTCACCAATAGAAAGAAAAGAAGTTATTGAAGGAGGCCCATGCCTAATAATTGCCACATCCGGAATGTTAAATGGGGGAGCCTCTGTTGAATATTTTAAGCACCTAGCAGACAATCCTAAAAATTTACTTGTCTTTGGTTGTTTTCAAGCAGTTGGCTCTTTGGGAAGGCAAATACAGGAAGGAAATAAATTCGTTACACTAAACAAAGACTATTCAAACGAGAGAATAGAAGTAAAAATGCAGATTGAAACTCTCCACGGGCTATCTTCCCATTCAGGTAGAAATGAATTAATGCAATACATAAGCAGAATGATTCCAAAACCTAAGAAAGTAATTATAAATCATGGCGAAATTTCAAAATGTCTTGACTTGGCTTCGAGTATTCATCATCTTCATAAAATTGAAACTACTGTCCCAAGAAATCTAGAAGCAATTAGGTTGAAATAAAAATTCCAATTCTCCCTGAACGAAATAAAAATCCCAGCCGAAGAGCGGGTCGGGGTATTTTTAATTGTCAAGAATCCACGATTCTTGAGCACACTCCAAAACAAAATTCTCTAAAAGAGAATTTTTCAAAGTTTTGGATGCCTCCAAGCAGGGAACGACGGTCGAGACAGGGTCTCGAGGTATTAAACCCAGTTGTAGGAAATAAAAACAATTAAAAACTCTCTTTTTCTAATAACCCCATGAAACATTCTTTGAAAATAGTTATTTTACTTTTGTCTATGTTTTTTATCGCCCAATTAATTGGATTGGTCGTAGTTCATCAATATTCTCCTCAAATAAAACAAATTACCGACGAGCAAGGCAATTTAATAAATCAAACAACTTACAATCTCCCTTATGGAATGGACCCTCCGCAAGACATAACTCCTGGAGACACATTAATTTCTATAATTATAGCAATGGTAATTGCAGTTGTATTCATGCTTGTTTTAATGAAATTCAAAGTAGAATTTTTCTTGAGAGCTTGGTTTTTCATAGTTGTTGCCCTTGCATTAGGCATCTCAATTAACGCGTTTATATTCAACATAAGCTATTCTGGCATTATAGCTTTAGTAATCTCTCTCCCTCTTGCATTCCTTAAATTATTCAAAAGAAATATGATTGTTCACAATGCAACAGAACTTTTAATTTACCCCGGAATTGCTGCAATCTTCGTGCCTCTCTTAAATCTCTGGACCGTTGTAATTTTGCTTATTCTGATTTCATTTTATGATATCTATGCAGTTTGGCACGCAGGTTTTATGCAAAAAATGGCGCAATACCAAATAAAAAATCTTAAATTTTTTACCGGCTTTTTTGTACCCTATCTTGGCAAAAAAGAAAGAGAATTAGTGAATCAAGCAAAACAAAATAAAAATAAAGACAGCTTAAAGAATAAAAAAATAAAAGTGAATATTGCAATACTCGGAGGAGGAGATGTCGTCTTCCCAATAATCCTCGCAGGAGTTGTTTTAAGCCAATTAGGACTCATTCAAGCACTATTAATTAACATTGGAGCAACACTTGCCCTCGCCTTCCTTTTTAAGATATCTAAAAAAGGAAAGTTCTACCCCGCCATGCCTTTCATTACAACAGGATGTTTAATTGCTTTGGGCATAGCTCTTCTAATTTAAACTTTACACCCGTAGCTATAAAGTTCGTCGTAAATTACAAAAAACTTAATCCTCTTAACATCACACTCCAACTGAAGCGTATCAAATTACAGATAGTTGTTCAATCCTCCTATTTCCCCATTATGTCATAACTATGCAATAGGTACACCCGAAAGATTTAAATACTCCTCTTTTTGTTACCCCTTTATGATAATGAAGCAAGATTTAGTGAAGAGAATTAAAGAATACTTTGGTTTGAATATTTACGAAACAAAAGTCTGGGTAGCCTTGCTTTCAAAAGGCATTGCTTCTGCAGGAGAAGTTGCAGAGCTTTCAGGAGTGCCAAGAAGCAGAACATATGATGTTTTAGAATCTCTTGAAAAGAGAGGATTCGCAATTATAAAAATCGGTAAACCAGTTAAGTATATCTCTCTTAAACCTACAGAAGTCATAGAAAAAATAAAATCTAACACTCTAAATATTGCTCAAGAGAAAGTAAAATCTCTCTCAAATCTAAAAGAAACTCAAGAATATTCCGAATTAGAACAAATTTACAATTCAGGTATAGATCCAATCAAATCCCAGGAAATAACCGGCGCAGTAAGAGGACGTTCTAATATTATCTCAAGATTAAGAGAAATTATAGACAGTGCAGAAAAGGAGATTTATATCTGTACAACTGCTTCAGACTTCGAAGATAAAAGCAGAGCATTGCTTCCAGTAATAGAAAAGGCAGCAAAGAAAGACATAAAAATAAAAATCTTGCTCTCTGGAGAATTAGAGAAAATAAAGAAACTCAATCTAAAGCACAATATTAAAGCAAAACAAATAGAATCAAATGCAAGACTGTTTATGTCAGATAAGAAAGAAGTTCTTTTCATGATTTCCCCATCAACATCAGAAGAAGAAATGGGTATCTGGCTAAGCTCACCTTTCTTTACAAATTCATTAATAGAAATAATAGACGGTTCATTAAAGAATGGCGTTTTAAATATTAATTAATCACTTTTAATCCAATTATTCCCATCTCTTTTAGCCTATCTTTTTTATCTTTTGCAAATTTACCAATAAACTCTTTAGCGCTAAAATCTATCTTTTCTTTTGAATATAATCTTCCCTCTTTTTCAAAAACATTTTTGTTCTTTTCTTTAAACTTAATTACTCCTAATTTAATCCCCACAGGAGGTCCTTGTTTTATCACTTCTTTTTTAGATTCCACATCCAAATAAAAGTCAGCCTCCTGCCCTTCACCATAGTTGAATTCTTCTTTCAAAATATGAAAATATCTGCCAAGTTCCATTTTAAGATGCCTTGAAAATTTCTTCATTTTAGTGCCAGCTATATCTCCTGCCTGCTTGTCAGTATAAATTTTAATATGAACAAACTCGCCAGATAATCTCTTTATCTTATCTAAATTTATCCTCTTAAGCTCAAAAAATTCTCTCGATGGATTTTCTAAAAATTTTCTTGCAGCTTCCTGGAATTTATTAAAACTTTCTTTGCTCAATGCAGCAAGAACATTTCTTTCTTTCCAAGTAGGGTCTATTAAAACAATCGGGCTTTTTAATTTACTTTCATTTAAAGATAATAAAATTGCATTCTCATTTTTATATTTCTTTTCAGAGTCAATTATAATCCTTTCTTTAATTTTTATTAACCCTTTCAACATTTTAACGAATGTCTTATAATAAACAATAAGACATTCTAATCCATACCCTGAAAATCCTTGAATATAACTCTCTGCCCCGTAAACTCCCTGTGCAGCACAGAATTTCTTTGCTAGTAGCACTTCTTTTTTTATTGCATCTCCTTTCAATTTCTTTCGAATATAATTCACGTGAAAATAGCTCAAATCAGTTACGTTCCGAGCTTCTCGAGGATTTTTAATTTTATAAACAGGAACAATTTCAAAACTAACTCCCTCTTTATTCTCTAGTCTAAAATAATCCCTGCTCCCGTGAACTTCCTCTTTTTTATATCCGAGCCGTTTATTCACAGCATAAACAATTTCTTTAAGTTTGTCACCTATTCTTTCGTTTCTCCAGTCAAATCTTACGAAAATGTCAACATCATATCCCTCTTTATTAAGTAATGTTTCTTTAGCAAAACTTCCCCCTATAAACGGCTCTGCAAGAATTTTCAATCGTCTAATCTCTTCTTTAAATATTAAAACAACATTTTTGCTTTCTTTTTTCAATTTAGCAAACGTTTTTTTATCTAATGCAATTGCCTTTCTCTCTTCTTCAAGAACTCTTTTTAACATCCCTTAAAAAGCCAAATGCTGTTTTTAATACTTCCTAAACCCAGTATCTTCCTGCCTTTCTAAAGTAAAAAACTGAAATCTCGTTCATTATTAAATTTTGATGGATAAAAACACCCCCTAATAACTATTAATTTGACTCTCGTTTTGATAGGCTAAGTAAAACTATAGATCTAAAATATAGACGATACCACAGATATTATACCAATCTTATTATCAAGCCAATGATAATTATTATCCTTCAATAAAATAAGTTATTTGCACCAGACTTCCTATAATCTACTACTTTCTAAAATCTTTTATTAACCTCTATCTCTAAATTTACTCTAAATTAAACACTATCTTCCTTCTTTTTTTGAATATTTGTAAAATCAACTATATACTTTCCATCTTCAAGCTGGTAAACTTGTGGTTGCCTTGAAAATAACTTTGGCAAGTCAAGCAAATATTTTCCTTCATTCACTACCTTTATGCTCTCAAAATCTAAAAAAACAGGTGTTTCTATATTATTTATTCCTGCAATCTGCCTTACATCTTCTTCAATTTTATCTCTTTCTTCTTGACTAAGCTCTACCTCTTCGATCCCTTTTTGATTTATTTCATCAAGCTTCTCTTTTTTAATAAAGAAAAAGAACTTCCTCCCGCATGCAGCGCACCCTGTCAAAATCTCCTGCGAGCCGTCTTCATACGTTTTAGAGCAATGTACACATTTATATGGCATATCCTTTAAAATATCTTCAAGTTAATAAATTTTTATATGTTTAGAATTGTTCTATCTCTCAAAAAGGTAGGAAAATGATATCTTCATATAGAATAAAACTTTATTCATTTACATGAAGACGTGGTTAAAAGAGGGGCTGATTATAAGTGGGCTATATTTTTTATCTTCAATTTTAATCACATATCCTGTCTTAGTTTTTGGTAATTTTACTTTTATGGAATTATTTTCTTATTTTATTATCCCTCTTTTATTTAGTTTTGCTATTGGTTGTTTACTGGGAACTATAGTAAACAAGAATTTTAGATTTTGTTTTAAAGGAGGATTAATTGGGGGAGGAATTAGCGTCTTGATTAGCTTCTCATCCATCTCACAAACATATCATAATTTTATTATAACAATTGACCAATCAATAATCGCTTTTACATTCGGATATATTTTTGGTAGTTTACTTAGTTTTGTTTTAGCAAAGAATTTTAAAGGTTGGATTAAAGGAGGAATTTTTGGAGCGCTGTTATGTTTCTCAGGTTTGGGAGTTATTTTCTTACCTTATTTTCTATATGAATCGCTATACGGTCATTGGCTATTTTGGATAAGTATTTACCAAGTCCTGTTATATTATTATGATAATTTTTCAGAATCTCTCTTTTCCCATTTTATCGGAGTGTCGTCGAGTGAATTTATTTATCTTGTGTCTATCTCAATAATTATATCGTTCATAATTGGTGCATTAATTGGTAAATTTAAATCAAAAGATAAAAAATTAAAAGTAAACTCTAAAAAATAATAATTAGTTTTATTACGCCCAACTAACTAAAAAATAAAAAGCTTAATATCAAGTTTAGGATAATTATTATTATCCTCAGCCCAGCAAAACTTCAATCTTCTTAGGGTCTTTCTTTATCTCTTTAATTATAGAAGCAGGACCAATAATCGTCAAAGCACTATTGTCCCCAATGAGCCTCTTTGCAAGATTGTATTTCATTTTAACAAATAGGCTCTCTGTCTTCATGTCTGGCTCAATTACAGCTAATTCTATGCCCTTAAAATTTTTAACATGGTCAACTAATGCCATAGTATCTTCTATTAATCTTGCCTCTTCTTCTGCCCTTAATCTCCCATGGAATATAACTATCTTATTGCCTAAAACAAGATTCAATATTTTCTTCACTCTTTCAGAAATGCTCATATCTTTAACTTCACTGTATTGCATTACATGTATTCGCAATCCCTTCATTCTATCCTCTTTTTTTTCAGTCATTTTTATACTTTTTTTGCCAGTTTGAAAAGTGAGTCATAAAAACCGTCAATGTTTGTTCCATCCATTGCAGATATTCCCACAATGTCATATTCTGGAAATGCCGCTTCTACCATCTTAATATTTGAATCTTTTAAATCTATCTTATTTGCTACTATTAATACAGGAATTTTTCGTGCAACAAGGTTCCCTATTATTGTTATATTGACTTGCGAATATGGATTTTCCGTCGAATCCAGCACAATAACAACAGCCTCCATATCATCAAGCCATTTTATTGATTCAATGATTCCCTGTGTCGCCTCTTTAGCTCTTTTTTTTGCTTCTTTTTTCTTTAGTCCATGTTTCAAAAAATCTTCATAATCTATCTTAGTTGCTATTCCTGGAGTATCTACAATTTTAAATGTCATAATTTTGCCGTTATGATTTATTTCTACTTTTTCCTTAAATTGTATATCTCGTGTTTCATGAGGAATACTGCTTGCAATGCCCAGTTCTTCACCCATCCAAGTCTTGCATATCAAATTTGCCAGTGTTGTCTTTCCTGAATTTGGCGGTCCATAAAACCCCACTTTTATATTGCTCTTGCTTTTAAAAAAAGATAAAAATCTTTTCGAAAATTTTTTAAATATATTCATCATCTTATTTAAAATCTCTGACCTTTAATAAATCTTGTGTCAGTATAGCCAACATTTCTTTTTACCATTTCTCTTTGCATATTCATGCCTCCCTTATCTGCCTTTTTAAATGCATAAGCAATTCTCTCACCGCTCCATCCAGCTGTTTTTAATTTTTCTTTTATATCGCCATCGCTCAATCCAGCATTTCTTGAGTTTTGCACAAAATTAGTTAAATTAAACAAATCATTTTTGTTTTTGAAAAGGCTATTTTCATAATTCTTTTTATACCACATTTGTAGCAGCAAATATACAATAATTGTTGCCATTACCAAAATACCTATCCACAGGGCTAATCTTGTCCAAGGAAATACTGCCTGGCACTCTTTATCTCCAGGCTTGCATATGGGCTTGCCGTTATTGCTAGTTATACTCAATTCGCTAATCTCAGGCGAAATAAAGGCCCCTATTCCAGAAACATCAACACTTTCCTCAACAAAAAAGTCAATTGTCTTGCTCGTAGATTTTATCGGAATATAAGTTCCCCCACCCTCATTTAATGGCTTCTCCCCATAATTTGATGCAAAATTTATACTTTTTAGAGGGTAACTTAAAAATAAGAATGCCTCTTTAGCCCCCTCTTTAGGAGTAATCTTTATAGAATATCTCGTAAGTAAATCCTTTTTCCCATTATCTGAAAAGCTCGATATAACTTCGAACACAATATCTACATCATAATTTTTCAAATACCAATTTATTATGCTCTCCTTTAAGATATCTGCATTATCTGCATCCTCTCCTGAAATCTCTTCAACGTAATCGCTTCGAATATTTGACAAACTGCCAGCCATATCAATTATGCCTTTTTCACTCACACTCACAGAATATGGCACATCCATCTTCAAAAGTTCCAGCATAATCCTGCTATAATTTTCTTCTGAACTAGCATCAATAAAGTCCTTCTCTAATTTATTGACAGCTTCTTTTATTTCATTCAATTTAGTGATATTAGTTATAGCTGTCTTTATTTGCTGCGATAACAAATTTATTTCAGAACTTAAATTGGATAATCTTCTCTTGTATTCTATTAATGTCCAATTTGAGGAAACTTTAGCGTTGCCTACATTTACCTTAAATTTTTTAGAAGATTTAAGCCCCTCTTTGCTTATAACATTTACATCTATTTCAAATTCTCCTCCCTTCAAATATTGGTAACTTACGCTCTTTCCAGTTGTAGCCTTAGTTGTTGAATTATCTCCAAAATTCCATGTAGATAAAGTCAGATTATAACTACTCGTTATTAAGAATTTCGTCTCTAATCCCATATAAATTATCTTTGGGTTTATATCAAAATCAAAACTTTCTTCTACTGAAATATTCTCTTCAAAAACAATTTTATCTCCCAATGTCAATGTAAAGTTTTTCCCGTTTACCCCTAAAGGAATCTGAAATTTTAATTTGCTCAAGTCTAATATCAAATTATTTCCTTCTATTTCTCCAGTCTTTTTTTCTAACTCATAAATCTTCGCATCTCCCACAACACTAAGCCCTCCTCTTTTAAATTTAAGATTAGAATTACTAAATTGCAATTTCTGGTTTGTTCCAGTTAGTTTAATTGGGACTATGCATCCTTCTGTCGGGCAGATTACCCCTTTATCTTTATTCGTTTCATATTTTTCCGATAAATATTTGAAAATATAATCTCCAAGCTTGCCAGAATAAATTTTTTCAAATTGCTCGCTATTTATTTCAATTGTTTTTTGATTATATTCTAAAGGATAAGCATGCATCTCAAAATCACTCTCAAAATTACCACATACTGGTTTTTCAACTTCAGATAGTATTTGATAGTCTTCTGGTCCTCCAGAATTTATGATGCAAAGAGTAAAATTCGTTTCAGAAGAAAAACTATAATTAATTATACAGCTGACCTCTTCAGTTTCTTCTATATTTTTTGGCAGCATGCACTCGCCTATTTCAACATTGCCTTTTTCCATTGCCATTTGTAAGTCAGCTGCTGCTCCTGTTTTATTTATTCTTGCACCAACTCTATAAGCTGGTCCAGGGCCAACGCTAATATTTTCGCATATCTTATTCTCTGCTCCCCCTCCAATTATAACCCATCCAGTTTCAGCAGCCGCATCAAAACACCCATAACTCTTGCTCGAGCAAGCCAAATCATTATATTCGCTTGAAGCAAGAATTCTTTCTCCCTTCCCTAAAATATCTACTCGTAATGGCTCATTGCAGACATCTAAAAGGTCACTTTCTACATTAAATCCTAATGAGTCAACATCCTGTATATTCTCTCCAATTATCTTAAATCCTACTGTTTGCTCACCATCGAGTTCAATTGAAGTTATTGCTCCCTTTGCACTATACTGTTCCTTGCATTGTACGCTCGTGCAATTATAATTCACATTCTGCCTTAAACTATTATTTAAAATAAAATCAATAAGTTTCATCTGCCCCCCAAGATTGCTTTTTAACAATGAATCACCCAGTTCATTCTTCAATGTTATATTAATACTTCCTGTTATTGTATCTCCAATTCTATATTTTTTTTGCAATGAATGAGAATTGTATTCAAAGCTTGAGCTGACAAGTACGAAACTAAAAAACAATGCTAAAACAAACACTAATGTGATACTCTCTTTTTTCATTTAAATACCCGTTAATTTTAATTTAAACATCAGAATTCCTCTCGTCTCTGACAGTTTTTCGCAAAACAAAAATAAACAATCATTATAGCAAACAAACTCAATATTCCCTGCATCCAACCAAAGAAAGGCAGTGTAAGCGTTGACCCTCCGCAAGGTATTTCGTTAATTTGACCCTCTCCACTTTCACACGCAGTTTTTGCATCATTACAATCAGCAGGAGTATTCCAACTGCTACAATTCGCAGGAGTTGATGTAAAAATTTTATGGGATACCGAAGTTATTTTTTCATTTATACAATCCCCATCGAATTTCATATTAGTAGTACAGGAATGCTTTTGTATTACTGCTCCACTGCCATCTCCAGGACCAGAGTCAGGACCAGGCGGGGATTCAAATGTCTCTTTATATGCGCATGCACTATTTTCCCACACACATTTGCAGGTCCAACCAGAACTGCTGCATTTCGTAGCATCATAACTTGGTTCTTCTGTTTTTCCACCGTTAGCATCAGCCTCACATATTCCTTGACCCAAAGAAGTATATTTAGCACAACCGGTTGTTGGTACTGGCAGAGGCGCAATAGGGGTTCTATCCAATTTAATAATCTGGCTTGTTTCTTTGTCACTTCCTTCCTTCGCAATAAAATATAATTCTAATATATTATGATTATCACTATCTCCAGTTTTTCCTGCTTCAATTAATTTTGCAAGATGATTATTTGGATTAAATTCAAAAGCTGCAAGAGTTGTTTGACGCCATGTCTCAGCTTTTACTTTTATCATATTCTCAGAAATAGAATCATCTACAGCATTATCATCATCCCAAATATCAAAACTCACGTTCTTGTCTAATGTAAATCCTCGAGCAATAATCCAGATTTTATCATTCATTGTAAAGAGTTTCTCCGGTACAATCCCCGGGGAGAGAGAATCCTTCTTAATACCCCAATATGCTTTTTTATCAAGAGGAGCTGGTGGCAGTGGTTGTCCACTACATCCACTATAATTAAATGTGCAATCTGCTTTACAACTTAATGCGCCATTTCCTCTGCCTTCGGCACAAGTTTTTCCATTTAGATTAGTTCCATCACACTCATCTTCCCCATTAATTATTCCATCCCCGCATAACTCTTCCCCTCCATCGCTTCCTGCAGAACTGCAACAGATAACATTTGCATAATTTGTTCCATTTGCAAGCTCTAAATGCGCGTTCGTGGCGCTAGACAATTTTACAATCGCCTTTTCATCTCCAGAACAGCTTTGTTTTAATGAACATTGCAAATCCGAATAGCAAATGCTTGTGCCGTAACTTCCCCCTGGTCCACTTGCATGTGCATTTGTTCCACTGCTCAATTTAAGAACGGTGTTTACAGTGCCATCACATGTCCAAGGAGTCTCTCCAATGTCTGCACTTTCCCCAAATAACTTATTATAACAAATTTCAGTATTATAATTTCCTGCCCCGTCATGTACTTCTCCGTGGGCATTCGTTTCACTGCTAATTCTAAGAATTACATATTTATCATCACTGCACTGATTTTGTGCACTCACAAAAGAAGCAGATATTAGAAATACAAACAAGCTAAAAAACCCAATTACTCTCTCTTTTTTCATCCAAGATAATATAATTTTATCTTTATAAATATTCTTCTTTTTAGTACTTGCTTACCTTTGTGAAGTTACTGACGCCAACCACTAAGATTTCTTATAGCACCCATCAAGGAGATAATTATCTTGATATTATTGTCAAAATTTAATTTTGTATGGATGATTTTCTAGTTTTTACTTCATAAATCTAAATAGGCTCTCTTTTCATTCCATCAGCAAATTAGTAATTTCTCCAAAAATAAAACTTAACTATCTTAGAATTGCTATTATTGGTTGTCGCACTTATAATTCGCTCATTAGAATAAACGTCCTTGTCTTCAATAACAACATCTCCACAATTCAAATTATCTATGTCGCATATAGAAACATTAAATCCGATTTTAGGATTTTCTATTCTACTTTCCAACCAGGCAATTACACTCTGTTCTGCATCAGTTTTTGTATTATCATCTTCCACAATCTTTGTCCTCAACCCTTCATCCTTCGCGAAATTATCCATCAAAGGCAATGTAAGTTTAAGGATATCTTGATTTTGCGCCGTTAGACTAGGAGGATAGAATAAGAATATTCCCCCCACAACTATTAAAACAGCAAAAACAGCTTCCATTATCCTCCATATTCCCCTATTATTCACCATACCTTCACCGTTAAATCTGCAAACTCAACTCTCCCGTTAATTCTTATAATTTCCATCCTTTCACTTCTTGAAAATACTTCCAAAGAGGAAGGGATATTTTTTTTGCCTTCTATAATCTCTCCAGAATCAAGCTTAATTTGAAATCCAAAACTTGTTCTTCCCGGAAGATTAAACTCCTTTTTTAATCCATCATAATTATTATAATAACTTTCATTCAACAATAAAATTTTCTTTTCAGATAATACTTTCTTTTTTTCTCCTCCTACAACCCTATAAGAACCANCAGGAGCAANAGTAGTTCCAGAAGGCGCATCGCTCGATGTAAAATCCTCACTAAACTTCACAATTGCTTTTCCATTTGTTNCNNCNCCNTCGTAAAATCCTCCCTTTATCTCAAATTGAACTATCTCTCCCATAGTTTCAGTAGAGTTTACATCAACCCCATGACTATTTTCAACCCTGACTCTTTTATTATCTAATTCGTTAGCAACTCCTTTTATCTCAACACTTGCCAAATCATCTCCTTGCGTAGAAGAATTAAGTATAACCGAAAAACTTTCTAATTCCACACTAATGTTTTTCTTTACTTCATCTAATGTATAACTCAAAGAACTATCAACAATTCTTGAAGTTTTTGATGGGCTGAAAAAATAAATCGCAAACAAGACAAAACTTACAAATATGAAAAAAGACAATATCACTTCTATATGGCTTAACCCTCTTTTTTCCATATAATCTATTCTTATTATAGATTTATATAACTTGTCATTCATTCTTTTCCATGACTCAATATGAATCATTGATTTTAAAGATAAAGGAAAAAAAAGAATTAAAAGATATCTCTGATTCTTTAATTCTCGACTTAATAGAAAATTATCAGAAAAAACATCCTCTCCAATTATCTCAACTTTCAGATAAGCAATTAAAGCCAATGATAAAGCAGATTAGAACAGAATTAAGATTATACACCGGCAGATTCCAAAAAGGTGTAAAAAATAGAGATTCTCTTTTTGAACAAAATAAAATCTCTGAATTATTAAAAACACATACTTCGACATCAGAGAGAATTAATTTTTATCCTCAATTAAAAGAAAAAATTTCTTCATTAAATATTAAATCCATTCTAGACTTAGGGTGTGGTTTAAACCCCATCGCACTTGCTTCAAAAGAAATAGAATATTCTGCCTGCGATATAAAAGAATCTGAAATCTCATTAATAAATAAATTCTTTAAAAATAATCAAATTGAAGGTAATGCGTTTATCTTTGACCTAAGAAAAATAGAAAATCTCCCTTCCTTGCCAAAGGCAGATTTATGCATAATATTTAAAGTTTTAGACATCCTTGAAAAAGAGAATCATAAAATAGCTAATGCAATAATCTCAAATTTAAATTGCAAATATCTCCTAATCAGCTTCTCCACAAGAAAGCTCTCAGGCAAACCAATGTCAAATCCAAAGAGATACTGGCTTGAGAAATTACTTGATTATAATAATCTTTCTTTTGAGATCTTCTCTTCAAACAATGAGATTTTTTATTTGATTAGAAAATAACCCTCGACAAACTAAATATAGAATAAACCTTCTAAGAAATCAATACCTCTCTACCTTCAAACCTTTTATTCTT
>C687J35174_10005222_pt1 | contig 17193 bp, 21 predicted proteins | sample RifCSPhighO2_01_FD_35174 | JGI IMG/M metagenome (IMG submission 35174) | reverse complement strand
ACATATTCAGCATGGACTCGCTGTTCGTTGTGATGAAAGGCGAGGAAGGGTGCTCTATATTCTGCCGCGGCGACATGGCTTCATACGAAGGCTACAGGTCCGAGCGCGTGGATTTCACAAGCTCCGAGAATTGTTTCGTCGCGGGCTTCATATACGGTTATCTTTTGGGATGGCCCCTTAACAAGACGGCAAGGCTTGCCAACACCCTGTGCGCAATAGGCGGCACGGAATACGGCAGCAGGCGGAAAGTCCCGACAAAAGAAGAGATGCAGAAGATAATGGGATTCGTTGCTGCCCGCTGAAAGTTTGTATAGCCAATTTCTTCGCTCGCGGCAACGCTTTGTATTCATACAACCGCTGTGTCAAAAAGCGGCGGTATCGAAAATCATATACCCAATATTTTAAAAAGCAGCGACCTTGGATATCCCATGAGCGGCAGCGCCGCAACCGCCTTACCTTCCACGCTAACTATGCAGTTTTTGTCGCCTGCCATGTCAGGTCTTGGATTGTTGTCGCCTTTTGTGACAAGAGGCTCCACTGACACGAGCCTGTGTATGATTGTCGCCTTCGTTGATATGCCCTCAAAGCATCCGTTCAGTGGATGGTAAACTATGACATCGCCCTTNTTCAGGTCATTCGTCTTCATGACGATGACCATGTCGCCCACATAAAGCCCTTTCCTGTAAGGAAATGAAAGGAAGTCTTCCTTTGTTATATTCAGGGCCGAATATTTGGCGTTGTTTGCGTCCCACCAGTCGGCGAAATCCGCAGAGTGTTCCATGGACGGCGTAACCACGGACGTCACTGGCACCGTAGTCCCAAAGAGAAATCCCACGGCCTGATAGGCTGCGAGTGCAATTATGACTGCCAGCGCCAGTTCCGCGATTTCTTTTTTCATCCCCATCTAATCACGCGCCACGTCAAGGATTGCGCCGTGCAGGGTCTTCGTGGCTGCCACATAGTTCGCAAGATACGGCGTCCATTTCTCGCCGTTGAGGCCGGTCACCAAGCCGCCCGCTTCTTCCACAAGCAATGCAGGCGCTATGTCCCACGGCTTCTCATTGAGCATCAGCGAGCCGTCCACCTTCCCGGAGGCTATCCACGCCAGCTGCACCATGGCAGAGCCGGGTATCCGAAAATCGTGGTGAAATTTTTCAGCCAACTTGTCAAATTTCTTTCGCACGAACGGGTCGCCTATCCCCCAGAAGCCGCCGAACGCCACCATGAAGTTCTCTTTGCGCGATGAAACCCTTATTTTTTTCCTGTTAAGGAACGCACCCTTCCCCTTCTCCGCGGTGTAAAGCTCCCTGTCGCACGGTATGTAAATCACCGAGAGCACAATTTCTCCTTTCCTTTCCAGCGCTATGCCAACCCCGAAGAGCGGCACCTCAACGACAAAATTATGCGTCCCGTCCAGCGGGTCAATTATCCACTTGCTCTCGGACGAGCCGCTTTCGCCGGATTCCTCGGCAAGCACAGCGTGTTCCGGGAATACCTTTCTTATCGTTGATATTATGACTTTTTCCGCGTCAAAGTCCGCCTGCGTTGCGAAGTCGCGGGCGCTCTTGTAATGCAGCTTGTTTATATTGCCGTAATATTTCATGAGAATCCTGCCTGCTGCGCGGGCGGCTTTCACGGCAACTTCCATCTCCTTTGACATTATTATAGACGGCATCGCAGGCTTAAAAAGAAAGCCGCGGCTTGGGCATGGCGTATTGCGAAAGCATAAATTCCCCGGCGGCTTTCCTTGTCATTTTAGGCAAAGATGGGGCATGAATAATTTTAAAAACTATTAACCTATTTAATCAGTGATCACAATGGACGAAAAACTTCTTCAGGGCATCAAGGACGCCGAGGCAAGGGCGGCCGAGATTATAAGGAATGCCGAGAGCGACAGGGAGAAGACTATTTCTAATGCTAGGAAGGAAGCTGACAGGCTCTTTGCAAAGGAAATCTCCGAATACGGGAAGGAGATGCAGAAATACGCCGAGTCCGAGAAAATCAAGACAGAGGAGCGGAAAAAGGCGATAAACGCCGAAAAGGCGAAGGCCTTCAAGGCGATAGCGAAAGCCGCGGAAGAGAATGCAGAGAAGGCCGTGGAATGCGTTGCCGAAGAATTCGAGAAAATCATAAAAGGCTGAATATTCAAGGGTCGTCAATTTTATGTTCCGTCCGGAAAAGATGAGCAAGGTAACCATAGCCGCGCCCAAGGCTTGCATGGAAAAAGTGATAGGCATACTCTACGATTTCAACGCGCTCCACATAGAGGATTACACCGACAAGGAACTGCCGGCGGGTTCCCCTCTTTCGGACGCTGAGAAGGCTTCCGAACTGCTTCTGGACGTGAGCGCGATAAAATCCGTGCTCGGGCGTTGGATGCCTTCATATGCAGTCAAAGCAGGGGACGTTTCTCTTGGCGAAGCCGAGCGTGTGATAAAGGGCGTCAGGGAGAAAGCGTCCAAGCTTTACGGGCGGATGAAGGCTTTGGAAGACGAGGAAGCCGAGCTTGGAAGGGAGGAGAAGACCCTTGCGTTTTTGAAGGAAGCGGGAATCAGCAGCTTTGGCCAGCTTAGCGGCTACGAGACGCTTGAGATGGCGTGCGGCTACTTGAGAAGGCCTGTAAGCCTGAAAGAGGCGATAGTGTTCAGTCCGAACAGGGAAAAAGCCCCGGCAGTCATATTCTACAGGAAAGGCGACGAGCAGACAAAAAAGGCCGTGATGGAAAGCCTCGTTGAGGAAAGAATAGAGGCCGGGGGAAACAGGGAAGTCTCCTCGTCGCTGCGCAAAGCCTTAGGAAGAAAAAAGGAGATATTAGCGCAGAAGCAGGGAATAGAGGGCGAGATGAAGACGCTTGCCGGCTCGGCGGAAAGCATCCTTGGAATAGAAACGGCCCTGTCGGAACGGCTGAAGAAAAGCGAGGCGCCTTTGAAATTCGCTGTAAGCAGCAACGCTTTCGTGGTGCAGGGCTGGGTGCCCGAGAAGAATGTGGCAATGCTTGAGGAAAAGGTAAAGGGCCTTACGAAAGAGGCGTACATGCACGCTGAAGAGGACGAGAATGCCCCAACCAAGCTCAACAACCCGAAGGTTGCAAAGCCCTTTGAGTTCTTCCTTGACCTTTATTCGTTGCCCCGCTACAACGAAATAGACCCGACGTGGTTCATATTCTTGTCATTCCCCATTTTCTACGGCTTCATGCTCGGCGACATGGGCTACGGTCTTGTGATACTTGCGCTCTCGCTCGCGCTGCGCCCGAGGCTCAAGAATATACGGGCGCTGATAGACATTTCCATAATATCCGCCGTCTCCACGATAATATTCGGCTTCATATTCGGGGAGTTTTTCGGCGCCGAAGAAATCTTTGGCAATCACCTGACGGTGTACTTTCACAGGATAGAGCAAGTCAGCCAGCTCATACTTGCTTCGGCGCTGATTGGACTTGTGCACATAAACGCAGGTTTCATACTTGGCTTTATCAACGAAAAGCGCCACCACGGCTGGACAAAGGCGATACTTGCCAAAGGGTCGTGGCTCCTGCTGGAAGCGGGCGCCACCATGGCGGCGCTGTCAATGCTCGGCTACGCAAACACTGGCATAATGGCGCCGGTTGCAGTCATGATAGTCTCTGTTGTAATGATTTTGAAGGGAGAAGGAATCGCGGGCGTGTTTGAAGTCCCTGCACTGCTTGCCAACGTGCTCTCTTATGCGCGTTTGGCAGCCATAGGGCTCGCTTCCGCATCGCTTGCCATCGTGGTCAACGACATGGCCGGCCCTCTGTTCCAAGGCGGGATTGTTATGTCGGTATTGGGAGTTGTCGTGCTGGTCATAGGGCACTCCATAAACATGGCAATGGGCATAATGGACGCTTTCCTGCAATCAATGAGGCTTCATTACGTTGAAGCTTTCGGAAAGTTCTACAAGGGCTCAGGCAAGCCCTACATGCCTTTTGGGGGCGGCAAAGAGGATAAATAATGCTCATGACTATAGTGAAAGGATATAATATGAAGGCATTTAGTGCCTTTCGCATATAGCACGGGCATTTAATATCTCTAATATTTATGCCCGATGTTATATAACTAAAAGAGGTGTATTTGAATGGCAGTGGAAGGAATGACAGCATTGGGTGCAGGATTGGCCATAGGGCTTACGGCCATGGCAGCGGCTTATGCGGAAAAGGAGATAGGGGCCGCTGCGGTGGGCGCAATGGCGGAAAAGGAGCAGCTCTTTACCAAGGGCCTTATTCTGACCGTAATACCGGAAACTCTGGTAATATTCGGCTTGGTAGTGGCTTTGCAGATATTGGCGTAAATTTTATTTTTTTACGCTTTCGAATCCGTTTGGTGCTATATAAATGGGAATTGAAGAGATGGCTTCGGGAATACTGGGCGAGGCGGAAAAGAAAGCCCAAGCCATACGTCAGTCTGCCCGCGAGGAAGAACGCGCGGTAGCCGATGAGGAGAAAAAAAAAGCAAAATTGGAAAAGGAAATAATAAGGAACAGGACTGACGCCGATATAGCGCGCCTAGAAACCAGGGAAATAGCCTCGGCCCGCATCATGATGAAAAAACAGGTGCTGGATGAGAAGAAAAAGGCAATAGATTCGGTATACGACAACTTCTTCTCCGAGATGGACAAGGAAATAGGCAGGGAGGATCTTCTCGCCACGCTTTTTGAAGCCGGCAAGGCCAAGCTCGGTGGCGCGGATAGGATTTACGTTAATGCAAAAGACGCTGGCGCGGCGAAGAAGCTTTGCAAGGACGTCCGCGCGAAGAACATGGACGGTGGCGTGATACTGGAAAAAGGCAGCGAGTCCGTGGACCTGAGCATGGAAACGCTGCGCAGTTTGCTCAGGCAACGGACGCTCAAGGGCGTCTCTAACGCGCTTTTTGGTGATTGAATGGAAACGCATTCGTATGCGGTCGCGCGGGCAGGAGTCATGAGGTCGTTCCTCCTTTCAAGGGAGGACTACGCCAAGATGAAAAGGATGGGGTTGCACGAGATGATACGTTCGCTGGAAACCGGCCAATACGGCGCGGAAATAGCAAGCTTAGGCGCGCTTTACAAGGGAGCTGAGCTGATAAACATGGCGCTGAATGCCAGCATAGCCGGCGCTGTGAACAAGCTGATACGCATAGCGAACAAGAAGAGCGCAAGGAACGTCATATCGCTTTATGCCGACAAGTGGGTGTACGCCAACCTGAAGCTCGTGGCAAGGAAGGTCGTGAACGGCCTTTCAGACGAGGACATGAAATACGGAATAGTGCCCGTGACTCCGACTACGCTCGCCTTTTGCACAAGGTCGGCAAAAAGCGCAGAATCCGCATGCAGCGCCATAGCAAGAATAACGGGCATCAAGGCAGAGGTTATATCAAGACATATAAGGGAAAAAGATACGGCTTCCCTAGAAAACGAGATAGACAGGCATTACTACGCAAGGCTTGCAAGGCTTGCCGGCGCAAGCAAGGATGTAAAAAAATTCTTCTCTTTGATGAGCGAACTTATCAATGTCAGGAACATAATGCGCATGAAGCATCATGGCATGCCGGCTGAAGCGATATCAAAGTTCATTATAGGCGCGCCTTCGGCTCTGGCTTCCAAGCTGCTTCAGCATGATTACAACGCGGCGCTTGCCCTTCTTGAAAAAANCAACNNGGNGCTTGCCCAAGGGGTAAGGGCAAAAAGAACGCAGCTGGAAAACAACGCAGAGAGGATGCTGTTAAGGAGCGCGGCTGCAATGATGCGCAGGCAGCCGCTCTCCGTATCGCCGGTTTTCGGTTACATGATAAGAAAAGAAGCCGAGGTAAGGAACATACGACTCTTGGTCAACGCCAAGATGACGGGCCTTTCAGAAAGTTTTGTTGAGGAGACTCTGGTGGAATAAATGAACATATCGGTAATAGGTGACGAGCATTTTGTGGCGGGCTTCAACATAGCCGGCATAAGCAGGGCGCGCGTCGTGGACAAGGACAGCGCAGGCAAGGCCGTTGAGGACGCGGTAGCCGCAGATAATGCCGTGGTGATAACAAATAAAACCGTTTACGACATGCTTAATCCAAGGATGAGGGAAATCGTGAACACTACAGTGAAGCCGACCTTCGTCATACTGTCGCACGACGTCGGCGCGGAAGAGAACCTTAGGATGATGATAAAACGTTCACTGGGAATAGACCTGTGGAAGATAGAAGGAAAGGAAACTACAGTGTCTAAAGTCTCTCACAATAAAGACGTAACATTGAGGGAAAGGAAAGAAGGCAATACATTAATATTTGAGGGAACATACGTTGAGGTTACAAAAAAGAGCAAAGAACTACAGTTAAAAGGCATTCCTGTATCAGATCCAGAAAATCCCAAAAACTTACTTGATACTTGGGTTATAACCGTTAAAGACGTAGTAGGAGTTTAAATTTGGATATTTTTGTCGAATTAACTGTGGAAATAAGAAAAAGGATGTGATCAAATGGCAACAATACATAGAGTATCCGGTCCGGTGGTTACGGCCGAAGGGCTGGACGCAAGGATGTACGACGTCGTGCGGGTGGGAAAAGAAAAGCTCGTGGGCGAGGTTATAGAGATAAACGGCAACAGGGCCGTGATACAGGTCTACGAGGACACGTCCGGCATCGCGCCGGGCGAACCGGTAGAAACGACGGGAATGCCGCTCATGGTGGAACTTGGACCCGGAATACTCAACAATATTTACGATGGCATTCAAAGGCCGCTGCCNGAATTGCAGAAGGTCATGGGCGACTTNATAAAAAGAGGCGCGACAGTCAGTTCGTTGGACAGAAAGAAGAAGTGGAAATTCGTTCCGTCCGTGAAGAAAGGGCAGGAAGTTGGAGAAGGCGAAATTCTCGGCACTGTCAAGGAAACAAACACCATAGAGCACAGGGTGCTTTCGCCTTTTGCCGGCAAGGTTGAAGAAATAAAGGAAGGCTCGTACACCGTTGAAGAGACCGTTGCCAAAATCGGCGAGAAGGAAATTTCTTTGATGCAGCGCTGGCCCATCCGTGCCGCGCGAAGGGTCAAGGAAAAGCTCGTGCCGGACACCCCGCTGATAACAGGCATAAGGATACTTGATTCGCTTTTCCCGCTGGCCAAGGGCGGGACTGCATCTATACCGGGGCCGTTCGGCGCCGGAAAAACAGTGACCCAGCAGAGTCTTGCCAAGTGGAGCGATGCCGACATAATAGTTTACGTCGGATGCGGCGAGCGGGGAAACGAGATGACTGAAGTTCTCGTTGAATTCCCGCAGTTGATAGACCCGAAGTCCGGCAATCCGCTCATGGAGAGGACGACGCTGATAGCCAACACAAGCAATATGCCGGTGGCTGCAAGGGAGGCTTCCATTTACACGGGCATAACCATAGCCGAATATTACAGGGACATGGGCTATGACGTGGCTGTGATGGCGGACTCCACGTCGCGATGGGCGGAAGCCATGCGAGAAATCTCTTCAAGAATGGAGGAAATGCCCGGCGAGGAAGGGTATCCCGCTTACCTGTCTGCAAGGCTCTCTGAATTCTATGAGCGCGCAGGAAAAGCCGTGCTGCTTAACGGCGGCATGGGATCCATAAGCATAATCGGCGCCGTGTCGCCGCCGGGCGGCGACTTCTCGGAGCCCGTGACCCAGTCAACGCAAAGGATAACCAAGGCGTTCTGGGCTCTGGATGCTGCGCTTGCGAACAGGCGGCACTTCCCTTCCATAAACTGGACAACCTCTTACAGCCAGTACGAAAGCTCGCTTGCGCCTTGGTACAACGAAAACGTCGCGCCTGAATGGAGCGCCGTCATAGGCAAAATAAAAAGGATACTTGCCGAGGAGCAAAGGCTGCAGGAAATCGTCCAGTTAATCGGCTCGGACGCGCTGCCGGAGAAAGAGCAGATGACCATGGAAATCGCTAGGGTCATAAGGGAGTTCTTCCTGCAACAGAACGCTTTCCACGACGTAGACAGCTATTGCGCCCCGGCCAAGAGCATGAGGATACTCCAGTCAATACTTATGTTTGACGAAAAAGCCCGTGCCGCAATAGAAGCCGGCATTAGCGCAAGGGACATACTGTCGGTGAAGTCCCGCGGCAGGATAGCCGACGCCAAATTCTACAAGGAGTACGNNAAGATATTNGACGAGGCCGATGCCGGCATAGAGAATGAAATAAGCGAGATGGTGAGGAAAAATGCTGCTTAAGGACTACAAGACGATCAACAGGATAGCAGGGCCGCTGATTTTCGTGGAAAAAACGCACGAGGTCGGCTACGGCGAACTCGTGAACATAACCCTGCCAAACGGCGAGAAGCGCCTCGGCCAGGTGCTGGACACGTCAAAGGACGCGGTCACCGTGCAGGTTTTTGAAGGGACGACCGGCATGGATAGGGGCGCATCGGTGCGCTTCCTTGGCGACGTTATAAAGGCCAAGGTCAGCGAGGATATGCTGGGACGCGTGCTTGACGGCTTTGGCAATCCCATTGACGGCGGCCCCGAGATAATTCCCGAGGATGAGATAGAAGTAACAGGAGCTGCCATGAATCCTTACTCCCGGGCGTCTCCTCAGGATTTCATACAAACAGGCATATCCACGATAGACGGCATGAACACGCTGGTAAGGGGGCAGAAGCTTCCCATATTCTCTGGCGCAGGGCTGCCGCACAACGACATAGCCCTGCAGATAGCAAGGCAGGCAAAAGTCGTTGGCAAGGAGGAGAACTTCGCAATAGTCTTTGCCGCAATGGGCATAACAAGCGAGGAATCGAGGAAGTTCATGAAAAGCTTTGAGGAAACCGGCGCAATAGAGCGCGCCATAGTATTCCTCAACCTTGCGGACGACCCGGCGACCGAGCGGCTCATAACCCCGAGAATGGCGCTGACTGCAGCGGAATATCTCGCGTACAAGAAGGACATGCACGTGCTGGTGATACTTACGGATATGACGAATTACTGCGAGGCGCTGCGGCAGATTTCCTCGGCAAGAAACGAGATTCCTGCAAGGCGTGGCTATCCTGGATATATGTACACGGACCTTGCATCCATATACGAGCGCGCAGGCATCATCAAGGGCAGGAAAGGAAGCATAACGCAGCTGCCTATACTGACGATGCCTGGCGACGACAAGACGCATCCTATACCAGATCTTACCGGCTACATAACCGAGGGCCAGATACAGCTTGGCCGGGACCTTAGCAGGAAGGGCATATTCCCGCCAATAGATGTGATGCCGTGCCTCTCAAGGCTCATGAACCTTGGCATAGGCAAGGGCAAGACAAGGGAGGATCACAAGAACGTGTCCGACCAGCTTTACGCCTGCTACGCCCAAGGCCGCGACCTTCGAAGCCTCTCTGCCGTTGTAGGCGAAGAGGCATTGTCTGAGCGGGACAGGCGACTGTTGAAATTTGCCGATGCGTTCGAGGAAAAATTCGTTAGCCAAGGCCATGACGAAGACCGGAGCATTGAAAGGACTCTGGACATCGCATGGGAGATTCTCTCGCAGCTGCCGGAAGACGAGCTTACAAGGATATCGCCGGAACTCAAGCAGAAGTATTACAAGGGAAAGTGATATGCAGAACATCAACCCGACAAGAGCCGAGCTCCAGAACGTCAAGAGCAGGATAAAGCTCGCGGACTCGGGCCATAAGCTTCTGAAGAAAAAGAGGGACGGCCTGATAATAGAGTTTTACAGTGTCCTCAAGGACGCAAAGAATATGCGCAGCGAATTGAACGAGCTTTACAAAAAAGCCTACGGCTCCATGATGGAAGTTTCCGCACTTGAAGGGACGACGGAAATAAAGAGCCTGTCGCTTGCCCTCAAGGATCATCCGTCCGTGGAGCTTTCCGTCAAAAATATCATGGGCGTGAAGATACCGCAGATAGCCAAGGGCAAAATCCGCAAGACCCTTGAAGAGCGCGGCTACGGATTGCTGTCCGCATCCATGCGCATGGACGAGATGGCCGAAAACTACGAAATTCTTCTCGAAAAAACCCTCGAAGTCGCTGAAGTTGAAACAAAGCTTCGAAAGCTGCTTATGGAAATAGAAAAGACTAAGCGAAGAGTCAATGCATTGGAATACATCCTAATCCCGCAACTCCAGCAGCAGAAGCGCATCATCGCCCTGCACTTAGAGGAAATGGACCGCGAAACGACGTTCCGCCTCAAGAAAATCAAGCTGAAGGTTCTGGCGAAGTGAAGTCAAACCCGCATTTTGCATTTTAATTAAATTATATATCTAAGCCGTGGTGGCATTTTAATAGTTTTTCATCGAACTTAGTACATGAGTTTCATAAAAGGAAATTTGATGTTTGATGAGGGCTACCTAGCGCCTCGGGAATGAGATATGGCAGCGATTTCGCGATGAAGTTGGTTTACGTGCCAGTAGGAGAAGACGAGCAGCCGTTGATATATAAAGGCAGATTGGGTGCTAATGGGTTCGATTCCTCCTCTTTCTTGAAAGATGCAGAGATAACGCACGGGATAAAATTAGCAAAGAAAAGCCACACATACGAAGGATTGGGAGAAGGGGAAGTATCTGATAGAAATCCTCTTGTTATTGCAATAAGAGTGAAAGAAAACAGGTTAGCGCGCGATCCTTCTCAAAAAGCACCGATGATGCGTTTCAGATATAATACGAGAGCTGAAACAGACGAATTTCTGCGAGAGTTGGGTTCCGAGTTCAGTCCTGCATATATGATGCGGGTTTTGGAGAAAATACGGCAAAACATAAGATACGGCCAAGAAGCAGAAGACCTCTTGGACGATATAATCAGAAGTAGGAGCGGAATATGCAGGGATTTTGCATGCCTGTTGGATTATTCCGTGAATAAGATGGGCGGGCGTTCTGATACGGCAAGAGGAAGGGCAGTAAATTTACTTGTAAGGGGGCAACCTGTTTTCCGCTCAATAGCAGAAGGCGCGTACGGATTCCATGGATGGAACGAGGTTCATTACGACGGGGTATGGAACTTGGTAGATCCTACGATATATACGAACTCGCCGGAAGACGTAAAAGGAAGGGCAATAAATGAAACAAGAGAGATATATTTTTTGGAACCACCGGCATTTTTCATTGACTTTGTGGACAGTCCTCGTGTGCGAGAAATAACTGGTGGAAAAATTGCGGTAATGAATCCCGCCATAACAGCAAAATTAGTTGCATGCGAAATAACGAATTAATAGAGCGTCCACCAAATAGAAAGATGCGCAAACTAACCCGGAACCATAAGCTCCTCTTCGCGCTTGTCATAAGCTTGGCATAATATTGTTCTGGAGGGGAGTCTGGGGCTTCTTGACATCTATCTCTTTCCCGCGAGCCCCGAGACGAGCTTTTGGTTGTCAGCGGCCGCGGCGTTGCGATACTTATCGCCACAGGCTATATGGCGCGGAGCTTGAAGTGAACGCCGGAAAAACTTTAAATTCTATGAAAAGATAATAAATTATGCAAAAAAGCAGAAAACGTCTGGAAGAACTGTATGAGAAGGCCGACAAAATACATCTTTTCGAGCAGGCAAAAGCCATACATGAGAAATTAAAGAAGCGGCTAGAGTAAGTCTTTGGGATGCATTATTTTTATTCCAAATGCGTGTTCTATTTTTGAATTTTCAAGCAGTTCCTTGTCCAATGTGACTAATGCAGAAGCGTTAGCTTCTATAGAAGAAGCCAGTATCCATCTGTCGGAACCGCGAATTCTGGAGTCAATATTTTCTATCTGAAGTGAAATTCGGTCCATATTTTTCGAGACATATGTATCGATTTTTGCATCCTTGAAAAGCTGATAGATTACTTCCAAGAAATCTTCTCTTCTATTGTAGTCCTCTATTGTCAGTGCAACGGAAAATATTTCACTTAAAGCCGGAAACGNCACAATTCCCTTATACTTATAGCNGACTAACTGCAGATATCTTCTGCAGTATCTGCCGTTCTCGGTTCTTCTGGTTTCGAGTATCACTGACGTGTCAATGTGATGCAGGGGCAACGACATCAATCTTTCTTCTTTCATATAATCTTACCGTTTCGCATCGTATAAATATTTGTCTAATGCTCAAATAAAACCTTTAATTCGTTTGCTGCATATTATTTGGCGTGAAAACGCAAGAGAAAGGTTTGGAAGAACTTTACAGGAAAGCNGACNAGATGCGCCTTTTTGAAAAAGCCAAGTCTATGATTCTAAGTCGTCTTCCGTGAAGCCAAATGCCCTCTCGTAAGCCGCATCCAGTATGGATGCTATGTCAACTGCATCTCCTTCGGTCCATGAAAGAACATGATTTTTTGGTCCACTGGTTATTTTTCTGTGCCGTTTCTATCTATACATGCATAAGCGCTGATGCCGAGTCTTTCTCCCGTGTATCCCAGTTGTATGCCCCGATGAAGGTTGCCGTATTGGGTTTCAAGAATCCATACAGAAAGATCGTTATACCATTCAATAATATTCATGCCTTTTNCATCGGCAAATTGTTTTACAGCATTAGCATAAGGAGAGAATGCTTTTTCCAGTCCATGCTTTCCGGCGCAAACGGGTTATTGGCAAGCGTTGTCATGAAATATTATGCGCCTTCAAATTTATAAAACCAAAAAATTATCAATTTAAGCCTTCCTTCCAATTAAGGGAATGCAATTCTGCGACTGCGGCGGCATGATCGTTTCCACCGGCGAGGCTGCGAAGTGCCGGAACTGCGGTAAGGCGCAGGCGATGAAGGCGTCCAAGATAACGACGCGCACCGAAAAGAAGGGAACGATAGTCATAGAGGACAACAAGCCGGATTTGCCGGAAACGGACGTGCGCTGCCCCAAATGCGCCAACACCCGCGCCTACTGGTGGCTTATCCAGACCCGCTCCTCGGACGAGCCGCCGACCCAGTTCTACAAGTGCACAAAGTGCAAGCACACTTGGCGCGAGTACAAGTAACGGCTCTAAAGCTTCTCCATNATTTTCAGGCTTATGAAGACCTTTCCTGCGGTCGTGGTATCTAAGATAAAACCGTTATTTTTTAGGAACAGCATCACGGCTTCTGTGGCGGTTCTTTTGTTCCCGTCAAGAAACGGATGCAACTGAATTATGTCCATCCACATTATGGCGGCGATTTTTGCAACCTGCCTCGTGAAGTCCCTGTCCTTGTATTTGGATTCTATCTTTGCTATAAGGGAATCCATTGAGTTTCTGTTCAGAACTGTCTCGCCGAGCCTCTTGTTTATTTCCATGATTTCGTCGGAAGAAGAGATTATTATGCGTTTGCCGTTCATGCTATTTATTTCTTCTTCCTGTTATTAAAAACCGCTTGATCATATTTCTGATTTCGTATTGTTTCTCCTTATTGGGGCTTGGGTGGGCTATAATTGACCATCCATTGTACGCCGAATTTGTCTTTGAACGAACCGTAATAATCGCCCCACGGCTGGTTGGCAATAGGCATTTCTACAGTGCCGCCTTCGGAAAGCGCGTTAAATGTAATGTCCGCTTCCTTCTTGCTGCCAGGATGGATTGAAATGTGAACATTATTGCCCTGTATCAGTTTTTGCCCGAGCGATTCAAGGGCATCGGTACCCATAAGCATGTTGTCTTTGCCAATTGGCAAGCCAATATGCATGATTTTGTTCTGGTGTTCTTTTGGTATGTTCACGCCTTCCATCGGCATGTCTTTGAAGCGGACTACTGCTGTAAATTCTCCTCCAAAAACGGATTTGTAAAACGTGAACGCTTCTTCCGTGTTGCCTGCAAAATTGAGATATACATTTAATTTTGGCATGGTATTATCCTAATTATTAATAAGCCGGTTATTTATAAAACCATGCAAACATTCAGATGGCGAGTAGTATCTGGTTTTAATTCAACGAATCAATACCGCCTTCCAAAACTGCGCCTTCTGCCGCCGGATCGGCTGGCAAATCCGCCGCCGCTTCTTTGTCCTCGATGGTCGTGCGCGCGCATGTTGATCTGTATCCTTGGGAAGTCGGGCTCTTCAACCTTTTCTATGTCCTTGACCTGCCTTATGATGTGCCTGAAAGGCTCGTGGTCCTTCGGTGAAAGGAGCGTTATGGCCTTGCCTTCGGCCTCCATTCTTGCCGTCCTGCCTATCCTGTGAGTATAAGAGTCCGGGTCGTTCGGCACGTCAAAGTTGAATATGTGGGTAACATCCTTGATGTCCAGCCCTCGCGAAGCGACATCCGTGGCAACGAGGATGTGGGGCTTGCCGTGATGGAATCCCTCCATGACGTTCATCCTCTTGGTCTGCGGCATGTCGCCGTTTATCGCCTCGGCATCCACGCTGTTTTCCCTTAGAATGCTGGCAACTATGCTGGTCATCCTCTTGGTTGCCGTGAAAATTATGGCGCGGGAAGGCTTCTCCTTCTTAATCAGGTGCAGCAGAAGCGACAGCTTCTCCTCGTCCCTGACGTTGTAATAATATTGCTTTAGCTGATGTTTCGACACGAATATCTGGGCCTTGAGCTTGACAGGCTCCTTCATGAAATTCCTGATTATGTACATTATTTCGTCAGGTATTGTAGCTGAAAACAGCATCGTCTGCCTGTTTTTCGGCAGCTTTGTTATTACCCTTCTTATGTCGTCTATGAAGCCCATGTCCAGCATTCTGTCAGCCTCGTCCAAAACAAAGAATTTGATGTTCTGGAGCTCTATTGTTCTCCTTTCGATGTGGTCAAGCACCCTCCCCGGCGTGCCGACAACGACTTCAGCCCTTCGCAGGTGGCTTATCTGAGGCTCTATTGAAACGCCTCCGAAAACGCGGCAGACCTTTATGCCGCCGAAAGAAACGGAATGCATGAATTCAGCGACTTGGTTGGCGAGTTCTCTTGTAGGCACAAGAATCAGTGCCTGGATTCCGCCGTCCCGCTTCACGCCGTGGAGTATGGGTACGGAAAATGCAAGCGTCTTGCCGGAGCCGGTCATGCTTTGCCCGATCACGTCCTTGCCTGCCATTCCCGGCGGGATGGATTTTTCCTGTATTTCAGTAGGCTCGGTTATGCCAAGCTTGTGTATAAGCTCCAGCATCCTCGGGTCTATGTTCATTTCTTCAAACTTCATACCATGATAGGTTAGAACGGAATGGTTAAATACCTTTTACGGAGGGGCTTTGCCCAAAAAGCAGCAAGCGGGCACAAGATGTTATGATTGCATTCGCATGGAACGCAACTTGTCGGCTCATTCCGGACTTATTGGGCAAGCCACGGGAGGAAAAGCCGGAAAACCCGCTAGAAATCCCCTTCAAGAATGTATTCCCATTCGCGGAAGCCCATGCTCTTGTAGAATTCCATGCCTGCTTTGTTGGCCAAGGAGGCGATAGCCCTAAAGCGCGATATGCCGCGTTTCCTGTACCATCCGGCAAACGCATTGAAAAGTGCCCTGCCTGCCCCAGACATACGGCATTTCTCACGGACGAATATGCTGACAAGCTCGCCGTATGCCGGAATGGTCTTGTATTCCTCTCTNGTAACNGCTCCGATTATATACCCGAAAATTTTACCCNGTGAAACCGCGACAAAAGTGCGAGCGTCGTCGCTTTCTATACGCTTGCTCAAATACCGTCTGCCGGATTCCGAGAGCGGCCAGTCAGGGTTCACGATAGGGTCGAAGCTTCCGGACTCAAGGACGCACAAGTCCCTGCAAAGAAGTGCTATGTCTTCCAGATCCTTCATTGTCGCCGGGCGCACGCCGAATTTCATATCCAGAATATTTGCCGGGTTAACTATAAATCATATGAAAGGAAAAGTAATGCGGATGGCAACGCATCACGAAAGGGAGCAGAGGAAGCGCATAAAAGAGCAGTCGCTTGACGAGGAGAGGAAAAAGCGGGGCGCAAAGAAGAAGGTGAAGATGATGCTGGTCATTTCCACGGCCCTTGCCGCGGTTGCCGTCATAGCGTATCTTCTTTCAAGGGCAATGGCGCCGTAGCTCGTTTTATATCTTGCAGGTCATTTATACAAATGAAGCGGATGCTGCTCGCAGAGGAAACGCTGTTCAAGGACGAGGAAGCCTTCTCTTTCGACCATGTCCCGGATGTGTTCTCCTTTCGTGACAGCCAGCTCCATGCCATGGCAACTGCGCTGAAGCCTGCAAGGCGCAGCCGGAAGGCTGCGAATCTGCTTCTCATAGGAGCTCCGGCAACCGGGAAGACCACGGCAGTGAAGATAATTTTTGACCAGTTGTCAGGCCCATTCTGCGTCCGCATAAACAGCGAGATAGCCGCGTCGCCTTACAGGGTGTTTTCAGAAATCCACCGGAAAATATTAGGGTTCCTGCCGCCGGACACTGGCATATCGCTTCCTGCGATATACGACAAGATATTCGGCCGGCTCGTGAGGGAGAAAAAGTATCTGATAGTGGCTCTGGACGACATACAGTATCTGCTTTCGGACATGAACAAGGTTCTCTACGACCTGCTCAGGGCTGCCGAGGCCTACCCGGGCGTAGGCGTGTCAGTGATAGCGGTTACCGACAAGAACATAATGCAGAAGCTTGACGACAAGGTCCGTTCCGTTTTCCAGCCGGAGGAGATAAGGTTCCCGGAATATGCCGCAGAGGAAACGCTCCAGATACTGAAGCAGCGCCGCGATGCGGGGCTGTATGCCGGGGTGCTTGAAGATTCGTTGCTTAGGGAAATAGCCGATGCTACTTATGCGAAGCATGACCTGCGTTTTGGCATAGAAGCCATCCGCAAGGCCGCTGTAAACGCCGAGGCGGACGCGTCCTTGTCCATAGAGCGGAAACACATAGTTCTGGAAGAAGCTTCTTTGCCCAAGGAAGAATCCGAATTGCTGTCGTTCATACCGCCAGAAGGCATAAAATCCGGGGAACTCTATTCCTTCGTGGAGGAAAAAATGGGCTACACAAAGTTCTACCGCGTTCTCCAGCGCTTGGAAGCGGCGAATGCCATAGAAACGGAAGCTATAAGAGGCGCGGGCAACACTAGATTAATAAAAAAGAGGTGAACACATGATAGGAAAACTTCTGGGTAAGAAGAAAGTGCCTTTCGGCGGCTATTCCATAAACTTCGCCGGCAGGACCGAGACGGTTGAGGAAGTCTTCGGAAACAAGCCGATCGCCCCGAGCGAGATGACCAAGAAGCTTTGGGAGTTCGTCAAGAAGAAGAAGCTGTCCAACAAGTAAGGCATTTGCCGAGTGTTTTGTTTTTTAGCATTGATTCACGGAGTTTTTCTTTGCAACCTGCGCATCAAAAGCCGCAGGCTTAAGCCGGCGAAA
>C687J35174_10005220_pt1 | contig 17195 bp, 15 predicted proteins | sample RifCSPhighO2_01_FD_35174 | JGI IMG/M metagenome (IMG submission 35174) | reverse complement strand
CCTCTCCCTCGCGCAGCAAACAAAACTGAAGGAGGAATGGAATAAGAGACTTGTTGACCCGTTTGCCTTCATTCCCTGCGAGGTACGAGACAGCGGCCAGGTCACCCCGGAGATGGCAAAGGAGGCAAACGAGAAATTAGGAGCATTCGCCGCAGCATATGTGAGCAAAACTATGTCGCAGTTCATGGATACTGATGAGCCAAGCATTCTCGCTCGTGCAGATGCCGGCGCTCTATTCGTAGCGGTGGGCTATGGTCGTGGCTACGATTTCGGATGGTTCCAAAGGGTGACAAGCATGGGCCTAAAGACATTCCTTATCGACGTAAGCGATGTGGCTTGCTCTGCGGCGCGCAGCGCGCTCGAAGCGCAATTTGAGGAGAGTAAGGTGAAGGACCCTCTTTTGGGTAAAGTTGCGGGACGTAGGCCGATTGTTAAGGAAGGGGAAATCCGCTCGGTTCTCATTGAACCCGAGTCCATCGAGCTCGATATTTCTCGAGTGAGCTGGTTCTACCTGTGCAGGGTGCTCGAATGTCTCCGACCTCGCTCCGCAAGGACTATGCTGGAGCATATGGGTCGAGCGGTCTTATCTGAAATCGAAGATTCACAGAAGAAAAAGGGCATCATCCTTATCGGATCCTTCTTGGAACGAAATCCAGACTGCCCCACGCGTACAAGTGTGCTTCACCGCCGGCAGACGGTCTTGAAGCGGCTTAGCATCGGCGCGGAGCGTCCCATACGAGTCTACGATACAGAGGAGCATCAATTCTTCCATAAGATCGTTGAGGCTTTGACGATCAAAGCGGAATGAACGATGAGACCGGCAGAAAGCGAGCCTTGCTTTCTGCCGTATTTTTTCACACAAATTATGCCATTTCTGCAGAAAATCACATTGCTCAATAAAACCATTCTTAATTCCCTAAATGGAACTGACGAGCAAAAGATAATCAGTGCCTTTACCAAGCTCGGGATCAGGATTCTGGGGGCTAGCTTCGGATTTGTCTGGTTTAATTCGTATGCCTCCAGTAAACTTGAGCTGGTCTACGAAAGTCCGAATCTTCCGTACACTCCGAGAACACCAAGGGAGAAAGGTAGGAATTATCAAGTACAGAAGAGCTCAAAACCTGATTTTGTCAGCAAGGTGGAAAAGCGGCCGGGTGAATACTACGTGAACAGGTACATGAAGAGTTTCGTGATTATTCCTATTTCATACCGTGAGAAGATGTATGGAAATATTATCCTCTGCTTTAAGCAATCACACAATTTTTCGAAGGAGGAAAAGATTCTGTGCACACTTATCGGCAACAGCATGGCGGCCGCTATTACCATTCGCCGATTGATTTCAAGCGAGCAGGAATCACGCGCGCTATCCGAAGCTCAAGAAGCACGGTTCCGCGCTCTCGTTGAGAATAGTTATGAAATAATTATCCTGATCGATGGGGGTGGGGAGATTTTCTACGCCAGTCCAGCAACCGCAAAGATTTTTGGTCACAAAATGAAAGATATCATCGGCCAAGACATCAGGAATCTTATGCACCAGAACGATTTTGCATTAGTAGGAAATTATCTCGAAAGGATTTTGCAAAAACCCAATATTACGCATACCGCTGAATTTCGTTACCAACGCAAGGAGAGTTCAATGGGGGTACTAGAATCGACAGGGGTGAACCTTCTTCAGGATCCGAGTGTCAAAGGTATCGTTCTTAACATACGCGATGTAACTGAACGTAGGCAGAGGGAGAAAATGATTGAGCAGAAGAAACTCTTGAAAGAGGAAAAATTGAAAGCGGAATTTATCGCGGACGCGACGCATGAGCTCCGGACGCCGCTTGCGATCATCAAAGCGAACGCGGATCTCGCGCTGCGTGCGAGATCGCCTTCCAAGGCACATCCCGCGTACAGCGCCCTCGAAGCCATAGGCGGCGAGGTGACGCATCTTGCCGATCTCCTTTCCGATCTTACGCTCCTCACCACTAAAGAGAAGGCCTTTCAAAGAAGAATTATCCGGACTAACGTGGATCTCCCCGATCTAATAAAACGGGTAGTTCGGCGATGCCAGACGTTTACGGGAGAGAAGCATATTTCCTTGCGTATGATGCGCTTGCCCCGCGTCTTTGTGGCGGGAGATCGGTCCTATCTTGAGAAATTATTCACAAACATCATTAAAAACGCCATTACCTACAATCGGGATGAAGGGTCGGTTATTGTCACGGGCCGGAAAGACCTAAATGGCGTCTCGATTACGATACGCGACACGGGGATCGGGATAGCAAAGAGAGACTTGCCGCACATTTTTGAACGTTTTTATCGAGGGGAAGCGGCACGCTCCAGGCATCATGAGGGAACCGGCCTTGGACTTGCGATCGTCAAATGGATCGCTGAAGCGCATGATGGCTCGATTGCGGTATCGAGCATTCTCGGGGAGGGAAGTAGCTTTACTGTCACACTTCCTCTCGCTAGTAAGACTGTCTAACATCATTCGCTTCATTATCTATCTGGAGATTTGCAAGCTAAGGAGCCTGCATTCCGGCGCCTCCTCGCTAGGTTAAATACATATTAAAGTTGTACACAGATTGTGCACAATGTATCCACTTTCTTGCTTACTTTTTATATTGACTTATCGTCTTTTAGCAATATTATATTAAATATAGGTTAAGGTTTATTAGCGACGTAGAGCGAGAGAAGTGGAAACGGCTTTGCGTTTTCATTTCTGAGCCGAGGAGCTAATATAGTCCAACATTGCGCGGCTTGCCGCGCGAAAAGAACAAGCGAAGCGAGTTCCGATCTTACCTCGGGGCTTGCCCCGAGGGACTATATTAGTGATTTATTAGTTAGCTTTTATAAGTTAGTTCAATGCGTATGTTTAAGAAATTTCAGACGTTAGCGAAGGATTGGGCAATTGGTGCGGCGAATAAAGTGCCGCGGGGAAGGCGTGTTCGTACCCTCACGATGTGTCGTAAGTGCTATACGTTCTTTTATAGAAATTCGTGGCACTTTGAGAGGCCGGATTATCTGAGAATGGATCAAGACTTAGAGATACCCGTGCGCTTCACCGAGTGCCAAGCCTGCATGGAACAGGAAATGGCATTTTACGATATGGACGCGACTCCGGTTTCGTGATCGAGCATTAGTCACTAAATTGAAAACAGACACATATGAAAACCTACAAAACTAGGGACCGGAGAGAGGCGATGGCAGGGGAAGGCGAAAAGGAAGGTGAAGAGAGGAAAGAAGGCGGCGGTTCGGATCGGATGGCGATGGAGGCTGATCGTGTCGGAGAAATGGAGGAATATTACGCCTAGAGCGGCAGAGCTTTGTCGCGATACTAGAACTCATCAACACGCAGATTACTGATTAACATCAGCTACGCATATGCTCACTACTATAGCAATTATACTTATTGTGCTCTGGCTCCTCGGTCTGGTTACCGGGTATACGATGGGGTGGTTCATCCACATCCTTCTCGTTGTCGCCATCGCCATGATTCTTATTCGGGTGATTCGCGGGGAGAATCCGCTAAAGTGAGTTCTCTGAAGCGGCTTCGCCGTTTCCTTCTCGCCACCTATCACAAACCCCACGTCAGCTGACGCTGACGTGGGGTTGTGAGTGAGGAGAGAATCCTTGTGTTCCCGCGCTCTCTTTATATCCTTATATCTTATATCAGGTTTATATCCCCTCCGTTATGGCATCGAGATGCCAAGCGTGACGCTCACCTCTCCATTTCCTGAATCCACAACATAGAGACCAAGGCTCCTTGTATCTTTTTTCGCCGCGATGACGGTACTTCCTCCTATCGCTGCCGTTTGTTCCACCGTCCATCCGTTCGCCGCGAGTTCTTTCTCGTAAAAGCGAACGACAGTCTCAACACTATCGGTCGTCGTAAACACGACCGCTGCTCCCGCCTCTCCTGTTTGAGGATTTGAAGTGCCCGAATACTGTATCGTCGCGTTTTTGTACGCCGGCGCGTCGCTTGGCCAATTGTCCGGAAGCTTATTTCCGCCAACGGTTACGCTCCCTTCCTCATTCGAGTAGGTCGTCGCTCCTCCTAGATTTCTATCAACATCCACGCCCGTTACCGAGCGGAACATGACCCCCTTCACGAGCCAACCGATAACGAGTAACACTACGATACCGACCACGATGTACACCCCCGTTTTCGATTTCCCGCCCACTTGTTGCTGCTGCTCCTGCGTGTTTTCTGGCTCCATAGTCCTAATCGATGCTTAGCTTATAATAGTATTCGCACAATGTGCTTTCTTAACTGCTGATGTTATACCGCGTTAAAAAGCGGGTCAAGCTGTTTCGAAAACGAACCAACAAGTGGAAGCTCCTTCTCCTTGCGCTGTAAGACGTTCACTATGCCAATGATGGCGAGGATAATGACCCCTAGCTCAAGGAGGTTGATGAGAGAGATAAGTCCGTAAAACATCCCTGACAGTATCCAGAGAATTACTTCGATAACGAGGAGGACCATGCCTTGCTTAAGATGAAATCTCACGAAAGGATCGTTTCTGGACACGAGAAACGGTATCACGAGGAGTATTCCAAGGTACGAGAGAATCCCGAGTGCGATCGTTCCACTTTTGTGTTCCACCTTCGCGCTCTCCGCGGGCGCGGGAGGGGTGGGAGGCAGAGGGGGAGGGGGAGAGATCGTCTCGCTCGCCGGAGCGGCAGTGCTCTCCACAGGTGTTGATAGGAGAGTAGTGGTACTAGGCGAAGCCACGTCCTCTTTTTTCGGCGCTTCCGTCCCCGGTGCTACCGGCTCATGTTCGTTAGTCATAGGTTGTTGTTAGCTCTTAATAGCGCTATCTTACTACGTTTCGTTTTTGGCGCAATCGCCGGTAGATTCATTACTGGCGTGTCTCTCATCCCCTCCTGCTCGAGGAGGGGTGTCCCGTCTCCGCCGCGCCCCGTAACCGTCTTCGTGGTACTGGGGAGACGGGGTGGTGGGAGTGGGCAAGGAGGGGTGTAGACCCTTCGGCCTATGGCTACTCCTTCGTTCGTCACCGATGAGGGCAGCCAGCCCAACAACACGGCCGGCGCATTCCGCTCTTAAGTTTCGAGAGCGCCTTTTCAATGCGGATGCTTCTCGTTTGTGCTTTTTTGCCGGAGATAACCCAGCAGATCCACTCACTGCGCGCCAGCGGCGTAATATCTTCCCACACGGCTCGCGCTGCGGGAGCTCTAGCAAGAGCCTTCCGTAAATCTGACGGCAATTGATGCACGACACCACCCGCCACGTCTTTTTTTGTCATGCCTCTATTTTACCCCCACACCTTGTGAAATACCCTGCGCTTGTGCGCAGGGTCTCGGTGCGACCCACAGGGTTTAAAGCCCTACTCGGGTGAGCCCAACGGGCTGTAGCCCTGCAGTGTCGTTCTTAAGATTTACTCTCCTTAAAATATAAGATTGTTCACCCAAGAAGGAACTTTAGCAGTATCAACTTTGTCGTACTGCGGCCAGTAGGGTTTTATATCAATAATCGGCGTTTTATCCAAAATATCCAATCCCTTGACCTTCAGCACATTATTTATTCTGCCCATAAGTGCTACGGTCGACATGGCAATGGGATTCGGCCTTTGTGGACAGCGACATGCGAAAATGCCGCCAAAAGGCACATCAGTCCTTCCTTGCGGGCGATGACGCAAATGACATTTTTCTTCCTTATCCATCCAATACACGACAATAATATGCGAATACTCTTCGATGCCATCGAGGCCCCTTGCATACTCTTCCTTGATAACTATTTCCGTAGCCACCTCTTTCCAGCCGGGTAGCATTGGTTTCTTTATGGAATTTTTGGCATACCCTAAAGGAGTGATGGCAATCGTACCATCTGCGTGTACCTTGCTTAAGAATTTGCAAAACTCCGTATCCATAATTTTGTCGGTTCCTTGCATCATACTCAATGTATAATCGCCTGAACGCGCACTTCCCTCGGTTTTGCTCCATCTGCCGGGCCAATGACGCCCTTTTCTTCAAGTATATCTATCAAATACGCCGCGCGGGCATAACCGATACGAAGTTTGCGTTGTAGAAACGCGGTGGAAACTTTGCCGGCTGAAACCGTCACCTGACGAGCTTCTTCATACATATTGTCATGGTCTGTATCGAAAGCATCTTCGGCAGAGTGCGGATGAATTACACTCTGGGCCTCCTCTTTGTATTCTCCCTTGATAGTTTTCAACTTTTCGGCTATTTCAGCTTCTGAAATTTGCGCCAATCGTACACACATAGGGTATTTCATGCTTCCCGACTGGAAGAGTATCTCCCCCGTAGCATTTAATTTCTCGGCGCCGCCGATACCAAGGAGACTCATTGAATCGCTTGCTGATGGTACCTTAAATGCAATGCGCGATTGCATGCCGGACTTGATTGGCTCGGTAATGAACTTACCGGCTACCCGTGATGTGGACAGCACGAGATGTATGCCAGTAAGATGGCTCGCCTCCGATAGCCGAGCGATTATTGTCTCGACTTCATCCGGATACGCCGCCATCATCTCTGATAGGCTATCCACCACAATCAAAATATACGGCATAGTCTCCTCCTTGAGACCTTTCTTGCGATACGCTTCTATAGTACGGACATGTGCTGATTGAAAGATGCCAAGTCTCCTATCCATCTCTTTTCCCGCCCATTTCAAGGCGAGCACCATTTTCTTAGGGTCTCCTATAACTGGCGTGAGCAGATGCGGAAGGTGATTATATACATTGAGTTCAACTTGCTTCGGGTCAATCAAAATAAGCTTGAGGTCTTGAGGAGAAATACGGGAAGAAAGTGTAACGACAATGCGATGCAGAAGATTGGATTTTCCGGAACCCGCCACACCTCCAACGAGCAAATGAGGCAGTGTGGGAACGTGTATCGCAAAATCCCTACCCACCTCATCTTTGCCTATGATGACCTCGAAATCCATTTTATTGTTTGACTTCATATTGATTGTAATTCTTCTTAGCTCTCTCGTAATTGTCATCTCGACAAAGACAACCTCGCATCTTCTTGATTGCAGTATACACCCATGGGGCTACTCGGGCCTAAATACCCGGTGCGCAGTTTTCTCGCACTCCCACCACCCTGTCGAGCGAGGACGGGCGGCTGTTTTTATGGGTCAAGAAATGCTAGGATTTTGAAGTTATGCCCAAAGTATGGGAACAAAAACGAGGAGAAATTATTCTCTATAAGGCAAAACAAGGGCCGGAAGTGGAGGTACGTCTTCAGGGTGAGACGATTTGGCTCGATGCACATCAGATGGCCACGCTATTCGGTGTCGATAGAACAGGTATTGTACGCCACGTTGCTAATATCTATGGAACTAAGGAATTAGATGAGATTTCAACCTGTGCAAAAATTGCACAGGTTGCAAAAGACGGGAAGGTCAGGGAAATGGACTTTTATAATTTGGATGCAGTCATTTCCGTTGGTTACCGGGTCAATTCCAAACAGGCAACACAGTTTCGTATCTGGGCGACTCGAGTACTCCGAGAACACATCACTAAGGGATTTACGATTAACGAGAAACGTCTCCTTGAAGCAAGGCAGAAATTCGCCGAATTGCAAAGTACGATTGCGTTTCTGAAAGAGAAATCAACGAAAGAATTGCTCACGGGGCAGGAGGGTGAGATTTTAAGCTTGCTCGCTTCTTATGCGAAGACGCTCACGATTCTCGATGAGTATGACAGAGGAACACTAAAAGAAGCCAAAGGCGGGAAAGGGATATTTACGCTTACCTATGAGGAATCCAGGCGAATCATAGCGGAAGTGAAACGAGAACTCATCGCGAAAAAAGAAGCTGGAGAACTGTTTGGCAATGAAAAGGACGAATCGTTCAAAGGAGTTGTCAGGGGACTCTACCAGACATTCGGCGGACAGGAACTCTATAAAACGCTTGAAAGCAAAGCGGCTCATTTGCTGTATCTCGTCATAAAGGATCACCCATTCTCTGACGGAAACAAACGCTCCGCTTCCTTTCTATTTGTGTATTTTTTGGACAAAAACAATGCACTCTATCGGGAGGACGGCGAAAAGAAAATCAACGACAACGCGCTCGCCGCGCTCGCGCTCCTTGTCGCTGAAAGCGACCCGAAGGAAAAGGAAGTAATGGTCGCCCTTATCACGCAACTCTTGAGGTAAACAACATCCACACATTCTTTAGTATGTGTGGATGTTGTTTTAGGCGGCAGTGAGGACCGGGCGGCTTGTTCCGCGCCGCGTCCGTCCGGTAGCCTCTGGCGAAGGTGGGAAGCTTTACCGTGCCCTTCGGAGCGTTACGCAGAGGAGGAGCGAACTTGGGTTTGCGCCGAAGCGTCTTCGCTTTTCGGGCTGTTTTTATGCCTCAAAAAATGCTAGGATTTCTGGAATATGTCTGAATTACTTAAAACATATCTCGCCCACAAACTAACAGAAAAACGGCAAATTTCTGATCCGGAGAAACTAAACAACTCCATTCGGTCAGCAAATATTGACCTCAATCCGCATCAAGTAGATGCGGCGGTTTTCGCGTTCAAAAGCCCCCTTTCACGAGGCGCGATTCTCGCCGATGAAGTCGGTCTAGGAAAGACAATTGAAGCCGGACTCATTATTGATCAACTTTATACAGAGGGACGCAAAAGAATTTTGATATTAGTCCCTGCGTCTTTGCGTACCCAATGGCAAGACGAGTTATCCAATCGTTTCAATTTACCGACACATGTTCTTGACGGCTCTGTTTTAAAGAAAATGCAGAAGGAGCATATGAAGGCGAATCCTTTAGAGCAAGGGGGTATCTTTATTGCGTCACACAATTTCGCCTATCGTTATGATTATATTTGTCAGCCGATTGAGTGGGACCTTGTTGTAATTGACGAAGCACACCGCCTACGAAATGTTTGGAAAAAAGGAAACAAAACGGCAAAAAAAGTCCGTGAGGTAATTAAAGGACGGTCAAAAATACTTCTTACGGCTACTCCCCTCCAAAACAATCTTATGGAACTTTACGGCCTTACGAGTTTTCTTGATGAAAATTATTTAGGAACAGAGTTTTCTTTCAAAACGCTTTTTGCAAATCCAGTAAAGAAAGCGAAAGATATGAGCCGCTTGAAGCAGTTGCGGGAACGGCTTGTTGGAACAGTGGAAGACGGCGTACAGAATGGTGGTATTCTCACTCGCACCTTACGCAAACAAGTTATTGGTCTTGTCCCATTTACCAATCGGCACAGCGTAACAGAAAACTTCGCTCCGAATGACGACGAAATTGAGCTATACAATTCAGTGAGCGAATATCTCCATCGCCCGTGGCTTGCTTCCACTAGAGCAACCCAACGAAACATGATGGAATTAGTGTATCGAAAGATTCTGGCAAGCTCTAGTTTTGCTATCGCCGGAACGCTTCAAAAAGTCGCCAACTTTTTATCTAAACGTCTGCAATTAGAATTTAGTGTTTCCGATACAACCCTCAATCAATTAGCGACAGAGTTGCACAGTAGTTTCTCCCAAAAGTATAAGAAGCAGATTCCAAGTATTCACTTGCCGAAATGCGAAAAAACAGATGCTGAAATAGAACAGGAGGTCCTCCCCGGTCTTGAAGATATTGAGAAGACACTTGAAAAAATTGAAGAAGAAACACAAGACGCGGACGACCTTGGGGAAGATGAACTATTTGACGACGAGCATAAGAAAGTCTCGGAACGGGAGATTGACCATAAATTTACAAAGGAAGAAGTCTTGCAAGAATTGCGAGACATCTTGAGTTATTACTTTCTTGCCGCGACTATTGACGAAAACCAAAAGAGCCAAGCGCTGGTTCGCGTACTTGCCAAAGTTTTCAAACACGCAGAAAAACAAAAGTGGCCGCAAAAAGCTGTCATCTTCACTGAATCTCGCCGTACGCAAGACCACCTAGAAAAACTGCTCGGTAGCATTGGCTATAACCTAGTCCTTTTTAATGGGAGCAACGCGAGCAAGCGAGCGCGGGAGATTTTTGAAGAATGGTCAGCAGAATTTCCAAAAGAGGCCGAGGGAGGTTCAAAGAGTATCAATTTGCGTAAAGCCCTCGTTTGGAAATTCAGAACTCTTGAAAAAGGAATACTCATTACCACAGAAGCGGGAGCAGAGGGTTTGAACTTACAATTTGCGAATATCGTTATCAATTATGATTTGCCGTGGAATCCTCAGAGAATCGAGCAGCGCATTGGGCGTTGTCATCGCTATGGTCAGAAGCTTGATGTGCTAGTCATAAACTTCATAAATATAAAAAATTACGCTGAACAGCGTGTGTATGAATTGCTGTCCGAGAAGATAAAGTTATTCGGAAATCTCTTTGATTTTACTGATCAAGTACTTGGAACTGAACAATTAACCGATGACGGATACGAAGTGCGCGAGATTGCGCTCGGCGGACTTGGTGCGGGGTTAGATTTTGAGAGAAAGATTCTCGATATTTACCGTAATTGTCGCACCGAAGTGCAGATTGAAAACAGCTTCAAACAATTGCAACTAGAACTTTTCGATATTGTTCAGGAGAAAATTGAGGACGCTCAAAGAAAAGTCATTCAGCATTTTGATGAAGAAGTCCGTCAGAAACTTCGGGTGCGACAACAGGCGCTTAAAGAATCTTTAACACGTTTTGACGCACAGTTGAAACGCTACCTCTTTCTTGCCTTCGCTCCACATATTCATGCGAAAGACGAGAATGTTTTTGACTATAGCGGGGTGTCATATTACCTCGGAGTGCTTGGCGATAAAGACAAGGATAAAGGATATAAACCAGTAGACATCAAAAAAGAGTTATTTATTAAGGACCAACTTGATGTTGATAAAAAAAAGCGGGGAGGAACTTGGGATATTGCACTTCGGCATGGACAAAGCCACGGCCGCCATTCACTTGAAAACCTTGTCGGGAAAGAGTGTCAGTTAGTTGTTGATATTCTCCTATGCACACGCCGTACCGTGAATGACTCACCGGAGCAATTTGAAAAGATAATCACTACCGGATTAGTAAAAAACGGAGACCACTGGGAACATATCAAACTGAACTTGGATAAAGTCTTTGACCTTGATATAGAACATGAGAAAATAGCAGATAGCCGTCTTCGCGACGAGCTTGAAGATGTTGCAAGTGGACAGATAAAAAACTCGCAAAACGAGATAAATGCGGAAAATGAGAAGTATATTTATGAGGAAATGGATCGCCTTAACCAATTTATTGAGGAGTCTCTTTTGAAGTTTCAGCAGGAGATGACGATACGACAGCAGGAAATCAAAGACCTACAGAAAACTATGCGGGCATCACGAACCCTCGGCTCGCATGAGCGCGACCAAATACAAACCCAGATAGACAAGAAGCAAAAAGAACTTTTCCGCGCCCAAAAGCTTTACATTCAAGCTCAAGAAGCGCAATTCGCCGATAAAGACAAAAAGGTTACTGCATTGCGGAACAAGTTACAAATGACATTCAGTCACGAGCGTATCGCTTCCGTTAAATTCACTATTACCGCATAAATTATGAATCCAACGATTGAGCTTCTAAAACAAAAAATAGCAAAGGTGCTTGCTACCGGAAACGAAAGGTCTACTTATACGGCACTCTGCAATTTTTTTGTGGAATACGGCAAAAGCACATTTAAACTCAAAGCCTTGGATGCTGTTGCAGAAGAATCTCTTGCCAAAGACGACAAGCATATTGGTTTTCCCGACATCACCATTCGTAATGGCGAGACACTTATCGGCTGGGTTGAGATTAAAATGCCAACTGAAGACCTCAATGCCGAGAAATTCAAAATCCAATTTTCTAAATACAAGGACTCTCTTGAAAATATCATATTTACAAATCTGCGCGAATGGGAATTGTGGCAATGGACAAAAGACGGTTCGGACGAGAAAAGCAAAGTTGAGCCAAGGCAGGTAGCGCGAGCTTCGTTTGATATTACAAAAATTGACGGCGCGGATAGCGCGAAGTTTCAAGATTTTCTCGTTAAGTTTTTTGAAGGCCGAGTCCACGAAACCCGCACTCCAAAACAGTTAGCTCTCGCACTCGCAAAGAAAACACGACTTCTTTCTAAACAGGTTGAAGAAGCTCTTGAGGAGCATGGCGACGAATCTGACCTCGGAAAGCTCAAAGGAACATTTGAAAAGACGCTCATTCAAGATATTGCTCCGCATCAATTTGCGAATATGGTTGCTGAAACTCTCGCCTATTCGCTTTTTCTTGCCGCGCTGGAACACTCACACCGCGAAAGCGATAGAGAGCTTACGCTTACCAACGCAATTGATTACTTACCGACCAATGTTCCTATTCTTGCCGACCTGTACTCACTCATCAAAAAAGTAGCGACGACCATTCCAAGCATTACTGACGCGGCGCGTCTTTTGGTGGACCAACTCAACGCTTCGGACATTGAACGCATTAGGGCAAAACTTGTAGAGCATAAGCCGGGCGAAGACCCCGTCATTCAATTTTACGAACCATTTTTGAAGGAGTACGACCCAAGAGAGCGCGAAGCGCGAGGTGTGTACTACACTCCAAAACCTGTAGTGGATTATATTGTCAAAAGTGTTGATTTTATCTTGCGGGATAAGTTTGCGAAGACGAAAGGTCTTGCTGACGAATCGGTGCATTTGCTTGACCCCGCGACCGGAACGGGAACATTTCTTATGTCCGCAATTCAACAGATTTATGCTGACACGAGAAAGCAGAATGAAGCTCACGGGGAAGAAATGGTACAAAAGGTCTTTAACGATATTGTACTCAAACATATTCTCAAGCATTTCTATGGATTTGAACTTCTTATTGCGCCCTATGCTATCGCACATCTCAAACTCACTCTTGAAGTAGAGCGGCTTGGTTTTGATTTTGCGTTAACGCAAAATGACAGCGACAAAGACAACGACCGCTTCAAGATTTATCTTGCTAACACACTTGATGACCCGAATGGGAAGAAAGATACAAAAGGAGGATATACAGACGCTTGGGTATATGGAAGTGTCGCCGAAGAAAGCGAAGCCGCGCGGAAAGTAAAAAAAGAAGTACCGATTTTAGCAATTATCGGCAACCCGCCTTATTCCAACTTTGGCCGGATGAATCGTGGCGAGTGGATTTTGAATCTACTGAAGGATTACAAAAAGGACTTAAAGGAGAAAAAAATTAACCTTGATGACGACTTCATCAAGTTTATTCGCTTTGCCCAGTGGAAACTTGCACAGACAGGACAGGGTATCTTTGCAATGATTACAAGTAACACTTTTATTGACGGTATTACACATCGCCAGATGCGTCGTTCACTTATGGATACTTTTGACGAGATTTATATCTACGACCTTCATGGCAATAGCCGTAAGGGAGAAGTCTCGCCGGACGGAGAAAAAGACGAGAATGTTTTTAATATCCAACAGGGTGTTTGTATAAATATCTTCGTGAAGTTTCCAAAAAAGAAACAGGAAACAGTTGTTAAATACGCTGAATTGTGGGGCGCACGCGAGCATAAGTTTGCAATACTTTTGGATCAGAACTTTGAACAAACAAAGTGGAATACACTTTTCCCTAAAGAACCCAATTGGTTTTTTGTGACGAAAGACATAGGTGTTGAGGAAGAATACTCTAAATACAGGAAGATCACAGATTTATTTATCCATTACAATAGCGGTATACAAACTGGGCGAGATGAACTCACAATTCAATTTGACGAGGTTGTGTTGCAAGAAATTAAGGCAAATTTTCAGTCAAAAGGAGCGGAGGAATTGAAAAATAAGTATGCTTTGATTGATAGCTCTGGGTGGACGGCAAAAAATGCAATAGAAGATGTTAAACACAACGAGGGAAAGACCACGAAGATTCTATACCGACCGTTTGATACTAGATATACCTACTTCACTGGTAAGTCTGGAGGTTTCCTAAAAAGACCTCGTACGGAAACAATGGAGCAAATGCTGAAACCTAATCTTGGTTTTATCACCTCAAGACAACAAGTACTGGCAGGATTTCGACATTTATTTGTGTCGAATAGTGTTATAGAAAGTGCTGTCGTTTCGTTAAAGACAAAGGAATGGAACTATCTACTGCCGCTTTATTTTTATCCCGACAAAGGTGAGTCGTTGTTTGTTGGGGCAGTAGGCAATATCCCCGCCGCACGCCAGCCAAACATTGATTTAACTATTGCGCGGGAAATTGCTTCAAACATGGGTGCGGTCTACTATCCGATAGCGGAATACCCGACAAAGGAGGGCGACACTCGCCTTACGCCCGAAGAAATCTTTTACTATGCCTACGCGGTTTTTCATTCGCCAACCTATCGCACTCGTTACGCCGAACAACTCAAGATTGATTTTCCACGCCTACCTCTCACAAGCGATAAGGAGTTGTTCGCAAAACTTGTCCATCTCGGCAATGAGCTTGTGAATCTGCATTTGCTCGGCGAGAACCCGTTTGATAAGGCAAAAACGATTTTTGACGAGCCGGAAAAATGGGGAGTAAAAATCGGAGGTGTTAAGTCCGAAAATGTTGAGGATTGGAAAGTTACCGAAGCGCGTTATGAGGAAAAGGAACAGTGTGTGTATGTGAACAAAGGGCAGTATTTTGAAGGTGTTGAAAAAGAGGTATGGCAATTTATGATTGGTGGTTATCAAGTTTGCGAGAAGTGGCTCAAAGACCGCAAAAAAGCTGAACGCACTCTCTCAACCGACGACCTAAAGCACTACATGAAAATTGTCGTCTCCCTCCGCGAAACAATCCGTATCATGAGCGATATTGATAAGGCCATCCCCGCATGGCCAATTAAATAAGTATGGCGCTAAAGAACATAAAAGACCAACTTAAAGAGACCCAATCTGCTCTACACATTTTTTCTACCCACATCAATAGCAGAAAGGATATTGAAAGATTGCACCGTGGCAATCTTTTCAATCGTAGGTTTTCTGCAATGCTGAGTTCCTATGATAATTTTGAGACTGTTGGTTTGAGATTAGAAAGAACGATATTGCAATATCAGATTTTGGAAAGGAAAATTCAGTACGAGATGAGAGATAAAAGGGATATTCCGGATGAATTACAGCCGTTAATGAAAGAGGCGAACCGTTTCGGCAGAGAAAACCAAGCAGATTTCAAAAGTCTTTATATATTTGCAAAAATCTTTCTTGATGAGTTTACAGCACTTTTCGGCTTTATTCACAATTGGAGAGGGATAAGCAGCGGGTCTATAACAAGCTTTTATAATTCGGTGACAAATTATACGGGTGAAGATGAAAAAGTTCTCGCCTTCAAAAGCATTTGCCTCGGTAGACTAAAAGCTGCGGACGTATTTGTTACTCAATATCGAGACACGCATATAGTTCACGACCAGACAGAGCACAAAGAAACCCGTTGGTTTCTCAATGATATGCGAGGCGGAATAAGGTTCATCGGCGGCAGACCGTCGGTTACTCCAATTGAGTTAGTTTTTGTTGCAGCCGGATATGTTGCAGATACGATTGATTACACTAAAAAGCATCTTTGAGGGAGTCCCCGCCGGTACCTCAGGTTCCCTAACGGCGGGGTTTGTGCGTGCGCGGTGGGTGGAGAATTCCAACGTATTAAGCTACGACGGGCTAGGGAGCATGCGCGCCCTCGCGCATGGTAGAATTAACGCAGTAAAGTAAAGCTATGAAGTTAAATAATTTTTTTAAATTAGTTATCGCCGTTGGTGTTTCGCTGGGAGCGGGAGTGATTGGTTCTTTTTTCATTTTATACCCTCCATTTCACTTGTCAAATTTATCCACAACCGACTTGTCTAATATATTGACATAATCTCCTATTCGGCTATACTTTAGACATGATTAAACACACATTTTTACTAGAACTCCGAAAATCTAATGGGGTCTCTCAGGCTTTTTTGGCTGAGAAAATCGGTGTCTCAAGGGCGAGCTATATAGAAATTGAAAAGGGTAAGAAAGAGCTTACGCTGTCTCAGGCGAATAAAATTGCTGAGATTTTTAACATTTCTCTTGAGGAACTTATCTCTGGCAAGATACTGTCAGATATCAAAGTCTCTCTACAGAATAAACCGGAGCCAAAACAAAAGCATGAGATTCGTATTGATGTACCTCGAAAGAATTTGAAGAAATTCAGAGAGGTTTTGCTATATATTTTGGGTAAAGTGGGTAGTAAATCTAATGTTGGGATGACTGTGCTGTATAAACTTCTCTACTTCATAGATTTTGACTACTACGAGAGATTTGAGGAACAGCTTGTTGGAGCAACGTATATAAAAAATCATTTCGGACCAACTCCGGTCGAATTCAAAAAGATTGTGGAGTTAATGGAGTCGAAGGGAGAACTCGAAACGGTCAAGAGTAAGTATTTTCAGCATGAACAGACAAAGTATCTGCCACGCAGAGAGTCTGATATTTCCGTACTGAACGCACAGGAGATAAAACATATTGATGAAGTGCTTGCGCGACTTAGCGATAAAAACGCCAAAGAATTGAGCGATTATTCTCACTTAGATATTCCGTGGTTGGGGACAAAAGATGGAGAAGTAATAAAATATGAGGCTGTGTTTTATAGGACACCAGAAACGTCAGTAAGGACATATGCAGACGATAACGTATAGACAGACAGAGGAATTTGAAAAGGATCTCAAACGACTTCTCAAGAAATTCCCGACATTAGTGGCAGATATTGAAGTTGCAAAGTCTTTTACGATTGAACTTTTTCATTTGCAGAAATTGAATAAGCAAGCTATTTTCCCAATCCCAAACTTCTGCACGGAACAGATAAAAATTTGTAAACTGAAGAAGTTCGCATGCAAGGCACTCAAAGGGCGTGGGGTAAAAAGCGGGATTCGCATAATATACGCATACCATACTCCAACTAATTCTGTTGATTTTATCGAAATCTATTTTAAGGGAGAGTCGGAAAATGAGGATAAAGAGCGTATAAGGCAATACCTTGCAAGTATCACTTAATTGAAACTGTAAAAATCAGTATGTGCAAAATTTGCACATTGTCAGTTTAGGCTGTGCATAACAGGCCAATAGAAAAAGGTATAATAGAAAAATGTATTCAAAAGGAAGTGCGTTTGTCATTGTGTTAGTGGCGATTGCCCTTGTTGGGGGCGGAGTAGTTCTTTCGAGCTTCACTCCCTCGACAGAGCTTTCCTCAAGTTCCGGTCCGGCTTCACTGGTGCAGGGAGCATCNCCTTTTTCATTCTGGTCATTTCGGGAGAAGCCCGCCGCGACAACCGCGAAAA
>C687J35174_10005199_pt1 | contig 17220 bp, 17 predicted proteins | sample RifCSPhighO2_01_FD_35174 | JGI IMG/M metagenome (IMG submission 35174) | reverse complement strand
GGCCATACATGCAGTCTTCGTTGAAGTCGCCAAAAAAAATCAAATAACAATTTTTAAGATGTCCAACTTGATTAGTGTAGTCTGAATTCTCTAGGGTAGCATAATCAGCATCAAGACCCAGCTGGGGCACCTGATGCCAAAACTCATTAAATTGGTCAAAAAATGGCCTGGAAAAATCATAATCTCTGCCATACGAAAACGGGTCCCAATCGTCAGACCACCAACATTTTGCGCAGTACACTTTATATGATGAATCCGCAGAATGAGCTAAAATCAGTTCCTTCTGACAAAAATCACACTTGCGCTTGTAAAGTTTAAGCATATTATAAAACGCCATTCGTCTTTGCCTCCTACACTCTGGGCAGAATGTCGGCGGCGGGACTTTTATCTTTTCGTAGAACGCAAAATCATCGGGCTCTATGACAAACTCGTTGTGGCAATTTTGGCATGTTTTGGTTTCTTGTTGCATATTACTATTTATGCTACTTCTAAATTATAGCACTGCTCACAGTAAATAATTTCCTGACGGTCTGGGGCATAAGAGGTTTTTATATCCTTTCCGCACTTTGCGCATTTACGATCCCATAACTTAAACGGCGTACGCTGGGCAAGCCGCTGATAGTGCCTGCAATTAGAGCATAGCCTTGGCAGAGCAAGGTTCATTGCTCGGTAAAACTGAATTTCAGAAGGAATAATTTTAAAAGCTCCCATGCACTGCTCGTTGCACTTACCCTGATGCTCGCAGGCTATCACCTGGTTTAAAATGTCATCTTGAACGTCTTTTATATGGTCTGGCAAATCTGCTGGTTGGAGTGTAATGGCATACTGTTTTGTGTCTAACTCTTTCCAATTATATCCAGCCTCCAAATTTTCCGATTTAGTTTTTGGATAATATTCCTGGGCTATGGTTTCGTTATAAGCAAAAGGAGAAATTTCTGTTGGAAAAAATTCTCCATATTTATAAATTCTTCCTTTCTTATCTATATAAGGCATATCATTCATGTGTTGAATAATTTTAGTCCTGAGCGCCTCGAAGGATTCTTTGGTATATTGTTTGTTTAAAATGCAATATTTTTTACTGCGAAGCCCAACGCACCCAAATAAATTTGCGGAATTCTGGCATGCATAAGTGTAATCTGTATTCTGGCAGGAATGAGTAAAAACAGCAAAAAGATTGCGAGTGGCTTCAATTCCGGTATCAACAACTTCGTAAGAATTATTCGCATTTCCTCCAAATCCGTATGCATCATAAATATCCTGAGCATCAAGACCATGTATAACATATTTACTGTCTTCAACCTCGCCGTATATGTCAAAACCCATATACACGTTTTTAGAGGTGAGAACATTATCTCCTACAACATTTTTACATTTATGGACAAACCCGTGGCGCCTTGGATACTGCTTTATAAATTCAGCGAACTTTTTTCTAAATTCAGTGAGTGCCTTATAGCTTCCAAGGTCATACTTTGCCCGTTCTTTTACATATTCTTCTTTTGAATAAATCTGGTTGAATATGGCGTTCGATTTGTTGCGCAAATTTATGCACCCTAAAGAATCTATCATGTTTTTACAGGCGTGAAGAAACGCGCAATTAACGCTCTCATCGCTGTCATACGAGAAAAAAACACGGTTTAAATCCCCGCACAAAGTATCATCGTAACAATACGTTGCATTAAGAGCCATATATAAGTCAAGAGAATTCTTGCAATCTGTAAACCCCCAACAATATGCTGAATCTTCGCCTCTAAAAGACGCATATACAAGATAGCAATTTTTTAAGTCAGCATTATGGTTGCCGTATTCAGAATTTACAGTGTTGGAATTGGCGAGGTTAGGAAGAGGAGCTTTTTCAAACAGCTCGCGAAATTGCTGAAAAAATGGTTTTGAAAAATCATAATCGCGCCCCGATTCAAGTTGGTCCCATTTGTCAGACCACCAATAATCTCTTTCATAGACAACAAGAGGTTGGTCTGGAGAAAACATTGTAATAATATTCTTGCCAGTAGCATCGCACTTTCTGTGATACAAGGTTCTCTCGTTTCGCCAACTCATACGCCTAACAATTCTACACTCGGAGCACCATGTTGGCGGTGGGACCCTCATTTTCTCGTAGAACGCAAAGTCATCGGGCTCAATTACAAACTCTTGCTTACATTTTTGGCAAATTTTTATTTCACTATTCATGGTTTTACGCTACCTCTGCGTTGTAGCACTGTTCGCAGTAAATAATTTCCTGACGGTCTGGGGCATAAGAGGTTTTTATATCCTTTCCGCATTTTGCGCATTTACGATTCCATAATTTAGGTGGATTTATGCGTGCTAAGCGTTCTAAGTGCCGACAATCTGAGCAAAAATGCGGAATAGGAAATTCAAAACGGCGCAAAAGCGCAAGCTCTGCTGACGTTATTTTAAAAGCCTTCCCGCACAAACCGCATCCCAAAATTTCTTTCAATATCAAATCTTGCACATTATGAATGCTATCTGGAATTTTATCGGCTGACAGCGTGACAGCATAATTACTTGTTTGCGATTCCCTCCATCTCCAACCGTTTTTTAAGACTTCGTCTTTAGAAAGAGGATAAAATTGAATTGCCTGAGATTCATTATACATAAATGGGCTTAAATCATACGGCAAAAAATCCCCATAATGCCAAACTCTTCCGGCAGAATCAACATAAGGATTTTTATCCATGTCCTCTATAATACGCAATCTGAGAGTTGTATATTCCTCCTCAGAATATTGCTTGTTTAAAATGCTGTATCGTTTTTTCCTTTGATTCATACAGCCAAATGTATACTGGCATGAACGATTATACATTCCGTATTCCACTTCCATGGTTCCTTGGTCCCATGCGCCGAAACTAAACTTAACTATATCAGCGCCCTCGCCGACAGTTGCAGAATCCACTATTCGCTGAACGCCATTCCCCCATTCAGTAAGGTCATAAATATCTTTAGCTGGCGACATTGTTATAAATTGGCAGTATCGCGCATCTTCCAATTGTCGAACTTGATAACAATTAAGCGCATTTTTTGCGTTGAATACATAATCCCCTGTTGCATTGATATTTTGCGGAGAATTGTGCATATATTTATGCGGAAACTTTAACCAAAATTCATCCACAATCTTTCTAACTTTTAATAACTCTTCGTGGCTATCAAGTTTATATTCTTTAATTTTTTTTAAATATTCATCTTTTGTGTACGGCTTGTTAAAAATATGGTATTTTTTATTTCTCAAATTAATACAACCAAAACAATTATCACAACCAGCGCAACTTTTTAAGAAGTATGATTCACTACATTTTGAGCAACTCTCGCAAAAAAATAATTTATAACCAACAGAGTCAATGGTTTGATACATAAGCTCTGATTCGCCAACCATATAGCAATCCATAGAATCTTTAACATGCACCGCTATGGTTGAATATAAAACATTTTCACAAAAATCAGCGTTGAAAATCAAATAACAATTTTTAAGACCTCCTGCATGATTAACATAGTCACTATTTATTAATGTTGCGAAGGTATTTATTAGAGCCATGTGTGGCGTTTTTTTCTGCAATTCAATCATCTGCTCAAAAAACGGACGAGCCGGGTTATATTCTAAAGAATGTTCGCTGTCGTCCCAATTATCCGACCACCAACATGCAGGACAATATACAACCAACTTTGACTCTGGAGAAAAAATTGTCACCATATCTTTGCTGCACAAGTCGCATTTTCGCTTATAAAATACTCGTTCATTCCGAAACATTATGCGCCGCTGAAATCTACACTCCGGACAGAAGGTCGGCGCAGGCACCTTCATTTTTTCATAAAAATTAAAATCATCGGGCTCAATTACAAACTCTTGCTTACAATTTTGGCAAATTTTAATTTCTGGATTCATGCTTTAAAATTAATTTATTGCTTTATTCTACCGCGTCTCGCCGAAGCTTTCAAGCGGAGGAGGACCAAAAAACCGCCCTTATTCAAAGGGCGGTTTCAGAAATACGCAATTACAGTTTAACGGATTCTCCTGGCTTCAAGGGCTTCTTGCCCCCAGAGCTTTCGGCGGGTTTATCAGACTCTTTAAACTTATCTTCTTCTGTCATTTTATCTTCATATTTTTCCTGTTTAATCCTGTCTTTCAATTCTTCCTCTGGCGTTTTTTCGTTTTGTTTTTCTTGCATTTCTGGAGCTTTTTTGTCTGCTGTAGCTAATGATTCTTCCAATGCCTTTTTTAAATCAGACAGATTGATCTCTTTACGCCGGCTGCCAAATTTTGAGGTTTTCTGATTTTCCTGTTTCCCGCCTGCGCGGGCAGAATTTTTAGGAGTATGAAATGGAACGTTCTCTAATTTAATTTCCTCGCCAAAAAAATTCTGGCCAGAACGAGAAGGAGTGCCAAATTCTATGCCCAAATCCGCCAAAGCACTATCTCCCTTTATCTTATCCGTCTCCCGGCTGACAGTTCTATTGGATTCTCCTTTTGCCGCCGGTGATTTTAATTTTTCTTCCTTCATTTTTTTTAGACAGGATTTACAATAAACAGCCCTGCCGGGCTCAGGCGGAAAAATAACTTTTGTGGACTTTCCGCAACTGGAACACACAGCATCATATAGCTTGGTAGAATTAGAAGAACGAGAGCTGTTCGGTTGATACAGGGGCTTAGAAAATTTCTGGGGATTGGAAAGATCTGAAGGATTGGGAACAGGAACATCCGTGTTCGTGGCCCAACGATTAATTTCTTCTTCAACAACTTTTACTTTGTGGGCATACTTTAACCTGGACATGTTAATTATTTCTTCTCGCTTTTTATCGTCTTTGTCAATAGGAGCCAATGTAATGGTTCTGGCAGAAAATGGTCTGGAAGTGATGCCGTCTATCATAAGTTTTATATAAATATCGCGATTATCCAAACGGATTAAATCGTTCTGCTCAAATTCAGGAGTAAACTCTGGCTCTAAAAATTCTGCGTCCGAGGCCCCCACCCTAAAAGAAAGCATAGTCCCCACGTTGCCGAAAACAGCGTCTCTTACAGCAGTGCTCTCGCCTGTAACCAGCTGCCCAATGTATTGATGAGCAATAATCAGATCCAAACGGTATTTGCGCGCCTCCGATAAAATATTCACAAAAGAATCTGTGGCAAAATTTTGAAATTCATCAACATACAGGTAAAAATCCTTTCTTTCATCTTCGGGAATTCTGACGCGTTCCATCGCCGACAGCTGTATTTTGGTAATAATCATGGCTCCTAAGATAGCCGAATTATCTTCGCCAATTCGGCCCTTAGAAACATTGACCAACAGAATTTTTTGGTTATTCATTATGTCTTCAATATCAATGGTGTTTTTGGCCTGTCCCACAATATTCCTGACAAAAGAAACGTTCAAAAACTGTCCAACCTTATTCTGAACAGGGGCAATGGCTTCATTACGATATCGCGGATCCCATTCTTCGTATTCGTTCACCCAAAATGATTTTACTACCGGGTCTTTGAGGTTATTGATAATTTTTTGCCGGTAGTCTCTATCAACAAGCATTCTTGGTATGCCAAGCAACGTGGTGCCCGGAGTATCCAGTAAAGCTAAAATGCAATTGGCAAGAATATATTCCATACGAGCGGACCACACGTTAGCCCAAATTTTAGTAAAAATACCAATCAATCCCGAGGCAATCAAGTGCTTATATCTTGGATCTGACGCTTCCATAATGTTAAAGCTAACCGGATAATCCATGTCCACCGGATTAAAATAAACCACATCCTTCATTCTATGAGAAGGAATGCTTTCCAAAATTTCTTCAACAAACTCTCCATGAGGGTCGATAATAGCAAGCCCCTGTCCGTTATCAATATCCTGCAGGGCCATATTTTTTAAAAAGCCTGTTTTACCAACACCAGTTTTTCCGATCACATACATGTGTTGGCGCCTGTCGTTCCTTCTAACCCCGAACCTTTGCACGGATCCGCGAAAATTTGTTTCGGCAATATAAATTATATCTTTTGACATAGAAAAATACTAATATACTAATTTTATTCTATCGGCAGATTTGGCGGAGGGCCTCCTTTCTTTGATTCAATCGTTGTCAAAGATGGCGCCAGCATCCCTGTTGTTGCCATCGGGAAGTGATACAAAGTTGCCATTTCTTCTGTATTCAAAATAGGATTTAAATCATCTGACATTCTTTGGGGAAATAATGGCGGGAATCTTAAAAGAGACATTCTAAACATTTTTCTTGCCCTTAAAAAAACTCTTCTTTTTCTCCAGAAAAAATGAACTCTTGGCCTTGTAGCTCCCTGAAATCTGAAGTGGTTTAAATTTATGGTGGCAAAGTGGGACATATATGACCTCATAATGACCCTATGCGGAGCTTGCCAGTTTTCACGCTTTGCAACATAAACCCCCCTGATGGTTGTGCGGAAAACCGGTTTTTTTAATTTATTGTCAATTTCTGTGAGAATTTCTCTTTCACCTGGAGTTAGCGATATCTTCAACTCGCCCGTTTCTTCATCCTCCTCTATTTTCGACCAAGAATACTTTGCAGATTCTCCAGACCCTTCTTTTTCAGGGCCTAAAATAACCTGTCTTGCCACGTAAAAAATATCTTCCCAAAGCGTGGGCTCTTTTTTTTCAGGACGTTTTGATATTTTATTGATTATTTTTTCTCCCTCTTTCCTCCATTTTGGTTCATCATGGTCTAACACAGGAACCGTAATAAACTGCACCCAATAATGCTCTCCCTGCTTCAATTTTGACATTCCTTCCAGCAAACCTATCATTGGATCAATTCTTTTTTCTTCTGCCTGTATTCTTTCGCCCTGGGGCTCAAAAAACTTTTCGTATGTTTTTATAGGATAAGCGTCCTCTCTGTGTAAATCCCAATCTTCTCCATACATATCCCAATCATCATTGGGAACTGTTTGAGGCAAAAGCTTTGTATAATCAGATACTTCGTTAATTTCTGCATTAGGATAGTGAGCAAAAAGCGCCATTTCAAAACTATTTTTATGCTGTTTCAAACATCTTATATAAAAGTGAATTTTACCTTCAATGCTTGCTATTTCCCAAGAGGCCCAATACGGCCCCTCGGGCAATTCGCCGTCACACCACCTTTCTCTGAAGTTAGCTTTGTCATAAAGCGGCCAGATAACAGAGAATACATCTTCCATGGCTTTGAAAGGAGCTAAAATTTCTCTCGGCGGGACAACTTCCAATATTACCCATTTTTGTTTTGTGGCATAGTCAAAATCCCAATTTATCCACCATAAATAAAGCGTCCTTAACTGCGCCTGAAGCATTAATGGAAGAAACACCCACCACCAAACTCTTAAAAACGGAACCCATAAAATAACCAAAAATAAAATCAGCCACCAAAAAGGGTCCCAGATTATTTTCCTTACCCACTCCCACCAAAAAAACCATTCTTTTAGAGTCATAAATTAAGACCTCCTAATTTTAATAAATAAGGCGCGTAATTTAGCGCAAGCGAAATTATAACAACTATTAAAAACCCTGTAAGAAAAAACTCAAAAGTAAAAATTACCGGCACCACAACAAAAGAAGTTTTTTTTAAGTGCCAATAATAAATAAAGCCAAAAAAGACGATATAAAAAATTGCTGTTGCTATAAATAAAACAATAAGCAGAGTGCTAAAAATATCCATAAAAAATATTCTATTATATTATTATAACTCCTTAAAAAACTATACGCAATACAACAAAAATTGGGGGATATTATCCCCCAATTTTTGTTTTGCGGTAATCAGCTTATGCCGTTTGAGTTCCTTTTAAAAAGTATTTTTCGTTGTCTTGCCTTCCAAAATACTTTTTATTGTTTAAGTTCATTAATACTGTGTTTTTGGCAACTAGTCTTTGAGCTAAAACTTCTTTTACAATTTCATCTTTATGCGTAGGCTGTTTTTTATCTTTCAAAACTTTTGTAATAACATCTTTTATCGTTCCTGGCAGATACCCCCATTCAGCCAAAGCATAAGTCCCCCTGCCCACCAGCACAAACCTTTCATCTTTTATCAACTCATTGTGGACTGTCTGCGGATATGTTTTTTTGTTTGGCAAATTATATTGTAACTGGTCTATAAGCTTTGCAACATTTGTAAAATGCAAAGGCTTTTCATGTTTTTTAAAAACCAGATATGCTTTGTCTTTAACTCCTCTTGGCTTTATTTCCGGCCATTCGGTCAAACCTAATTTTCCGTCTTTATTTTCCTGGATGTTTTTTGAAAGCTCAAGATAAGACAAAACAGCTTGTTTTGAAAAACCGGTTTTTGAAATTGTATCAACAAACTCTTCTTTTGACACGGGCTTTCCTATTTTCTGCATTTGTGAAACCAAAGAGCCCAGGTTTGCCTTAACTTTGTTTTTGGCATCTGGAAGAATTGACCAAAAATAATAAAAATCCTTTTTTTCACAAACTCTTGAAAATTGTTCGCCTAATGTGAGCAAAAATAAAACATAGGGCTTTTGATTTTTGCCTCCCAATTCCGACAAAACAGCATCTTCTTTTTTAAACCCGCCCTGCTCCTGAAAATAAGTTGAAAACTGGCTGTAAACATTGTCTATTAAATCTTTATTTTGTTTTCTTACATAGTTAAAACCCGCTTCCTCTATTTGACGAACTCTTTCACGGGTAATGCCAAAAGATTTGCCTATTGATTCTAAGGTTTCTGGAACCCCTGTTTTTACGCCAAATCTGCGGTCAAAGATGTCTTTGGTCTTTTCAGAAAGGCTTTTAGTAAACTTTTGATAAATTTGCTTATAATTGTTTTGTTCTGCCATATGCTTATATGTGTTAATATATGTTAATTATATAAGTTTACCATATCAGAAAACCCTTGTCAAGTGGCTAATTTTTTTACCTTTTTGATCCTTTTTTTGATGCCCTTTTTACGTCCCATTTATACCAGCTGACTAAAATTGGGCTGGCGATAAAAATAGACGAATAAGCTCCCGAGGTTATTCCCACTATTAGGGCTAAAGCAAAATATTTTAGAGTTTGGCCACCGAAAAAGAATATAGAAATAAGAACAATTAAGGTGCTAAACACTGTGCTTAAAGACCTGCCCAATGTTTGGTTCAAACTCCAGTTTATGGTTTCTTCAAACTGCGCCATCCCCTGCCTTAAAATATTTTCTCTTATTCTGTCAAAAATAACAATTGTATCGTGAACAGAAAAACCAAGCACTGTCAAAAGCGCGGCAATAATTGGAATTGTAATTTCAACATTATACATTTTTCCCAATACTGAAAACATTCCCAGAGGAATTAATATGTCGTGAAACAAAGCAATTAAAGAAGCAATTCCATATTTCCAAGAATTTACCGGCCTTGAAACTTTTCTGAAAGCAAAAGCAATATATAAAGTTATCGCCAGTAAAGCCAAAAAAATTGCCAGCTCTGTTTTATTTCTCAGCTCCTGCCCCACAGACGGGCCGACATACTGAAAACTTTTTTCGCTGGTTGTTGTAAGCTCATTTAATTTTGCCAATATCTGCTGATGGGTTGCTTCGTCAACGCCTATAAACTGCAAAATTGCTCCGTCAGCCCCAGTTGGCTGTATTGTTATTTGTCCCAAATTAAATTGAGCCAAAGCATTTTGAATTGCGTCATTTGGCGGTCTTTGCCCGCCATCTGCTAAGCTGAACTCAACCTGCATACTGCTCCCGCCTGCAAATTCAATTCCAAATTTTAACCCAAAAACTGCCATGCAAACAATTGTGGCTAAAACTAAAATTCCAGAGACAATATAATAGATTGTAGAATACTTGGTAAACCGTACGTTCATTTAATTCCTAATTTTAAATTTTAAATTTTAATTGAATGCCCTAATTTTAAATATTTAAAATATTTAATCATTTAAATTTCATTTAAAATTCAAAATTTGTTATTTAAAATTACAAAAGCCATTTAACTTTTTCTGCCCAATTTCCTATAAATACCTGCAAAAATATCCTTGTTATGAATATGGCTGAAAACAAGCTTACAATAATACCTAACGCCAAAGTAAATGCAAACCCTTTTATAAAAGAAGTTGCCACAAAAAACAAAATGGCGCAGACAATCAAAGAGTTAAAATTGCTGTCTCTTATAGACGGCCACGCGCGGACAAACCCCTCATCAATTGCCTGGCTTAAACTTTTGCCGGCTTTTATTTCTTCTTTCATGCGGGCAAAAATAAGGATGTTTGCGTCAACTGCCATTCCTATTGAAAGCACAAATCCTCCGATGCCGGCCAATGTCAAAGTCACAGGAATTAATTTAAATATAGAAAGCGCAATGGCAACATAAATTATTAAAGCAAAAGAAGCTAAAAGCCCGGGCAGGCGGTAAATCAAAACCATAAATACAATAACTGCCAGAAGCCCGTAAATTCCAGCCAGCAAAGATTTCTGCAAAGACACAGACCCTAAAGTAGGCCCTACGGTTTCCTGCGAAATCGGGGCGCCTATTTTTACGGGCAAAGCTCCGGAGTTTAATCTTCTTGCAATTTCATTTGCTTTTTGTGTTGACATATCTCCTGTAATAACAGCTTTGCCTCCTGAAATTTTCTCTTGCACGTTTGGCGCATACAAATCGCTTGCGTCAATTTGACCGTCTCCTGTTGTATCAATAATGGATGCTCCGTCTAAAAAAATTGCCAGAGATTTGTTGGTGTTTCTTGCTGTGACAGCTTCAAAAATTTTAGCGCCCTCGTCGTTAAACAGCAATTCAATCTGGGCTTTATAAGTTGTGTTGTCAAAAATAACATTTGCTTTTGTAAGATATTTTCCAGTGAGTTCTGTGGGCTTGTAATAAGGATTTTGCAAAGCTAATTGCCAGTTTTCAACGGTTGTAATTTCTCCTCCTTTTTCTTGAACAGATTTTAATTCTGTTATTTTATCTATAATTTGCTGAGCTTCTTCTGCTGTTCTTTCTTCGTTAAATTCCAAATAAGGCGTCTGGCCTATCATTTCAATTGCCTGTTTTACATCTGTAACTCCGGGCAATTCAACAATCAATCTGTTTTCGCCCTGAATTTGCACAACCGGCTCTGAAACTCCGAATATATTTACCCTTCTTTCAATTACGTCCCTCAAACCTGCCATAGCTCCGGATTTATCTTCAACTGAACTCAAATCTGCTTGGTAAATAAGCTGGACTCCCCCTTGCAAATCAAGTCCCAAAATATATGGCTTTTCTGGAAAATTAGGAAGCGTCCACAAAAATTTGCTGTTTAAAAAATCAATTCCCTGATTTACATAATTAGGGTATGAAAAAATCCCGGCCAAAACAGCCAAGATTAAAACTGCAATAAATATGTAGTATTTTTGTAACATCAATTTAGCTTTTTAGCTTGTTAACTAATTAGCTTTAGAAATTAAAATTATATTTCTAATCATACGCCCATAAATCAAATCAGTCAATAAGATGCACTCGCCTATGGTACGCTTTACAGCAAAAAAATCTCCGACATTGTCAAAATATTGAATATTCTATAACAAAATAAAAAGCCCGGGAGTCATCTCGGGCATGCTATTGGCGCAACAACTTCTGCTGCGCTTTTTTGTAAAACTAATCTAAACGAATACCCGTGTATGGCGTACGCAGAAGCGGCCTAATCATTTGATACAAATTATCTAAGACTGCCTGTCCGCATAAGCGATCAAAATTTTCATAAGCCATATCCAGCCGCAGAATGATAATGCTGGCGGCCTGTGTCATTCCAGAAATTTGCTCTGAGGCTTGTTGGGAGATAAAATCCCTTACTATTGAATCAACAAAAATTGAATTCATCCTGACAAAATTTTCTGCTGTCTGCCAGTCAAGCAGGGCTCTGTCTTCCTGCGAGCATCCAGCGCGCTCGTACAAAATCTGCGCGAGCTTTCTTGTGCAATGTTCTTCAACCAGCTGGCCGATTGTTTTCATAGTTTTTTCTCCTTTTCGGACTTCGGCAAATCTTTTACTTCGGGTTTTGAAAAAAGCTCAAATGCTCTTTTGACTGCTTCTTTCTCATCGGGAAACATTGCTACTAATGCCCTGTTCCACGCTCCGTCTTCTTTTGTATAATCTCTAATATCACGTACACTGCCAAGCTCGTGCCGTAGCAGGAATCTTATGCTTCCGCTGTCGGGGCAGAGCCGGATTAAATTGAGCAGACAAAAATCAATTTTTGCGGCATAGATTAAAACTTCTTTTTTATCTGTCAGAAGATGAACCACCTCCACCATATTATTATGATGGACTGGCCAAAAAGCATTAAGAAATCTTGAGCCAAGCTCTTCTTCTGTTTCGCATCGAAGAGCTGTCAAAAAAGTTTCGTTATGCTCTACTTTTCCGTGCACAGTCACCTGGCATCCGCCAGGCCATGACTCCTTTTTTGTCTCTTCAAAATTATACCATCCCCGCTCTCTTAAAACTGCTGAAATGCCCAAATCCGGGACTTCTGTAAGAAGAACTAATCCAACGCTTTTTTCGCACATTGTTATGCCTCCTGTGGTTAACAAAATTTCAACGAACAACACCGCGCTAATCTTACCACCTTGCTAAATTTTGTCCAGCCAAACAAAAACTCGGGCATCAACCCGGATTTTGCTATTGAATTTGCTACTGAGCAAGCTCAGTAGCAAAAAATTAAAGCTTTTCTAGAATTTTGAGTTCAAGATTATCTGTTTCCGTGTCGTAAATTGCAAAAGTAGGTTTATTAAACTGGCCGGCAAGCTCGCCTGGATTTATCATTCTGCACTCGCCTCCTCCTTCGCTCTCCGAGCTTCGGCGGACAGGCACTTTTTCTTCCCATGGTCTGTGTGTGTGGCCGTAAAAAACTAAATTATACTTTCCTGACTGCGCTAATTTTTTTGCCTCATCTGGAAAATGAGTAAAGGCAATTTTTCTTTGCCCTTCCGAAGCTTTATGCGAAGGAGGGTTTCCGCCTATTACCTTTTCAAAAATATCTTCTTTAATTTCAACTCTTGGAATTTTATTATATTCTTCAATCAAAATTTTAAAATCTTTATCCATGTTTCCAAACACTCCAAAAAATTCTCCTTTAAAATCAACTAGCGATTCTTTCAAGCTTTCCGGGTTTCCAATGTCTCCGCAATGCAAAATTATCTGAATCTCCTGATTATTCAGCCAGCCAACTGCCTTTCTAAAATTCGCCACATTTCCGTGCGTATCTGAAATAATCGCAAATTTCATATTTATGTTATGACTCGTCTAAAATTATTTTATCTCTAAATTTTCCGCGGTCTTCTGCTTTTTTATTCTTTGTTTTTTGTAATTCATCTTTATCAAATTTTTTATAATCGCATATTGCATCAATAACCTCCAAAATATCCGCCATTTCTTCAATGTTTTCTGCTTCCATAAATTCATTTATTTCCTCTGTAAGTTTTTCTTTTAATTTTTGCCAATACTCTTTATCGTCGGCAATATGAGTTATCGGCGCGCCACCCTTACTTTTTATATACTCTGGAATTTTATCCCTTACTAATTCCTACAATTTATTGTATTTCATATTTTAAATTTTTTTATAATTAAGTTTTTCTAAAAACAATTCTATATCTTTATAATCTTTACCCGCTAAGAGCCCTGCTGCAAATGTTTTTTCTTGAGTAACGTCACACAAACAAAATTCCGGCATTAAAAAAGCATCTTTTTCTTCTTTTGTTTCAAATTCAAAATCAGCTGCGCAAAATCCCTGTAATTTATCTAAATAAATATCTATCTCAGCGATTCTGCCTCCAAAAGGATAATAATGTCGGATTTTTCTAAGTTTTTTGCCCTCCAATTTAGAAAATTCTTTGAATTCTTCTTCTGACAAAATAATTGTATATTCTGATTGTTCTGAAGAATCATTTCCTTTTATCGGAGATTTTTTAGTTATTTCAAAAGCATCTCCCCTTTTGCGCAAACGCAAAATAGGATGTTCCGCTGAATGCGGAAAATAAACATCTAAAATTTCCTTGGACTTGCATTTCTCCAGGCCGTCTGGCTTATATTTTAACAAAAATGTTCTCTCTAATTCTATTTCCATATTATTTTCCGGCGACGCATTGGTTAAAATTATTTACCTCGTTGTTATATTGCGAAATAAGCTGTTTTGTTTGGTCAGCTAATAAATTATAATTTTCCACTAATCTGTTGTAATCATCAATCATTTGGCTGTAATGAGCAGATTTTGAATTTGTGCTGTTGATTTCTTCTTTTTTTGCGTCAATCTGCAAGGATAAATTGTCTAATTCTGTTTTATTGTAATCTATATTATTTTTTAAGCTTTCATTCGGCTGGCTGCACAAAGATAAAGGGAGCCCGAATTCCTGCACGCCTATCCAGACAGTTTGACCCTCATAAGTGCCCTTTATAATAGAAACACCGATTTCTGTGTATCTGTTGTTTAAAATATTTGCCCTGTGTCCCGGACTTGCCATCCAGTTTGAAACGACTTCCCTTTCGTTTTTAAAATTTCCAAGTATCAAATTTTCTCCGGTAATTATGTAGTCATACCCGAAACTTTTCACCAATGAGCCAGGATCTGCGCCCGAAGGAGACACATGCTCAAAATATTGTTTCAAAAACATATCGCTGGCTTTGGCTGACGAGGCATGGCTAAGCTGTTCGTTTTCAATTAAAGGCGGAAGATTATTTTCTTTTCTTTGCAAATTTGTTTCTTCAATAATTTTGCTTTTTAATAAAACAGCATTGTTGCTTTCGCCTCCAATTTTTAAAGGAGACGGGGTAAAAATTTCTCTGCCGGCTTCTGCCACCACAGAACCAATATCTGTGTGTTGAAAATTTTGCGCTTGTTTTGAGAGCTCGTCGCCAGCTACATTAAAAAATTTCAGAGCATCTTGTCTAAAATAAATTCCCACTGAAAAAATCGCGACCATCAAAATTAAAATTATTATCGGCTTAAACTTCCCCATAACATTTTTTGATATTATTCCTAAATCCGCGGGAATTATATCTCTTTAACTTCTGATAATTCTTGCTCAAGGATAATATCTGATTCACCAAACAAGAATTTACCTTTGAATTTCTTTCCGTTTAGAAACAACGGCATCCAATATATATCGTCCGGCCACATTTCTTTGAATGGAATTTCGTCAATGTGGAACCATTGCGGTTTCATCTCTCCGCTTTCAACCAACTCTCCTTGAAAATCATCTGATTTAAAAATATGAACTTGTAAAATTTCCGGATTACCTTTGAATTCGAACTCTAAAATTCCGACTTTTTCCATATTTTCTACATTTACCCCTGCTTCTTCCCGCATTTCTCTTTTTGCCGCATCTTCAATTGTTTCTGCTAAAGCAACTTTGCCGCCAAATCCATTCCATCTCCCCGCTCCAAATCCGCGCTTTTTCATTCCAAGTAATATCTTCGGATGCTGATGAATTATACAAAGTGTTAATATTTTTTTCGTATTCTTATTTCCCATGGTATTTTTTATACTTTTTGCCCGAGCCGCACGGACAAGGGTCATTTCTTCCAACTTCATCTTTAGATTTTGGAAGGACGGGCCTTCCAAAACTTACAGAAGATTGTTTTTGCGGCTGTAAATTGGCCTTAAAAACAGAATTAGCAATGCTCATATCAATTTCCTCCAGTAATCTCTGAAACATTTTGTGGCCCTCGTTTTTATACTCAACCAAAGGGTCATGCCCGCCATAGGCCCTGAGACGAACTGAGTCCCTCAAATGTTCCATATTGAAAAGATTGTCCTGCCAGAGAGTATCTAAGACCTTTAAACTAACCACTCTTTCCAGCTGGAACATATTATCTCGGCCGATTTCCCGCTCTCTTTTATTATAGTCCTCTTCGGTATATCCTGCCTTTTTAACCATTTCTATAATTTGTGATTTTAATTTCTTCCGGCCGGATTCAAAAAATTCATCATAACCAAGCTTTTCATTTTTTAACTTCACTATTCATCTTTTTATATTATTTCCCATTATATTATTTCCCATGGCCCTCCTTCGCTAAAGCTTCGAACGAGCAAAGCATTTTTTTGATCTTATTTCTGTGTCCGCAGGAACGATTTTAATTCTGCAGGATTTTTATATACGAATCCCTGACCGCCTTTTTGTCTATACAATTCTACTGTAGATTCCGAATCGTCTACCATTAAACTGTTTTCTATCTTTTCTCCTAAAGCGGCTAATGCGACATCAAACAATTTACCTTTCTCATCTTTTTTCAGTATCCTGTAGTCTGCAGAATTAATTATGATATCAAACAATGTATCGAGCCGATGGTTTGGGATTGTGATTTTTGTGAAGATATCCATGTTGTCCGTCACGATCCCGATTTTCTTTCCAGACAATTTTAGCAATTCTGCCAAATCTTTAACTTCTTTTTCTAATTCCATTCTGCGAATGCTTTCCTCGTATAATTCATTCAGAAAATTACATTCAATTCCAGTATTCTTCGCTATTAATTCATTTATTTCAGCTGAATTAACACGATTTCTCATCCAATTCCGAACCATCTCTTTATTTTCGAAAATGTTCATCTGAATCCAATCGTATATTTCGGAATAATCAGGCAATAAGGTCTTCTCGTAAAATCGTCCCTTACACAATACCCCATCAAAATCGAATAACACTGTTTGGTAGCTCATAATTTTATCTTCCTACACTCCATGACACCTTTTATATTTTTTGCCCGAACCGCACGGACATAGCGAATTTCGTCCAACTTCTTTTTTACCTGCCTCAACCGGTTTGAAATTTTGCATCGGCTTTTGACGAGAAGGCATACCGGATTTTAAAATATTTTCTGCAATGTTCGCGTCAAGCATTAATAATAATTGCCCGAATGCTTTGTGCGCTTCATTTTTATATTCTACCAAAGGATCTCTGCCACCGTAAGCGCGCAGTCTGACAGAATCCCTTATATGGTCTATAAAAGACAAATGTTCCTGCCAAAGCATATCCAAAATTCTTAAGCAGACATATTTTTCCACCTGGCGCATATTTTCCTGGCCCAATTCTTTTTCTTTTTTTAAATAATCTTCTTCTGATAATCCGGATTTTTTGAATATCTCTAAAATTTTATCTTTCAAATCCGACGTTTCTAAAAATTCCATGCGTTTTTTATAAATAATCTCCCTGTGCTTGTTTATAACGTCGTCGTACTCCAACAAATGTTTTCTGGCGTCAAAATTAAACCCTTCAATTTTTGACTGGGCAGATTCAATGGCTCCTGAAATCATTCCTGCCTGTATCGGCTCG
>C687J35174_10005191_pt1 | contig 17229 bp, 21 predicted proteins | sample RifCSPhighO2_01_FD_35174 | JGI IMG/M metagenome (IMG submission 35174) | reverse complement strand
TGTTTTATTCAAAGAAAAATGTTCCTCCTGATAAGAATAAGCTAACAACATGGTTGGAGATGTAAGTTTAGTCTAGCGGAGTTGCCCGAAGGGCATTAACTCGGCGAAATTTCCTCAGCAAGCTCCCCTAAAATGAAAAGAAATCGTTATCTAATTTAAAAATATTTTTCTTCGAAAAATAAAAGGGTTGCAAAAGTTTCCATCTTAGAATCTTAAATTAAACAATAGAAAGATGAAAACTTTTGATGGGCTACAAACGATTACGAACCAACCAGTTACGCAGAAACTAAATTTTGAACCCTAATGTCTGATAAAAAATCCTTTGTCATTCTCTTACTGATATTTAACAATTCTATCCCGATAATCTTCCCATCCGCATCTAAGTCTAAGATTGTCTCATCATCTATCTTTCTATTTTTAGCAAACTTTTCATCACTTACTTCTATATACATTGCGTTTGCTTCTTTATCAATTGTTATTTTCATTTTGTGTTTGAAAAACCCTTGTAGATTTTCCTTGTTTATATTCTATATGTAATAAATTGTTATTACCTTTATATATTTATCTTTTTCGTAAACGACTTCTATATTGGCTCTGCTAATATTCTTTTGAACATAATAATTTCCACCTTGTTTTTTTGTATTATCCGGTCTCTTTATCGCTTCAATAATCTCATCTTCAGTTATGCCTCTTTTCTTCATCCTTTCTTTTGCGTGTTCTGTAAATATTATTTCCATATTTTATACAAAAGAAAGAAGATTATAAAACTTACGTTTTATTTTTTCTCCGCGAAAATCAATGATTTTCGTGGCCCCAAAAATCCGCTAAGATTTTTTTGGTTTGTGGGATGCCTCAAAACCCTAACAGAAAACCTTAAATACCACTTAATCTTAAAATAGGTTATATGATAAAACTGAATTTATTAACTACAAATGAAAATCAAGTACTGAATAAAAAACTAAATAATCAAAAGTTAACTCAGGTGGAAGCAAATTATCTAAGCAGAGCCATACGTCCAAAATTAAGAAAGCTGGAAGAATTAAAACAAATAGACGCATACTCTCTTCTGCAAAAAATAGAATATAATCAAAAAGGAAGAGCTATAGAATCAAAAATTAAGAAATTAATCAAGAAATTAATAGATAAATTAGACTCTATAATTCTCTATGGTTCTGCAATACAAACAAACTATCATTCTTATGAAGACATAGATGTTTTGATAATAACAAAGGCTAAGGTTTGGGATAAAGAAAAAGAAAAGTACGTTTTAATTAAAACAATAAAAGACCAAGCCAAAGATTTGGGCTTGATTTTAGATATTCAGATTATCGAAAGAAAAGCATTTTATTCAGAATACTCTTCAAGTCCAGATTTAATCTATCAGCTTAAAGATTGCAAGATAATTTATGGAAGCATACAAGTGCCTAAAAAGATAAATCTTTCTAAATTGGATTTGCAGATGAAATTAGATTGGAGCGATATAAATGAGATAAATCCCAAAGGAATAGAAATATACAAAGCCATAAGAAATGCTATTCTTGTTAGACTTTTATTTAATAAAATAATAGATAATCAAAAATTAAAAGAAGCTTTGTACAATGAAGCAGGAAAGAGCCTTATAGATAAATTAAAAAATAGCAATGCCTCAAGTATAGAAAGAAAAATTGCTTTAATCTATTTAAATGAATTATCTAAAAAAATAAGGGAAGATATAAAAGGAGCGCCATGGGAAAGAATAGAANTATCAAAATTTTAGGCAATATAATTGGAAATATTGTTGTTCATAAAATATTAATTAAACATACAAACAAGCCAGAATCAGTCTCGCATATTACTAAAGAAATAGGAGTTTATGGTGAAAATGCCTCAGAAATTGCAGAGGAATTTAATTGGAACGATGACAATAAATTAGAAATTCATGAAGAAGCATTAAAAAAGTTTGAGCATGTCCATAGATTTAAATCACACCATTTATAGTGTGGAAGTAACTGGAAAGTTTAAATCTTGGAGCATCCAGAAAACCCGAACAAACTACATACTTTAGTGTGTGGTAACACAAGGTTTTCTTGATAATATAAATAAATATTATTCAGATGTTATTTTTCCCGAAAAAGAAGTGCCAATTTTAATTGATGAAACAATTAATGAATTTATTTGAAGAAATTTAATTTGCTTAAACACCCAATTAATACTCGCTTCTCATATAAAAATTCGTTTTATCTCCCTACTTCCTAATCTCGTCCTCAATAATATTCTTATTAGCCTGATAAAAAATTCCTAGCGGAATTTTTGTATGCTGTCTTACACCGTTATAATCCCATTCTTCTGCTCTTTCCATTGCTGCTTTTAAGTCGGATGTATTATGTCCTTTTTTCTGCAAGTCATAAGTTTTATCTTTATATCCTATATCAGCATGGAATATTATGCAGGGCTGTATTATCTCAATAAAGCAAAAGCCCTTGTGCTTTTGCGCTTCTTCAAGAATATTTTTAACTTGTTCAACATCAGCAAAAACTCTTGCGACAAAACCGCATCCAGCAGCAAGCATTATTTTAATTGGATTAAGAGGCATTAATTTTACACCTTTTGGAGTCGTTTTGTCAGTATAGCCCTTTTCAGAAACAGGTGTAGGTTCAGCAATAGTCAAAGCAAAAACCTGATTATTATGCACAATGTATTTTATATTAGAATTATATCTTGCCATGTGAATCAAATGTTCCATTCCTTCTGCATATGCATCGCCATCTCCTGAAAAACCAAGTATATTAAGTTCAGGTTTAGCTATTTTCATTCCAAGCATAGCAGGAAGCACTCTTCCATGAAGCGAATTTATTCCAGGCAAATTAATATAATCGAATATTTTTGCATGACATCCTATTCCAGAAACAATAGCATAATCTTCTTTTTTCTTTCCCAATTTTATCTGCTCTTCAAGAAATCTTTGCACACCAGCAAGTATAGAAAAATTAAAACATCCAGGACACCAAGTTATTGGNTGCAGNNGTTCNNATCACTAATATTTGATTTAGGCGCTTTTACAGCTTTAATTTTCGTTTGTTTTTTTATTTTTTGTTTTGCCATATTATTACATAAATTGATTTACTTCCCCAAAAAACAGGGCTTGGTGCAATCTCTTCGAGATTGATATATTTTATTAGTTTCAATCCTAAATTAAAATTTTTAACTTTTTTCATAAGAATATAATGCCAAGGGCGATTTTTGGACTTTTTTACTTGAATATTCTTAAATTTCTTCAGATAGTTCAAAACATCTATTCTTTTACCCTCTTTATCCCAAATTTCGATATTGTTTTGATATTCTACTGGATGAGTGGGCCTATATTGTTCTAATTCAAGTGCAGCAATTCCTTCTTTTGTCAAAATTCTATGGGCTTCTTCAATAAATTGAATTTTATCTGAAAGATATTGCATTGTTGCAGGATTGAAAATAATATCAAAAGTTCCTGATTTAAAAGGAAGCTTTTTAGCTGCATCTAAAATATAAATTTTATCGGGAATATTTTTTGAAGAGAATCCCTCTTGCTTTGCATATTTTTTGCATAAAGAAAGATTCCAATTTTTTTCAAGATTAATTCCATAAGTTTCTACTTTATCTCCAAATATTTGCTTCAATTCAAGTAGTGCTCTTCCATAACCTGTTCCAACTTCAAGAATCTTAGCTTTTTGTTTTTTCTTTAAAACTTCTTTTGTATAATTTATAACATTTCCCAATCTGCCTTCTGCACCTTTTTCTCCAAATAGCCCTTTTGCTCTTCCTTGTCTTATTTCCATCATCATATTCTCCTCTTAATTTCTCCAGCAAGCTCATCACTAAAAAAAGCTCTGCCATCATATTTCAGTATTTTATTTTTATTGTCAATAAAAAATCCAGTCCGTTTCGTAATTAAATCTCCAAGCTGGCCTGTAACATTATTTTCAACTAAAATAACTTTCTTTGCTTTTTTTATTTCATCTAATACTTGTTTAGAAGGAAAAGGTTTCATAAATAAAATTTGCATAAACTTTGCATCAATTTTTCCTTCATCAATAGCATCGAGTATCGCACCCTTAGTTGAGCCCCAGCCAATAATAAGATTTTTTGAGTTTTTATTGCCATACAATTTAGTCATTTCAAACTTTTCAGTTTCTTTAACTAAACTTTCATATTTTTTACCCCTTCTATCAAAATTCTTTTTTGTTATTTCAGCGCTTTCTGTTGCGATTCCATTTTCATCATGCTCGTAAGAATTAAATCTTTCACTAGTTGTTATAGAATTTTTTACTTCAAGCAGTTTTGCATTTTCTTCAAACATGCTCTTGCTTTCAGCAAGATGCTTGTCTCCAAGAATAATTGCAGGAATTCTAAATTTTTGTGATAAATAAAAAGCTTGATTAGTTGCTTCTATTGAATCTTTAGCATCACCTGGAGCAATAACTGCCCGAGAAAACTCTCCATGTCCTGAATATAACGCAAGATTCAAATCTCCTTGTCCTGTATAAGTTGCAAGTCCTGTTCCTGGTCCTGGACGCGAAGATAAATAAATTACAATAGGAATTTCTGCCTGTCCTGCCATACTAAGTCCTTCTGTCATCAAGTCAAATCCTCCGCCAGAAGTTCCAACCATGCTCTTTGCTCCAACAAGCGAGCTTCCAAGTGCAGCAATCATTACTGCAATTTCATTCTCGAGTTCGATAACTTTATGCTTGTTTTCTTTATTCATCTGCAATTGTCCAAGTTCCATCATAACAGGAGTCGCAGGAGTCATCGGATAAGCATAATAATAATCTAATCCAGAAGCCAGAGCACCTTTAGAAATTCCGCCATTGCCGTTCATAAAACTTAATCTGTTGCTTAAATTAGGAAGAATAATCTTTATTATTCTTTTTTCAGCGCCAAAACCGTCTTTGGCTTCTTTTAAATTTTGCTCAAAATTTCTCTTCAAATTTTTTAAATTAGTTTCAAGAAGATTGAACTCTATTCCGAGTATTTTATAAACAGCCCCTGCAAAAAACATATTATGCTGATTGCCTTTTACAATAATTCCATTTTTCTTTAATCTCGATTTATGCACCTTTTCAGTATTATCATCTAAACAAACAAGAATATCAATAGAACTTTGATTACTGTAAACAGGAGAATCCGAAAAAGTGAGAATATCATGGTTATGCCCTCCCCGAATTATAGACTCATATTCTCTTGAGTAAAAAACCCAGTATCCTTTGGCAATCAAGCCTTCTGCAACTATCTCTGCCAGTACATTTGCGCCCTGACCAGCTTTTCCGCCGAAGATTATGTTATATTTCATATTGCCTCTTTGATTATAAAAATAACATAGAAGCAAGATATTTAAAGTTATTGAAGGATAAGTATACACTGGAAAGAAAAGATAGAATAAGTTTAATGAATTTTGATGAACAGAAAGATTTAAATATATCCTAATGAGGATATATATTATCCTAATTATGATAAAAATGATAAAATGGACTTAATAAGAACTCTCAAAAAGAATAAGAATGCCAGAAAAATCTTCGGCAAAAAAGAAATAGAAATAGTCGAAAAACAATTAAATGGAATTAGACTAACTCCTTCTGAACAAACCCGACTTTCAAGAGATATAAGAAAAAAATTTGAGGTTATAACCGAATTATCAAAATATTCAGAAGAATTTCAACTAAAAAGAGGAAAAATATTAAAAGGAAGTATAGATAATGCAAAAGAAGTAATCTTGGAAAGCAAATATTTATCTAGAATAAAAAAGATTATTTTGTTTGGCTCTGCTGCGGAAAATCAATTAAATTACAGGTCGGATATAGATATAGCTGTTGTTTTTTCTGAAATTACACAAGATGAAGCAATAGAATTTAGAATGAGTATTTTGAGCAAAATACCATCATCAGAAAAAATGGATATTCAGGTTTATAATATACTGCCGGATAAGATTAAAAAAGAAATAGATGAAAAGGGAAAGACGATATGGAAAAAAGAATAGATGAAAAAATTGAGGAAATTGAAAAATATCTTGAACAGATTTATAGTTGGCTTCCAGAAGAATTTGAAGAATATATGGCTGACACAAAATCCAGAGCAGCATGTGAAAAAAACTTTGAAGTAATAAGTGAATATATTTTAGATATAGCGATATATTTTATTAGACTTAAAAAGTTTAGAATACCTAATGATGATGAAAGCACATTTAAGATTTTAGCCGAAGAAAGTATAATCTCAAATATACTATGTAAGAAGATGACTGCTATGAGGGGAATGAGAAATTTTATTGCGCATAGATATGGCGAAGTGGATAATTTAAAAGTTTTTGATTCTTTTCAAGAAGAATTTAGAGATGATACGGAGGAATTTTTAAATAGTATAAAAACAGCATTAAAATGAAGATGATGAAAAAAGAATGAAAAAAACCGAAAGATTTAAATATAACCACCATTATGGTTATTATAACCTATATGAAGGTTATTTATACTTATTTAAACTAAAATGGAATTCCTGCAATTTATAAAAACTAAACCTGAGCTAAGAAAGATTTTTGGAAAAAGAGAATTGAAAATAATTGAAAAGCAGNTGCAAGGAGTAAACTTAACGCAGTCTGAAAAGAACAGGCTTTCAAGAGATATAAGAAAAAAATTAGAAGTTATAAAAGAGCTTTCTGAATATGAAAATGAATTTGAATTAAAGAAAGGAGCAAATAATAAAAATTTAGTCCAAAACATAAAGAAAATAATACTTGAAGATGAACTATCTAAGAATATTAAAAGAATTATATTCTTTGGCTCTGCTGCTGAAAATGAACAAACTTTAATGTCAGATTTAGATATTGCAGTTGAGTTTGATAATATAACTGAAAAAGAAGCTGTTATGTTTAGATTAAGAATAGCCAGAACTGCCTCCGATAAGTTAGATATACAAGTTTATAATGTTCTTCCTGATAAAATAAAAAAAGAAATAGACAATAAAGGAAAGATATTATGGATAAAAAAATAATATCTGAAAGGCTTGATGAAAAAATTGAGGAAATTGAAAAATATCTTGAAGAGTTTAGTACTTTTGAAATTCCCGAATTTGAAGAATACTCAGAAGCAATTGGATTAAAAGCTATATGTGAACGATATTTTGAAAAGATCATAGAAGCAATAATCAGTGCAACTCTTTTGTTAATAAGGTATAAAAATTTTAAACAGCCAGAGAATGAAGAACATGCATTTGTCATTTTATCAAACAATGGCATTATTTCCAAAGAATTTGCTAAAAAATTAAAAGATGCAAAAAATATGAGAAATATAATAATTCACAATTATTTGAAAGTTGAAGATGTAATAGTTTATAATGCAGTTACTGAAGAAATAATCACGGATGCAGAGGAGTTTTTAAATAGTGTCAAAACCGCGTTACAATGAGGATGAATATGGAAAAAGAGGAAAAAATGAAACCCCAAAAAAAATTCCGCCACGCAGTCTTCATCGTAGCCTACAAGCTCGAAAAACAAGAAGAAAAAAACATTCCAGTATATCTTCTTCTAAAACGAAAGCTTCACTGGAAGGGCTGGGAATTTCCAAAAGGTAAAATCGAGAAGGGTGAAAACAAGGCTCAAGCAGCAAAACGAGAAACAATGGAAGAAACAGGTTTAAAAGTAATTAAGCTAAAATCTTATAATGTTTCTGGAAAATATTTTTATAAAAAGCTTCTTCCGGACAGACCCAATATAATGGGGCAGACTTACACGCTTTTTTCAGCAGAACTAAAAGATAGCAATAAAAAACCCAAGTTAGATAAAAAAGAGCATTCAGGTTATAAATGGGCAGAGTATAAGCAAGCTATCAAGCTTTTAACATGGCCGAACCAAAAAAAATGTCTGAAGATTGTGAATAGGAAAATAAAATGAAAAACAGCATTCAAATCCGAAAAGCAAAGCTTTCTGACTGCAACGCAGTTTATAATTTTGGAAGAGCAAAAGAATTAAGAAACCCACATGGAAATCCTCCGAAAAAATGGTGGATTGAAGCTTTTGTTAAAGAAAAGCAGATTTTTTATGTGGCAGAAAATACAGAGAGTAAGAAAGTTATAGGTTTTATTCTAGGCGAAGAAACAACAGGGAAAGTTACAATTTTTCATGAGCTTTTTATAGAAAAAAAATTTAGAAAGCACGGAATTGGTAAAATATTAATACAAACCGCAGAAAAAGATGCAAAATCCCGTGGCGTTAGAGCAATTATTCTTTATGGCAATAAAAAAGTATCCAAATTTTTAAAAAAAGGAAAATATGAAAAAGGACTGCTTCTAAACGAGTATGTAAAGTTTATTTACTAAACTCTATTAGAAAGTTTGCACATGCTCAACTTTCTCGCTAAGACCACAATAATTATTCTATAAAAGGTAAGTAGAGCTAAAGACATTCTTTAGTCATCTAAAACTTTTTGCATTAACTTACTTTTCTGAGCCAAACAACAATTTCTATAACACTTAATGAAATTATAGGGAAAGACTTATGTCTTTCACTATAGAATGAGATTACCGAACTTGTGCAGGTAATTTAAAAAATAAAAACTATTTCTTAACAAATTTTTTAATTAAATAAAAATTCTTCATTAAGTTCATCAGAATGGGCAATCAAATCTGTTGAAGTTATTATTCCAACCAGTTTTTCATCCTTATCAACAACAGGCAGTCGTTTTATTTTATTTTTACACAAAACTAATGCAGCTTCATCAATATCCTCATTTTCATTTATTGTTAGAACATTTTTGCTCATAATTGAGGAGATTTTTTTATTAAGATTATTAGCATTCGTCATTATATCGTGCTCTGTAACAATTCCATAAATATTTTCGCCTTTAATTACAACAAGGCTTCCAATATTTTTATCAGACATAATTTTAGCAGCTTCTTTCAGAGAAATATCATGGTCAACAACTATTGCCTTATTCATTATCTCTTTTATAATCATCTTATACCTAAGAATCTAGGGTTTTTAAAATATGCTAAAAAGAGTAATAATAAAACAACAGGTTTCGCCTTAAAGATAAGAGGCAAAAAAGTTGGACAAGGTAAGAGTATAGACAACTGCGTAGCTTGGAGGACATATTCCTCGCAGTTCTCTATCTGTATAACTGCACTAAAGTGGAATGTAAGTCATGCAGTTATCCATAACTGCACGAGTTTAATCCATATAAGAACGAAGATGGTTATGAGTAGAGTAAGCAAAACTACAAAACTTCTTGCATAGGCAAACCTTTCTCGAATTTGCCTTTTTGAGTTAATATTTGAGCAAGCTAAAAATGCAAATTCTTATCTGACCAAATCGTTATTGCATTAATGATAAATATGGAAAAAAATCTTTACGCCTCAGCAAATGCAGGCTTCCAGGCATAATCATCATAGCTGTAATAATAAAGCGTATAATTTGCTGATAAATCTGAACTTTGAGGAATATATTCATAACTAAATGTTTTATAACATCTTTCAGTTGAACATAAATTAATTCTTTCAATTAGATCTGAACCGCTATAAATGCTTCCAACTTTGTATATTCCCTCTGTTGAAGATAAAGTAAATATTGGTTTTTTAACAGAGGATAAATATGCAACATCAACACTAAGAACTTTTTGATTATTGTTTGAGTCATAAACCTGAATTTCTTTTCCGTTTTCAAAATAAGGAACTCTTATAAAATAACTAAACTCTGTTTCTTCAATTAGTGGAGGTTTTGATTCAGAACCTTTTTGATAAAACGGAAAAATTAAGCCAGAGACATCAAATCCTATAGAATACATCACTTGATTATCTAAAGAAATAACTTTTGCTTCATAGCCTCTTGCAGTTTTAATCCGATTGTCTGGTGCAACTCCTTCAAAAACATAGGTTTCGCCTTGGCTGAGAGTGCCATTTGAAGATTTTATTTCAATAACATATTCTTTTGATGGAGCTGGCGATTCTATTTCTGAAGAAGAATTTATAATATAATAAGAAAGCAGATTATTTAGTTGATTTAAGCACACATTACAAAAATGGTCTACATAGCCATTCATTATACAACTGCTTTCTGTTGAACGATAGTAGTCAGGATATCCGCAGTTTTTAAAACAGCCTGTTGAAATATTAGTCGGCCATTTTGAACAATCGTTAACGCAATTTGGAAAATTGTAATCCAATATCTTTTTCATTCCAGGATAAATTCCATAATTATATTCATCACCTAGTCCTCCAAAAAGATGACCAAATTCATGAACAAGAACTTGTGGATTATTCACGATTCCTTTTGAGCATACTTTTATATATTGACCCGTAGAACCACAAAAATTTTCATTATTAATTAAAACTACAATTTTATCCGAAGGGCATTGAGAAGCTTTTGTAATAACTTGTTTGTCAGTGCAGCATACAACGCTCGGAACTCCTTTGCATCCAAGCGTGCATCCTAAATTGCTTGAAGTAAGTAGCTCATTTATCATGTGAATGTTAAATTTATTTTCATTTTCTTTAAATGGCGAATAAGAAAAGATTCCATCTTCATCTTGCTGAATATCTGCATATTTTTTCACATCCTTTTCTAAATCCTCCAAACTAGAGTAATCCAGCCCGATAAAAGTAACATCAACCTTGTCTTCAGGATTTCCGCTGTTTAAAATATTTTTGCAGGAATTTTCAATAATTTCAAATTCTTTTTTAATTATAATATTTTCTTTGCTTCCATCAACAAAAGAAATTTCAAATTCAGCCGAATATTTTCCAGCTTTAAGCGAAGAAGAATCAAATATCGATGAAAAGATGCCATCGCTAGCATTTTTATCGCCATGCTTTCCATCATTAAAAAGAAAAATATTTTTGCCATCAATTTGAGTTTTTACTGAACTTATATCTTCTAATGTTTCAGAATTAGCAGTAAAAATAAGCTTGAATATTGTTCCAATGGGTGCTTGTTCAGGATAAATTTGTGCATTATTCTCCGAAAATACAAATGGAAGTTCAGAAGAATTTTTATAAATTGCAAAAATTGCAAAGGCAATAATCAAAACAACTAAAATAGCACCAGCAACTAATAATGTTGTTTTTGCACTGCCATTTTTTTCCATAATTTATCTTAGTTTTTAGAGTTTAAAAAGTATATTGTATCTCCTTAATCTAAATTAATAATACTCAAAACTTTCTGGCTTGATCCAATCATTCCAAGAAGGATTCAACTTTTTTCATCTCTGCTCGCCTAAACCAATCAATATTTGTTTATTATATTAAAAATTTTATTGCATTACTTTTATGAGTCAAAGATTGCCAAACATATGGAGGTAATCCAGTTCTAATCGTAATCTGTTCGCCAGATTTCACCGACTTTTTTTGTAACTTTTTCTATTTTTCCATCCCGAACCCAATAAATTCTTCGAGCATGTTTGTGCGCAAGCTCAGGCGAATGAGTGACCATAATTATTGTTTTTCCTTTCCTATTAAGTTCGTTAAGAAATTCCATTATTTTTTCTCCTGTTTTTGTATCCAGATTTCCAGTTGGTTCATCTGCAAGAATTACTTCAGGATTATTGGACAATGCCCGTGCAATTGCAACCCTTTGCTGCTCGCCGCCTGAAAGCTGATTAGGATAATGTTCCATTCTTTTTTCTAAGCCAACAAGTTTAAGCAAGTATTCTGCCCTTTCTTCTCTCTCTTCTTCCTGAGTGTCTTGAAAAAGCATAGGCAGCATTACATTTTCTTTTGCAGTTAAATTAGGGATAAGATTAAAGCTCTGAAAAACAAAACCAATTTTCTTGCCTCTTAGCTGCGCGAGGTCAGATTCTTCAAGCCGTTCAATGTTGGTGTTTCCAAGATAAATATCTCCGCGAGTAGCTAAATCAAGACTTCCAACAAGATTCATGCTTGTGGATTTTCCGCTTCCACTTGGACCCATAATCGCAACAAAATCCCCTTCGTGTATATGAATAGTTACTCCATCAAGAGCTTTAACAATACTTTCGCCCATTTGATAGTATTTTGCAACATCATTTAGAACAATAAGATGTTTTTCGCCATCTTTATCGTCTTTGTGGTGTTTACTATCCAGCTTTTTAGTTTGTTGTTTATCCCGCTTTTTAGCTTCCATATTTAAGGGTAGTTGTTAGCGTTTATAAGTTTTATTAAGTCAATAATCGACTAAATTTTCTAATTATAGTCAAGGACATTATTAATTGAGCAGCTTATGCCTTGACAGAACAAAATTTGCTCAATTTATTTGTTCTTTTACTTTATATACTTAACTCACTAAATCCTTTTAAACCAGTATATTTTCTTAAAATTATGAAACAAAACACCAAAATCTTCGCAAGTTTGTTTTTTACATTAGCACTTGTTTTCAGCATAAACTTAGCTTCTGCAACACTTAGTGTAGATCAAGTAACTCAAGGAGTACTTTATCCAGGCTCTGAAGCAAGCATTAGTCTCGATATTAGGAATAGTTTTGATTATGATGTTGAAGATGTTTATTTAACTCTGGATTTTTCAAAATTAGTTGCTGGAAATCAGCCGCTTTTTACTGCTGTTGGAAGTTCTCAGGACAGCCAAGATAGTATAAACGAAGACGATGATGAAAGTTTTAGTTTTAAAATAAAAGCCGCTAATACAATTCTTCCTGGAAGCTATAATCTTCCTTATACTATAAGCTACAGGAAGAATTCAACAAGCAACGTGACAGAAACTAGCGGAATAATTGGAATAACTGTAAACTCAAAGACAAGCCTGGATTTTTCAGCTGCAGTAGATAATCCTGTTATTGGAGAAAAAGGAAAAGTCAAGCTGAAAATAATAAACAAAGGATTAGGAGACATAAAATTTGTTTCTGTTGATATTCAGCCAGACGGATATACTCTGCTTTCAAGCAATAAATACTATATTGGCTCGCTTTCAAGCGATGATTTTGACACTGCAAGTTTTGATGTTGTTTTTAAGAAGACAAATCCTAATCTTGTTGCTACAATAACTTATAGCGATTTTGAAAATAATCAAAAAACCGAGAATATTAATCTTCAGCTAACAATTTACACAAAAGAAAAAGCCTTGGGATTAGGAATAATTAAGCCAAACAATACTCCAAAGTTAATTGGAACAATTATTGTTCTTGTAATAATCTTTATGATTTACAGAAAAATAAAAAAAATGCACGCTGAAAAAAAGAAAAAAGCTGCTGCTAAACTTGACATGGAAAAATCAAAAGAAATTTTTGATTTTAAGGGTATAAAATAGTTCTTAGAAATTTTATTTTTTATCATTAATTTTAAACAACTTTTATAAGATTGGTTTGCCTACCTCAGCCTTGTTTTAGAAGTCTTTAGCTGAAATTACCTACTCGCCTCGTCAAAAACTTAATAAACGCTAAATTACTCTCTAACTTATGATAAAGAATTATTTATTTTTAGCTGTAAAAAATGTTCGTAGAAGAGGATTGCGCTCGTGGCTGACTATGCTTGGAATTTTTATTGGAATTGCTGCTGTTGTGTCTTTGATATCTCTTGGTTCAGGATTAAGAGAGGCTGTTCTAGGTCAGTTTACAGGAATGGGTTCGGATAAACTTGCTATTAGTAACGCCGAAACAGGTTTTGGCCCTCCTGGAAGTCTTGCTGTAATAAAATTAACTCAGCATGATGTTGATATAATAAAACAAGTAACAGGTGTTGACCAGGTTATTCCAAGATTATTAAGGCCAGTAACTATAGAGTATAATAAAATTATTGGCTTTGGCTATGCTGTAAGCATGCCTCCTGATTCAAAACAAATTAATTTAATTTATGATATTTTTAAGGCAGAAGCTGAAACAGGCAGATTGCTAAATAAAGATGATAATGGAAAAATTCTTTTAGGTCATGATTTTTCAAAAATAAAAAGTTACGAAAAAGATATTGTTACAGGAAGCAGGATAAAAATTCAAGGAACAGAATTCACAGTTATTGGAATAATGAAAGCAACAAGCACTTTTGAAATTAATCAGGCAATTCTTATGACTGAAGATGATTTAAACAATATTCTTAAAATAAAGGATGAATTTGATATTATTGCTGTACAAATTGTTAAAGGCGCAGATATAGAAGAAGTTTCTTATCAGATTAAAGAAGCTCTGCGAAAAGATAGGAATGAAAAAGTAGGCAAAGAAGATTTTAATGTTCAAACACCCATTAATGTCTTGAAAAGCGTAAATACTATTCTTAATATAATTAATTTAATTGTTTCAGCTATTGCAGGAATTTCACTTTTTGTTGGAGGAATAGGAATAGCAAACACGATGTATACTTCTGTTCTTGAAAGAAAAAAAGAAATAGGAGTTATGAAAGCAGTTGGAGCAAAAAATTCCGGCATACTTTGGATTTTTGTTTTTGAAGCAGGATTTCTCGGTCTAGTCGGAGGAGGAATAGGCGCTGCAATCGGTGTTGGTCTTAGTTTCGGAATTGCTGCAATAGCTAATGCAGTCATAGGCTCTCAGCTTTTTATTGTTCAATTTTCGCTTCCATTAGTTGCAGGAGCTTTTGCATTTTCATTTGTAATTGGAATTATCTCAGGAGTTCTTCCTGCAATGCAAGCAAGTAAATTAAGACCTGTTGATGCCTTAAGAGGATAAGATGATAAAAGATTACTTTAAACTCGCTGTAAAAAATCTTATAAAACGAAAGCTTAGAAGCTGGCTTACAATTATTGGAATAATTGTTTCTGTCGCAACGATTTTTGTGCTGATTAGTCTTTCATTAGGATTGCAAGGCGCTGTTGAAGAGCATGTTAGAAGTTTAGGAGCAGATAAATTATTTATAATGACCAAAGGCAATTTTGGACCTCCAACAGCGCAGGGCGCAGTTACTCTAACTAAAGAGGATGTTAAAATTATTGAAAAAGTTCAGGGTGTAAAAACAGTTACCTATTTTGTTGCAGGAAATGCAAAAGTTGAACATAATGATGAAATAAGATTTTATGCTGTTTATGGAATTCCTGCAGATGGTCTTGACTTGTATTTTGAATCAAATACAATGACTGTGCTAGAAGGTCAGAAATTAAAAAATGGCTTGATGGGTGAAATTTCAGTAGGCTATGATTTTGAATATGGAACTCTTTTTGATAAACCCGCACATACAGGTAGCAAGATAAAGATAAATGAAAAAGAGTTTAAGATAAGCGGAGTTCTTTCGAGAATTGGAAATCCTGAAGATGACAAGATGATTCTTATGAGCAATGATGATTTTGAGGCGCTTTTTAGTTCAGGAAATAGAGTTGATTATATTTTTATACAAGTTGATAATGCAGCAGAGATAAAAGATATTGCAGATAGGATTGAAAAAAGACTCATGAGTTTTAGAGATGTTAATGAAAAAACAATTGATTTTACAATACTTACTCCTGAAGATTTATTGAACATACTTAAAACAGTTTTAAATATAATTACTGCTTTTTTGGCAGGAGTTGCTGCAATATCTCTTGTTGTTGGAGCAATTGGAATAGCAAACACAATGTACACTGCTGTTCTTGAAAGAACAAAAGAAATAGGAGTTATGAAAGCAGTAGGCGCAAAAAATTCCGACATACTCTTAATTTTCTTGATTGAATCAGGGCTTATTGGATTAATCGGAGGATTTTTAGGAATTTTATTTGGAATACTGACCTCAAAAATTGTAGAATACATCGCGGTTAATCAGTTAGGAACACCTTTGCTTAAAGCAGCTCTTCCACCTTATTTAATTATTGGTTGTCTTTTATTTGCATTTATTATCGGAGCTGTTTCAGGATTAGTTCCTGCAAGAGGCGCAAGTAGCGTACGACCTGTTGATGCCTTAAGATACGAATAAAAATTTTGAAATATTTTACCCTATCTGGGAATATTCTATTTTTGAAATATATATTCTTTTAGATAAATGTATTTAAGCTTCGCTTATCTATGAAAGGTATGGGTTTATTGGGCTTGCTAGGATTGTCTAAATCTTCTGAATATCAAGCATATTGCCAAAATTGTGGAATAGAGCTTAAGCAGGGCGCTCTTCTTTATCATTCTTCAGGAAGAGTATTTTGTCCAGACAGACGAGAAAAAGATAATGGAAGCTGTCTTCGCGAAGTAAGCCGAGGGGGTTTAGAAAAAGAGGGAGAAATTCCTATATTATTAAGTTCAAAACAGCTACAGCGGGGAATAGGAGATAAGACAATAAAATATCATTCTCTTTTGGTTAAAAAGAAATTTTAAAAATAAGCTTAGTTATTTTTGATCTTAAAATATAAAACTCCCAAAGCAGAAGTTTGAGAAATTTGAAAATTTCAGCACTTCTACTTTTAAAACCCTCAATCAGAAGTTTTAAAAACCACCTTTTCTAGACAATAATATATAAAATGGCATTTAAAATAAATGTAGCTCATAAAGGAAGAACATTCAAGGCAGAGACAGATAACGAAACTTTGATTAGAATGAAAATCGGAGAAAAAGTTAGTGGAGACATGATTTCTGACTTGCTTGAAGGATATTCTCTTGAAATAACAGGAACTTCTGATATCTCTGGATTTCCAGGAATAAAAGGCGAAGTAGGCGGACAGCTTAGAAAGCTTTTGCTTAAAAAAGGTAATTTAGGCATGAGAGCGACACGGCCAGGCGGATTAAGATTAAAAAAATCCGTGCGCGGTGAAGAAATCTCAGATAAAACAAGCCAGATTAACATGATTGTTCTTAAAGAAGGTAGTAAAAAGTTCGATGAAATCTGCCCAGTTAAAGTTAAAGAAGAAAAGAAAGCTGAAGTTGCGACTGCGGCTTAAATAGAAAATTAGATTTTTAGTTTGTTTTACTACATCTTATTTCTAATCTTGTAGCCCCTAAAAAATAGTAACATAATAGGAAGGTTTAAAAAGAAAAAGCAAGTCTATAGAAAGCGCAAAATGGCAAACGAAGCAGAACAATACAGAGAATTTTTAGAAGCTAAAAATGGATATTGCAGTTGTCCAACCTTGGCAGAGCTGTTTGCTCAAAGAAAAAAAGCTGAATCTTTGGAAAAAAGATGCGAATTTTTTAAAACAGAAGTAGATTTAGCTAATCCTAAAGCAGAGGACTTAAAATTTTTAAAAGATTACAGACAACTAGTTCTTGAGTTTAGAAAAGCCTGTAAAGATTATTATAAAACTTTAAATGATTCTATTCTTCAAGGAACAGCTGTTTTAAATTTGCATGATGCTCAAAAAAAAAGCCTTGTTGGCAGAATAAAATATGAACAAGCTGCCCCTATAGTTAAGAAT
>C687J35174_10005188_pt1 | contig 17238 bp, 19 predicted proteins | sample RifCSPhighO2_01_FD_35174 | JGI IMG/M metagenome (IMG submission 35174) | reverse complement strand
TTGTGGATTATTTCAGATAGCAAGAAGCGCATCGTTGAGGCGGGAAAACTGAGGCAGGAATTTTCCAACGAACTTGGCAAGGAGGTCAGCCTCAAATTTTTCACCCCGCAAGATATCCAAAACCTCAAGGAAAAGGATAAAATTTTTTACAATGAGCTTGAATTCAAATCAAAAATATTGCACGGTGAGGGTTTTTGAACAAAACCAAAGTTGAGGAATGCTTTGAGCAGGGCCTGCTCAAGAAGATAAAGCCGAATTTGAATTATGCCGAGCAGAGCATAAAACAGGCAGAGCATTTTTTGGATGAAGCTGAAGAACTTTTGGAAACAAGCATGAAGGATATGGCTTTCATTGCCCTCTACAATTCTTCATTTCATGCCGCGCGGGCGCTTCTTTTCAGGGACGGGGTAAAGGAGCGCAGCCACTACTGCGTCTGCAAGTACATTGAGGAAAAGTACCAAATGCAGGAACTCATTACGTTACAGCAATCCGTTATTCTTGATTCTTTGCGCTCGAAAAGAAATGACATCCAATACTCGCTTGAACAACCCGGGCTCGAAGAGGATTTGGGCGAGATATTTGATGAAGTGGCGGATTTTATTGAAAAAGTTAAGGAAATAATAAAGAAAGTCAAGAGGCCAAAAATCGATGAAAAATCTGAAATTCCCCAAAAAGACATTGAAGATGACTGACCATCTAAGCACCGCGTTTTATGTTTTTTTAACACTACTTTGCAAACCACTTAAGGTATGCGGTTATCACATAGAGCAAAATTAGTACTATCCCAACCCACGTTCCAATGGTTCTGAAACTTTTTGCGCTGACGGTTTTATACCATAAGAAAAGTTCCCCGGCAAGAGCTAAAAAAGTTACAAGCAAGAGAAAATATCCCGGGGGATTCATTATCGCGGGCGGGTTTATTGTGAGGAAGTGAAATACGCTTGCCCAAAACCCAAAATACACAAGCCTATGTACCATCTTCCATTTTGCTCCAAGTTTTGCAACAGCCCAATCAGTTGATGTAAGAGCTAGCAGAGCAAAAATAGGGTATGCAATTGAACCAAATATTAGTGGATTTTCAAGCGGGTTTAGTGACATATACACAAATGCTAGATTCCATGCAAAAACAAAATTCAATGCCGCCAGGATATGGATTGTTGTGAAAAAAAATCCAAACACTCCAAGAAGCCTTCTCACTGTCCAGTATTTGGTATATTTTGGGGCAAATTTAAAGAGCACGCTTGAGAGAAGAGAGAGCGCAATAAAAGTCGCGCCAGCGAGTGCAAAACTTCTTATAATTGAACTTTTCAGATCCCCTGCACTGAAAAAGTAATATTGGTAGAGGAATTCAAGGAGCCAAAATAGAATTGCAAATGCACTAAATGCAAGGACAAATTTCCACTGTTTTAGTGACCCTTCAAATATCTGTGCCATTAACTGATTTGGAAAATTAACCTTAAAAATTTACCTAAACCGCGCTGTCATAAAAAATTTTTCCGGTGTCCAAGCAATTTTGTTCAATAGCGAGCGTAGATGCTATTGCGCCCTGAGAGGAATTTTTCCCTATACTCAGGGATAGTTACCATCGGAGGCCTTTGCCTTGCAAATATCGGATTTGTATGGAGTTCATACTCGGGTTTCTGTGTTCCATTGAATTTTGGTTCGATAATTGTGTAGATACTATTTATCTTGTCAAGGTTCACAAATACTCCAAGTGCATTTGCTTTTTCTGAAAATGCCTGCAATATTTCAAATGACATCTTGCTCAGTTCATTTATAGGGCGGTTGCGATGCACCCTTTCATCAAGATCAACCTGCACCATTTTCTCCAAGCCAAATTTCCTTTCAATATCAATGAGCATGCCCATCTCAACCCCATAACCTGTAAAAAAAGGGATTTTGTCAAGTACGTTTCTTCTGCCGGCATATTCTCCGCTAAGGGGCTGGATAAAACAGGAGAGCTGGGGAAAATAGAGGTTGAATAGTGGGCGCATCAAAAGCTCTGTCACTCTTCCGCCTTCTAAAGATTTTAATGCGCTGTCCATTCGCAATGGGCGCTGGTAAAAAGCTTTTGTAAAACCAATTTGCGGGTCTTTTATCAAAGGCCCCAAAAGCCCGTAGACAAATTTTGGGCTAATATTTTCAATATCTGCATCAATCCATGCAATAATATCCCCCGATGCAGCATAGAGACTCTTCCAGAGATTTTCCCCTTTGCCTTTTACAAATCCGTAATGCGGCAAAATATCTTTTGAATAGCTAAACCTTGCTCCCGCTTCTTCTGCAACCTGTTGTGTCCTATCCTGCGAACCGGAATCCACAACAATTATTTCATCCACAAGATGGTAATCATCAACAAGGGTATCTTTTATTTTGGAAACAACACTACTGATTGTCTTCTCCTCATTTAGAGTAGGAATTACGCACGAAACAGAGAGGTTCTTTTTTTCCTTTTCTTTTTCAAGGCTCTCAAGGTCTGAAAATTCCTCTGCACTGCATTTATTTTTCTCAAACCATTCACGTGCATTCATATTATTCACCCCACCTTACTAACACCTATCTTCTTTCAATTTAAACACGCGCTTTTTCGGGGATCGTCGCTTGGTATTTCCACAATCGTGGAAGGGAAGAAATTTTTGATAAAAAAACCAAAAAAGCGAAGGGTTTTTTGCAAAAGAGGATTTTTATACTTTGCCACGGGACAATCAATTAGCAAAACGGTATTTGTTGCAGGGGTATCGAAGCGGTCAAACGGGGCAGACTCAAGCGACCTTTTTCTTTTCTTTAACAAGAAAAGAAACCTAGCAAAACCAATGGTTTTGCGAGGCCTCGCAGAACAAGTTCTGCAAGGAAGCTCGACCAAAAAGAAAAGTGTAATTTTAGGTTGAAAACTGTCTGAGAGATCTGCTGGCTTAGTGCCTTCGGCGGTTCGAATCCGCCCTCCTGCAATTTCAAGAAATTAGTGTTATGTTGGCCGGAAAACTTAAAATAAGTATTAATGCAACGATTATTATGAATAGGTACAAAAGGCTTCTAGAGTTTGAGAATAATATTGCTTTAGGGAAAAAATTTTACAGGGAAGATTTAGGGTTTTAGTTATTCATAAGAAAAATAAAAAGGAATTTAACTCCCTGACTCTTCATTTTTCTAATTTTATAGTTGTTTTTTCACTAAGTCTGAGCGAGAAATATCCATCACTTTCCTCTGGCCCCTTGATAATAAAGTTATTCCGCCACTAGCGTTTGCCCTGTAGTTTAGGATTTGTCCGTCATATTCATATCCTAATTTGATATGATACTTTCTTCCATCGACTTCTATTTTCACCACTCCGTTTTCTACTTTTGCCATATTCAGCACTTTTTTTGGATTGGCACGCCTCTTGAAGTTTTCATAAACATTTCTCATCTTTCTAATTAATCCCATTTCAACACCTAATAAAGATACTTATTGCCAAATATAAATTTTACTAGTCTACTGGCCCAAAAAGCACTTAAACCACCTTGCACATTATTATTGTTTCTAATTGGTGACCAAATGCCATACGATGTCATTGTTTGCGGAGCCGGGCCAGCGGGCTGCACGTGCGCGCTCTACCTTGCAAATTCTGGCCTTAAGGTTTTGCTTTTGGAAAAGGAAAAATTTCCGCGCGATAAAGTGTGCGCTGATAATAAAACCTGGCTTTGCACCGATATTGTAAAAGAGCTTGGGCTATGGGATGAATTTGAGAAGTTAAAAAAGCAGCCAATTTCAGGAGTTCTTGTAGGTTCGCCAGCTGGGCATGAAATGTATACTCCGTTTTTGCAAAGCGATATTGCGCAAAAAGGCCCTTGGTATAATGTCAAAAGGTTACTATTTGACAATATGCTCGCGCAAGCGTGCAAGGGGCATAAGAACATTCTTCTTCGGGAAGGTTGCAAAGTCATTGGCCCTGTAGTTGATTCTGATAAAGTGATAGGGGTTAATTTTTTGGATGAAAAAGGCCACAATTCAAAAGCGCTTTCAAAAGTTGTTGTGGGTTCTGATGGAAGCAAGAGCGCAATTGCGAATGTGCTAGGGATAAGTACAAGAGTTAAGGGAAGATACGCTCTCAATGCACGGGCGTATTATGAAAATGTAAAAGGCCCAATGGATAGGTGTGAATTGTATTATTTGAAAGGGGTGTGCCCTGGTTATTTTTGGATTTTTCCGGTTGATGAAAAAACCTGCAACGTCGGAATTGGAATGCGCCTAGAGGATATTAAAAAAGGCCATGTAAATCTTGAGCACAAACTTGAAGAAATTGTAAAAAGCTCAAGGTTTAGGGCAAGATTTGAAGATTCCAAAAAAGTAACTCAAGTTGAGAAGTGGGGCCTTAGCGTACTTGGGCAGAGAAGGGCGTGTAGCGGAAATGGGTTTGTTCTTTGCGGAGATGCAGGGACATTTGCAATGACATTTAGCGGAGAAGGCGTAGGGCCATCAATGCGCAGCGCAAAAATTGCTGCAAGAGCGATAATAAATGCCTTTAAAAGAAAAGATTTTAGTGCAAAGAGCCTTAGTGAATATGATGAAGAGATATGGAAAATATTAGTTCCGGAAGTTAGTGGTTTTAAGTGGCTCGAGTTTTTGATTTTGCACGAAAAAATATTTGATTTTGTGCTATCGCGCGCCTCAAAAAATAAATCCCTAATTGAACTAAGTTCTAGGATGCAGCGCGATTATTCGCTTGCACGAGAATTTGCAAGCCCCAAAACCATACTCAAACTTTTATTTGGCTAAATTAGCTTTCTTGCCCTAAAAGGTGTGGTTCTTGGCCTAAGAGTTCTTCAATTTCCTTTATTATTTTTCTTGATTCCTCAAGCTTTTGCTTATCGCACTCAGTTCCAATTCCACTAACAACTTTTGATTTTTCCTCAATTTTAATGTCAAGTGTGATTGTAGGAGGATCTGCTATGCAACTTCTTGTATCTTCTTCAGTTAGGCTGAAAAAATTAGTAGATTCTATTAGATCAACAAGCTCTTGTACTTTTTCTTTCCCGATATTTCCGGTAGTAGCGCTCACTGTTTGCTCTTGTGTATCTGAATTGTAATTTGTGGTTTCAATTACATAATAGCCGTCCCCGTAAATTATTGCAGTTACTGTTTGCGGGTTAATTGTAAAACCCGGGACATTGATTTTTTGGATTACTATTTCATTAGCATTAACAATATCCCCTCCGGGGCAAGTTGGGAACTCGCAAAATGGCCCTTCCCTTCCAACTCCGCTTCCGTCAGGGCAGAGCTTTGCATCCTCTGTGCATGCAATTTCTGAACCCAAAGAAACCCATCCGAGGGAAACCATTTTTTGCGAATCCGAATTGTTCACAAGAACTGCAATTTCATCTCCGCGCGGGCAAGAACATGCAGCGCATACAATTTCGCTTTTTTGGTGGGACGCATAGCCATAGACCTTAATTCCCTTGTCGTCTAACCATAATTTGATTGCATTCTCTTCGCCCCAGCTTGGACAGCCCGGACCTTGGCATGTGGCTCTTTGATATTTTGAGTCATCCCACGGATTTGAATTGCACTGCTTTGGCCCAAATGAAAACCACACTCGCCTTTTTGTTTCATCCGAATTTTTGGAAATTACAAGTGTTAGTTTTTTATTTGTAAAATCAATTGAACCTATTGTTAGGGTATAACCAAATGCTTGTGCTGATGGCCTTGTTTTTTCCCCTAAAATGACTTCTTCTACTTGGCCTTGAGAGCTAACTTTGAGTATTACTCCAAGTTCGCCTTCCCATATACATTGCACATCTTGCGGGCAGCGAGAATCGGTAAAAGAAATCACTTCAATTGCAATATTGCCATGAGTGTATACTGTGTTTTGGTCAATTACAACAGATTTTGCATCATTTGGGTCGCCGCCGGAATTATTGGTATCCGAACCATTAGTGGGGGGGATTGGGGCAACGCATCCTAGCAGCAAGGCCAATATTGCAAATAATGCAAGTTTCTTCATGTTATACTTTAGGGGCCTTTCAATTTTAAATAATTGCCGTATTTGTTATAGCCCTTTTGCTAAATTATGCTGTTATGGGATTTTTCCTGTAAAAGATTTGTTATAATAACACTTGAAAAGTATGCAACTATTCCGCCAAGTAGAATTATCGCCCAGTCTTCTATTCCAAGGCTAACTGTCCCAAACCAATTTGATGCCGGAGTGTAGAGGACAAATAATTGCAAAACAAAAGATCCCAAAAGCGCTACTACTAGCCACTTATTGGAAAAAAACCCAAGCTTTTCTTGCCTTCGAATAACTACTATTCTTACAAATTCGTAAAATACAAGGCACGTAAATACCATTGTCTGCGCAATCACAATGCCTTGTGGCAAATAGTAGTAAAATATTGCAAGCACTACAATTGTTAGCATTGCACTTATTGCAAGCATGATTTTTCCGAGTTTTTTTGTAACAATCTGTTCATCCTTATTTCTAGGTGGCTCTTTCATGATGTCTTTTTTTGGAGGGTCGGCTCCCAGGGCAAGAGCCGGCATCCCATCCGTTAGAAGGTTTATCCACAAAAGCTGCACTGCAGTAATTGCAAGATTTCCTCCAATAGAGGCAATAAATACAATGAACACTTCTGCTAGATTATTTGAGAGCAAATAATTTACAAATTTGCGGATATTATCAAATACTCCCCTTCCCTGTCTAATTGCCTCAATAATTGTTGCAAAATTATCATCAAGTACTACAATATCACTAGCCTGCTTTGCAACATCAGTGCCTCTAATCCCCATTGCGATTCCCACATCCGCTTCCTTTAGGGCGATTGCATCATTTACCCCATCCCCTGTCATTGCAACGCTTTGCCCGCTTGCCCGAAAAAACCGCAAAACCCTGTATTTTTGTTCAGGGCTAACGCGCGCAAAAATATCATTTACACGCGTTGCTTTTTCAAATTCCTGCTCGCTCATAGCTTCAAGGTCTTTTCCATCAATAGCTTGCCCCCTAAAACCAATCTGTTCTCCTATTGCCCTTGCAGTTGCAGCATTATCCCCTGTCAGCATTACGACCCTAATTCCCGCCTGCCGCGCAACATCTAGTGCTGCTGCAACTTCTGATCTTGGAGGGTCAATCATCCCCTGCAGCCCTAAAAATGTCATATCGAATTCTGATTGCTCATCCGGGGAATTCAATTCCTTACTTGCAAATGCAAGGACACGAAGGGCCTTTGAACCCATCAAATCATTTGCCTCCAATATTTGCTTGCGCATTTTACTATCAAGCTTTAGTTTTTCCCCATAGAGTAAAAAGTGCGTACATGAATCCAAAATCACTTCGCACGCACCTTTTGAATAGGACATTATTGTTTGCTCATTTTGCACAACGCTTGTCATTCTCCTTGTTTTTGAAGAAAATGGGATTTCGCTAACTTCTTCCCAACCTGCCTTTGAGGCCCCTGCCTTGAGTGCACTAACACATAGGGCAACTTCAGTAGGGTCGCCATTGAATTCCAATTGGGGGAGGGCGTTTTGGATAATGGTTTCATTGCAAATAAGCCCGCAGAGTAGTACTTCTTCAATTTCTTTTGGGTTTATTTTTCTTGAACTTTTAAAAAATTCGCCCTTAATGCTCCTTCCGGTGCCGCTCACTTCATAAAAACCGCCATTGCAATAAATCTGCTGCACCGTCATGCTATTTTCAGTAAGGGTCCCGGTCTTATCTGTGCAGATCACTTGCACTGAACCTAAATTTTCAATTACCGGCAGTTTTCTAACCAAGGTATTTTTCTTGAGCATGCTTGCCGTTGCAATTGCAAGTGAGAGCGTCACTACCGCAGGGAGGCCTTCAGGGATTGCAGCAACCGCTACACTTATTGAAATTATAAGCGCCTCTATTAGGCTAGCTTCGTGTTCAAATAGTATGGTAGCGCCGATTATTGCAACAAGCACAATGATAATGTAAGTGATTTTTTTGCCAAGCACCTCAATTTCTTTATGGAACCTTGTAGGCTGTTCATATACTGTATCAAGTTTTTGCGCGATTTTTCCGACTTCTGTATTCATCCCAATTTCTACTACCACTGCTTTTCCTTTTCCCCTCACAACTAAAGTGTCCATATAGAGCATGCACTTTCTATCTGCTAGCGTGGACTCTTTTCCAACCTGCTCTATATGCTTTGAAACAGAATCGCTCTCGCCTGTTAGGATTGATTCATCAACACTCATTTCATTTGCTTCAATTAGCCTACAATCAGCTGGGATCTTTGCCCCTTCGCGCAGCAAAATTATATCGCCGCAAACAAGTTCTTTAGAATCAAGTTCTTTTGCAAGTCCATCCCGTACAACAAGCGCGCGCGAAGAGCCCATCTTTTTTAGTGCATCAATGCTCTTTTCCGCATTGTAATTTTGTGCAAACCCAAAAACTGCATTCGCAACAACTATTGCCAAAATTAAAATGCCATCAATGCCTTTTTCAAAAGCAAAAGAGATCGCAGCAGCTGCGATTAATATTATTACAAGCGGGCTTGAGAACTGCTCTACCAGAAGGGCAAATACATTTATTTTCTTGCCGGAAATGAGTTCATTTTTCCCATTTTTCAAAAGCCTATTTGAAGCTTCCTGTTCAGAGAGGCCTTTTTGCGAAGTGTTGAGGGTCTGCATTGCCTCATTTGGCTGCATTAGATGCCAATCCATAAAATCAATAGATGAAAGGGATTTCTCCTATATAAAATCACATTGCCGGGTTCAATACTTGATTCATTATACATTATGTTGGAAATATTCCAATCCTTGTCCTAGCCTGCCTTTTATTCTTTTCTCAAATTTAGTTTAATGTGAAACTGAGGAGAGTAATGTTTGATACCAATGTTTATGAGCATATTTTTCTTCACTATATTGATATTCTGAAGAAAATGGTGCAAGAAGACGGAACAGTAGTCTATGGGTGTAGTATTATAAGAAAGGAATTGCGCGAGATACCGCCAGATGTAAAATATTTGGGAAAAAGTTTCAGGAATTCACTTCTTTCAGTATATGATAAGTTTACCGGCAAGCATTCATATCTTGTGGGGCCTGTTGTTGAATTTATCGCCGAAGAATACTGGAGAGAATATGAAGGTGGAATTTCAAAAAAGAAAATGATTAATGACTTTAGAATTGTTGCACTCGCAAGCATTCAGAATCTTGACATACTAATTTCCGACGATGCCCATTCAATGAAATCAAGCCTTGCAATCAAGGCTTATATGAAAGTAAATGAGAAAAATGCGTTCAGAACGCCTGCTTTCTATTCTATTGATCAGTTTTTCCCTTAAGTTCTGCTTGCCTCTTCTTAAGGTAAGACATCACTTTAGGGCTATTTCTAAAAACACGCAGGCCTTCAAGTGCCTTTTTAATCTCCTCTTTCTGCGCCTTAGAATATCCCTCTTCCTTTTCAATAGTTTTCTGATACATCAAAAATCACTACAATACATTAGTGGGCTAAAAACTATATAAAAGTAATCTACATCCTCTTTGCCATTCCATGTGGCCTCTAGTTCATACCTTTCCATTGAAGATCTAATACAATAACATTATATTCTATAAGCAAATCCCTTCACTATAGTATAATGGCAATAGATATACAGCGCTCAAATGAGAGGGGGCACTCTGATCATGGCTGGCTTTCCAGCAATTTTAGCTTTAGCTTTGCCGATTATTATAATCCGAAAAGAATGGGTTTTGGCACCCTTCGCGTTCTAAATGATGATATAATTGCTCCAGGACGCGGCTTTGATATGCACCCGCATGAAAATATGGAAATAGTTACAATTGTTCTAAGTGGAGCGCTTGAGCACCGCGATAGCATGGGAAGCCACGGAGTGATAAAACCTGGGGACGTGCAGCATATGAGCGCGGGAAGCGGGATTGTGCACTCAGAATTTAACCCTTCCAAATTAGAGAGTACTTCACTTTTGCAGATTTGGGTTTATCCAAAAGAGCAGGACATTGAGCCTACGTATTCGCAAAAAGCATTTTCCCAAAAAGATATGAAAAATAAATTGCTAGAAGTTGTAGGTCAAGAGAGTAAGAAGGCGCTCTACATCCGCCAAAATGCCTCATTTTATTTATCAGAACTTGAAAGCTCGAAAAAAGTTGTTGCCGATTCAAAAAGTCCGGGGCATGGATTTTACCTTTTTGTAATTGAAGGGTCGGTTGCTACTTTGGGAAAAGAGCTGCAAAAGCGAGATGCCGCCCAAATTACAAATGAAAAAAAATTGGAAATTAGCGCCCTAACAAATTCAAAAATACTTCTAATCGAAGTTCCGCTCAAGTGATCAAGTTTTGTATATGCCTGTTAAAAAAATATTTTCCAATAAAACAAATGGCCTAAATGGGCATATGCCATTTTGAGTCGTCATAAGGACATGCATCAGGTCGGGATTTTTGAACAAGGCTGTTTTACGCGAAACCATTATTAATGGGAATTAATTTCAATCTATTGCATGATTGCAGAAGGCGAAGTATTAGTTAGGCTTCTTGTTGCCGTTGTTATCGGCGCGCTTATTGGTTTCCAGCGCGAATCAGAATCAGTCCCGGCCGGATTTCGAACCCACATGCTAATCTGCCTTGGTTCAACACTTTTTACAATAGTTTCAATTGAATTTATAGGCGCGCAAGACCCTAGCAGGATTGCAGCAGGCATAGTTACAGGAATTGGGTTTTTGGGGGCAGGAGCAATTTTTAGAGCTGATGATAAGGTTCACGGCCTCACAACCGCAGCTGATCTATGGGTGCTTTCTGCAATCGGAATTGCAATAGGCCTGGGCTTTTTCTATTCTGCAATATTTACCGCAGTTGTTGTTGTCATAATACTGACCCTCAAAAGAATTTTTAGCGCAAAAAATTGATCTGCGCTGGTTAAATTCCTTTCTTATATAATATTTCCATGGCAAAAACAAGGGTAAAAGAAGCGCAAGAGGCTTTTAAAAAATTCGACCTCAGCGCTACCAAATCCGCCCACTCAAAAGATGCATTTGAAAAAGATCACCACTCCCAAGGCGAAGGCGAATATGTCGGGGACATGGTCTATGGCGCCCTTGATGGGATTGTTACAACATTTGCAATTGTTGCAGGTTCAGCCGGTGCCGGGCTCGGGGGCGGAGTAATAGTAGTTTTAGGGTTTGCAAACCTTCTAGCTGATGGCCTTTCAATGGCGGTTGGAAACTACCTTTCAAAAAATTCTGAAAAATCCTACTACAACGCAGAGCGTAAAAGAGAGGAGTGGGAAGTTGAAAACTATCCGCAAGGCGAGAGGGAAGAAATCCGGCAAATATATTCCCGCAAAGGGTATAGCGGGAAAAACCTTGAAACCCTAGTTGAACTTATCACTTCCAAAAAAAGCGTTTGGATAGATACAATGATGGCTGATGAGCTTGGGCTAATACCTAATCAAAAAGATCCAATAAAAGCAGGGCTCTACACCTATGCTGCATTTGTTGCAGCAGGGCTTATACCTTTGCTAATTTTTGTATATTCGCTCTTTACCCCTATTGAAAGTTCAATTGCATTCCCAATTGCGTTTGTGCTCACTTTTGCAACAATATTTGCGGTTGGGTCATTGCGCTCGCTTGTAATTGCAAAACATTGGGTTGTTGCAGGATTTGAAATGCTCCTAATAGGCGGAGCTACTGCACTTATTTCATACGCAATAGGTTCAGTGCTCGGCGGACTCCTGCTATAAATCAGGAACTTTTCTACTTTGCAAAATGCATTTTATTTTGGTTAGGTTTTGCATTTTAGTTTTTCCTTATTATGAGTCTTCCTAGTTTTTGGATTATTAGTTGGTGGCGGTTTGTGGGTTTTATTCGCAGGATTGCTTTTTTTGTTGGCTGCAATTCAACTCCATTGCTTGAAAGAATTGTTAGTGAGCCGTTGCGTAGATCAAAATTGTTTCCAACCCGCGCAACCATTGTGTCTTTGTACAAATTATTGACATCGGTTGCGCTGAGAGCGCGGTTGTAAAACCTAACATCGTCTAGATAACCTTTGAAATTTTCAGAAGCAACATCGTCGCCCATACGGTCAACTGTAAAATTAGCTACGCTAGCAGCTGTTCCATTGGATGCTCCATTCAAATAGAATGTTGCGCCTCCTGAAGTTACCACTAGCGCAATATGTTGCCATTGTCCATTGGTAAGTGCAGTATTGGACAGTTGGCTGCCTGAAACATAATAGTCAATATTACCGGCATTTGCACCTGCACCCGAACCACGGTAATAAATTCCGGGAGCACCAGAGCTGTTTGAAAAAACCGACCCGTAACTATCAGTTTGTGAGTCCGGTTTTATCCATCCTGAATACGTATAAGTCGTTCCGGTTACAAGAGACAAAGAAACATAATCATCAGTCCCATCAAATTGCAGTGCGCCGCCTAGTTTTCCGTTTGTTATCCGCACAGGCCCAGAGGTAAGGTTTCCATCGTTTCCATTCCCACTAAAATCTTTTGCGACCGCTCCTCTTCCTTCGTCAAATTTCCACTGCCCCACTAAATTTTGATCATAGTTGGTTCCAAGCTCGCAGGTAGTGTTGCCATCAATTATCCAATCAGTTCCTGAAGCACTTGGTGGTTGGCAAAAATAAAGTTGGTTGACATCGCCGGCGGAGAGGGCGCGACTGTATACTCGTATATCATCCAATTGTCCAGCGAGAAATGAACCGTCTCCATCTACCATTGCCCGACCAATGCGTGTCTGCGCAGTGGAGCCGATACTATACCAGCTAGTATTTGTTGTGCCAGTTACATCAGTTCCATCAACATAAATTGTTGTAACGGCTGGTGAAGAATCTCTAATTGCAACGATGTGGTGCCACCCAGTGTCAATCACTGAACTAGTCTTTCCATTGACATTATTTTTGGCATTACAAAGAATCCGTGACTGGTATACACCACAAACAAAACCGTTGGCTGTATCTCCTGAGGATATGCCAACTGCAACTTGGGTAGATGATGGCGAAGTTGTTTTTATCCAAAATGACATGGTGCTAGCACCCGAAGTTCCTCCCGTTGCCCCAATAATACTCACATAATCATCACTACCATCAAAATTCAAATCAGAATTTGAATAACCAGCTTGCCACGTGATCCCGCCGTTTAAATTCCCATCATTGCCCCTGCCGCTAGAATCCGCAGCAATAAGCCCGGAATTTTCATCCAGTTTCCAATACCCAACAAGCCCAGAAGTAATATCAGCACTTGCTAGTGGAAAAAGGAAAATGAGTGAAAATATTATGGCAAGCAGTGGCATTTGCATGCTAACCTAGTAGTAAAATCAAATATTTAAAATGATTCTGAGCCACTGTGGGGGTTTATTTAGGAATAAAACCGGAGTTATCGAAACTCCGAGTACTCCTCAATTAGCCGCATCATGCGTTCCTCATAATTCTCACGGTCCCTCTTTTTGCCTCTTTCCATTTGAATCTGATTCATAAAATCACCTCGGACTTATTTGCGCGGGCAACTAGAATAAGCTTTGGAAGCGGAGGGTTCATTGCCGGTGCGCTTTGCTCTGTTGAGACGTATAATATAGAGGCCGTGTCAAGATTCGAATTGTAGATTTGGAGATTTTGTACTTTAGAGCACTTCTACTCTTCTGCTTTTAACCATTTGAGTATTTCGTTCTCAATATTTGTGCCCGCAAACATGTATGTTCCGTGGCCTGCGTTGTGCAATTGTTCAAAATTTGAATTTTGAATAAGCTTTGTTAATTCTTTTGATGATGCAAATGAGTACTCATCTTCAGAGCTTGCGACAATTAATACTTTCGCGTTAACATTTGCGGCATTTTTTTGTGTATCTATTCCCTTGTAATTTATCCCGGGGGAGAGCAGCACAACTTTTTCAATTGAAGGATTGTGCGAAGCATAGTTCAGGGCAGTGTTTGCGCCGATGCTCGAACCTACAATGTATTTGAGATCATATCCGGAAAGTTGTAAAAACCTTTTTGCTGCATTGACATCCTCTTCCATATCCCTAAAATCCTTTTCTGAAAAATCCTTAAAAGTGCGGAATTTGCCGTTTTGCTCATTGCTATTCCCATGGCCGCGAAGATCAATTGCAAGGACAGTGTAGTTTGCATCACTGAGTTTTTTTGCAAAGCCCCCATAAGAAGTACGGTCTAGCTGGAATTGGTGCAAGAGAATAATAGCGGTTTTTCCCTTTGCATGCAAATTTCCTTTAATTTTAAATCCATCCGATGTTTTGAATTCGACTTTTTCGATCTCCTGCATATCATCACTTCCGTTCACATCAACATTTTTTGAAGAGCATCCACAAAATAATAGGGCCACCAAAACCAATAAAATTGTAATTTTCATTTATTCACCATACTTTTTCTTCATCTCTTCTAGCTTTTTATCAATCTTTTTTTCAGATTCAAGCCTCTCAAGCCCAACTTCCCTATAATCGACAAATTTCATATGTTCAACTAGCATTGGGTGGACTTTTTTTACCTCTTCAAACATTTTGAGAACAATCCTCCTATAATCCGGGTGGCCATGGATAGTTGATCGCAACTCCACTAAATGGTATAACTCGCGCAAATTCAAATAATTGCTCCACCTTATTTTGTAGGCAAAAGGAACTATGTACTGTGCCTGCTTTTTCAAATCCTTGCTAATTGTTGAGTGCGCCTTCGCTGCATTTTCCATTTGGGCCTCAAAATTGCCCTTGAGCCCTATTTCTTTTAATTCCGGCGGGGTGTCAAACCCGTGCGCTACAGTTAGATCTTGGCGCTGCTGGGTTAGCACCCTATGGCGGTGCAAATCCCGATAGGATGCGTAGTTGCACATCAAATCAAATTCATAATAAGTGTGCTCAAAACCGCGTGAGGGCTTGTGCCTTCTATTCTCGCGCCTTTTCACATACTCATCTATAATACTCTTTAGCTCTTGCTCGCTCATTTTTTTCACTTTTTCTTTTATTTGTGCAAGGGTTAATTCAGTATATGGGTAGAGAGATGCAGCAGCAACTTTTAGCTCAGCGTCCTTATCGTAATCAGTTAGAACAACTTCTTCTTTGTTTTCAGTTTTGATTTTCCCCAATTCTTTTTCTGCAAATTGTTGCATCCCTTTATTTGTAGTAGCCATGAAATTTATTGTAGGGTCCCCGTATTTTCCTTTTGCGCGCTTTACAAATGAAGGTATTACTTTCATTAGCTCCTCGTGCATTTGAGCTGCAATATTTTGGATTTCTGCAAGGTTGCTAGAATACATTTTTGTGAGAAGATATTCAAAGCTCCTTCCGTTCCCAAAAAGCCCGACATTTGTAAGGGTTGAAGCCGGCAAGAGCCCCCGCAAAATATCACATGTCTTTGCGCGCAGGGTGGAATTGTATGCCCGTTCGCTCTCCTCTCCTTTTGGGAATTTTTCCGAGAGCCACTTTTTGGTAGGCTCAATCATTTTTGCATAAGTTTCAAAGAGCGCATCACAGGTTTGAATGTACAAATCCGCGTGAGGAGAATCCATTATTGTTTTTTCACGCAAATACAAATACTGTCCATCCACTTTCTCATCAAAATAAACATAGCGTGTACTCTTTTCTAGTGGGGAAATTCCAAGCCTTGAATCCTCCAAGATTTTGGATGCAATATTGCTAACTCTCTCGCATGCAATATGTGCCCCTCCAAGTTCAGCTACGCTATCATCACCATACCCAACAAGTACCCTATCGTAGAATTCTTCGGCTTTTTGGGTTGCAATAATCTGGCTATCCCCCGTGCCGCGCCCGAATGAAACTATTTGCTTAAATCCGCTTTTTTCATCCAAAATGAATTCTTCTAAAAGTAGCCTTTTGATGCTCTTTGCGCTCCTGCTATATCTTGAAAAAAGCGCCCCCTTTACAACTTCGGGAAGGTTTGTCAGGACGAAAATGTCACTATCAAGATTTGAACAAAAAGGTGACAATATTTCCCTTTCTTCTTTTGAAAAATTCTCCATCCAACCCCTAAAAAAGTAGGGTTAATTTGGTTTTAAATGGAGTGGTTATTCTAAAAAATTGAGATTTATTTTTCATCATCCGCGGCGTCTAGGCTTTGGTCTTGCCGCTTGCTTTTTACCTACTGGTATAAACCTGCCCCTTGTAAGTATGAATTTTTTGCCACCTTTGGTTATTGCAATTCTCTTCAAAGGGTTTGCAAGAGGAAACTTCTTCATGCGCATCCCTTCCTTTGGCTTAGATCCTGGATTGGTTACATGGGGCTTAAGTATTTCTCTTCTCACCCTTTCTGTGTTTTCGTCTGACATGTTGATCAGTTAAGATATGGTATTCAACTATTTAAAAGTTTCTTGTCCCAAAAACTTGGTTGCAGTCGTCTGTTCCCGGCTGTCCATTCATTTTCCTTCTTACTCGTTTTAATTTTCAAACTTCGGGAGTTTTCTTTTTACTTTTCCCCAATTCTTGATTTCTCCTCTATTATCCCTTACCATATCTGCACATTGCTTTCGTATTTTTTGTGGCACTATTGGGTCAATAGCTATTTGAAAAAATTGTGTAAGCAATTCCATTCGAAGGCTTGGGTGTTTGAGTTTTCCAAGTCTGCTTTTTAGGTATATTAAATTTTGCGTCTTCCTTTCTACTGGGATGTGGGGTGCGAGTATTTCTTGTACCTGCTCTCTTTCCCTTCGCCATTCAAAACGGGTACTAGCAAATGTTCTGGATCTGGAAAATGCTTGTGAAGTGGTACCTATTTGTGGCGTGACAACACTCTCTAATGGTATAGTTATTTTTCTTCTTCGCCTGTGATTAACATTTATAAAAAATCTACGAATTCTGGTCGCAGAAAAGTTTGAGAATAATCTTCTCATCAGATTCATATACAAAAAAACAGTTTTGCTTTATTTAAGGCTTTAGTATTCTATCTCCAGTAGTTCGGGGCCTCTTCTGTAATATTAACATCGTGGGGGTGGGATTCTTTTAGCCCAGCACTTGTTATTCGGATCATTTTTGTGTTTTTGCGAAGTTGTTGTATATTTTCAGAACCTGTTAGCCCCATTCCAGAGCGGATCCCTCCAATTAGCTGGTAGATGGTTTCAGAAATTTTTCCCTTGAATGGAACTACCCCTTCAATTCCTTCGGGCACGAATTTTTTCTCCTCTGAAATATCTGCTTGGAAATACCTATCCTTTGACCCCTGCATCATTGCCCCAACTGAACCCATTCCGCGGTATTGTTTGAATTTTCGATTGTTCATATACACTGTTTTTCCGGGGGTTTCATCACACCCGGCAAATAGG
>C687J35174_10005187_pt1 | contig 17240 bp, 21 predicted proteins | sample RifCSPhighO2_01_FD_35174 | JGI IMG/M metagenome (IMG submission 35174) | reverse complement strand
ACCCCCACCACTACCGGCCCCACTCCCACCCGCACCCCTACCCCCACACCCGCACCTCCTACTCCCACCAGAACTCCTACTCCTACCCCTTCCGGTCCCACACCCACTTTCCCTCCTCCTCAAACAGTCCAGGGCATATGGACCTCTCCCTCGGACCTGGCTGGTAAGCCTATGTCCGGAACAAGCTGGGACAGATTGAAAACAGCTGCCGACTCCAGTTACACTCCTGATATCGATAACCAAGATTCAGCAACTGACGTAAACATGTTGGCTGGAGCAATTGTCTACGCCAGAAACGGTGACGCCACTTATAGAAACAAGGTCATATCAGCTCTTAACGACGCGGTCTCAAGATTTGGCAACTGTCAAGCGACTGGTCGTACGTTAGCCTGGGCCAGAAATATGGCTGCGTATCCTCTAGCCGCTGATCTAGTAGGTTACCGCACTCCCGCCTTTGAACAATTCTTGCGGGACATGGCCGATAGATGCGTCGGTTCTCAAAATGTTTGCCCGGACAACAGGCTATATGACGCCTGTACACTCCGCACCACTTTTTCTGGTATGCCCAATAACTGGGGGCAGCTGGCTTTTGGAGCTCTAGCCGCAATTTATAGATACTTAGGCGATACTCCCAGACTACAAGCCGTCAGATATGAGTGGGTTAACGAACTTCTTTACAACGTAAATAACATCAATAACACCGTTAGTCGCAACTGGTCTTCTGATAAATCGTGGTTTACAGACCCCAATAACCTCAGGATTATTAATCCAGTTGAAGATTCTGTTAAAGGTGGAATAATTCCCGAAGACGCGCAACGCTGTGGAAGTTACAGTAGTGGATGCATTACTGGGTATACTTACGATACACTTTCGGGAATGGTTGTAGGAGCTAGAGTTCTCCAGAGAGCAGGTATGCCAATTTGGCAGGAAGGCAACGAAGCCATATATAGGGCGGGATATCGCTACTTCGTAATCCGGAATCCAGGCGGTAGTTACGGTATAACCAAATGGGTTATACCATTCATCAACAGTGCCTATCCTAACCGCAACCCCCTCCCAGACTCCCGTGATCGTGATTGGGGCTGGCAAGCAGGCTATCCATACGTCTTACCTTAAATATTCTGTGATAATTTTGCTTTTCATCTTCTTCTCCCTCGCTTCAGTCTCCTCAGTCTCCGCCCAATCTCCCTCCATCAAAGACCTCCTCCTCTCCTGGCTCACTTCCATCCAGGATCGAAACGGCGACTCCAAAGTCAACTCCCTCGACTTCGCCTCTCTTCTTTCCCTATCCCCCACCCCTACCCCCTCCGGTCCCACCTCCACCCCAATCCCTATTTCTGGCAACTCCCGCGGCTATGTCACCACACCCGGAGAACTGCTGTATGTAAAGCAAAAAGCAGCTAGCGGAGTCGAACCCTACAAAAGCGCCAAAGACACGGTAATTAGCTATGCCAACAATAGTCTAAGAACATTCAACGCCCCGGACGCCCAATGCTCTCGTCAAAATGACTACTGGTACAACTCATACACCATCGAGGCCAAAGCCATAGCCTACTGGTTGACTGGCGATACGAATTACGCCACTCAAGTGGTTGCCGGTTTGCGCGATGCCACTGCCCACCCTGCCTCCAGACTTCCTTCTGGCAACGGCGACCAATGTAATCTAAATGCCGCCTGGTACCCGCCGGGAGTAGTAATTGCGGCCGACTTAATGGAAGGCTACAGCGGTTGGAGTGCCAGCGACAAACAGGCTTTCCAAAACTATTTGGCCAACAGCGTTTATCCCTTCGCTGCGGCTTCCGGTCGCAATTCCAACAACTGGGGCACGGGCGGCGACATGTCCTCCGCATACATTGCCGATTATCTCTGGAATAGGTCGGATCTAAGACTAACCACATTGGACAATACCCCCAGAAGTCCAGCCCAGGCCTATGAATTTCACGCCCAGCGCCAAATAGGCCGCATAAACGGCACATACATCTACAACTCCGCTTGCCCATTAGATCCGGGCATTAGGGCCGACGGAGGTCTTTCAGAAGAACTTGAAAGGGGCAGTACCGGATGCTACGGCACAACTCTCCTGGCTTGCGATGCATCCTGGACTTATTCCATTACCAGCTTGGAGTCGGTCATTATGCACGCTGAACTGCTCTGGAGGCGGGGTAGTGGTGACAGGAGAATATACGATAACGTGGGTCCAAACGGAAAAGGCCAACTCAAAAAAGCCATTCTTTTTGTCGTCAATTCCTCATGCGACTGGAAAGACTCCCATAAGCATTCACTGGAGTTAACTTTCCGCTATTATCGTGACACAGACACTGCTTGCAGCTTGGGTGTAACCAGCGGATCGGGTTGCCGCTCTGGTAGATATATCGGAGATCATTGTGGCTCAATGATGCATTACGGGACAATTAGCCATGGATTTGCCGTAGGCGAGAATCCTGGACCTCCTCCCAGAGTCCCCGCACCATAATGTTTTCACTCATTATTTTCCTCACAATCTTCACTTTCCAACCTCTCTTTGCCCCCCAGCCTCCGCCCAAACCAATCCTACCATCCAACAACTCCTCCTCTCCTGGCTCAGTTCCCTCCTGGCCCAAACGCCTCCAACTGACTACTTCACCTCAAACACAAAGGTCTTCCCCAATATCCTCACCTCATAACCCGCTCCATCCACTATTCCCGAGAGTTTAACAAGGTATATTTTCCCCTCCAATTTCACCGAAACCCTTAGCCAATCCGCTTCCCCCGCTTTCCTATACTCGATTTCCCGGATAACCACCGGAGAGGAAAACCCCACCAGGACATTTCCACCACCCAAATTTGTAGTCCCGAAATTAGATACTAGTGCTGAAGCCTCAATCCTAGCTTCCTGCTTTTGCTGTACCACCCTCACCCCGGTTATCACTCCGGTAACTACAACTACCAGCCCCAGCGCCGGTAACAATAAAGCCGACACGTCCGTTGCCATCCCCCACATCTTAAAATAATTAACCTTCGCCTCCTGCGCCGGCTTAAAGTCCAAAAGCGAGTCGGTAGGAAACCACCACCTCCCGCACCTTTCACATCTTTTAACGACAACATTTGATGGGACATTCTCCCCTTGATATCTAACTAGTTTAGCATCGTCTACCGGACAGGCATTATTTCCCAGGTTCAACCATCCTTCATCAACTTCTATTTTCATCCATTTAGAAAGCATTTTGGAGTTCAAACGGTTCACCACCCATCCATCCATCCAAAATCCCCCGCACTTAAAACATCGGTACGACTGGTCACTCCCCGACAGAGTAATTTGCGTCAACGTCTCTCCGCAATCCGGACACTTCATCCTACTAGTATAAAATTCAAAACTTCAAATAACAAATTCACAAATCAAATTCAAATTTATTTTCTATTAATTGCTCCAAAAATAAGACTTAATTCCTTAGCCTCTCTCCACAACACACGAGATTCTTCTATTTTGTCAGGTTCTGCCTCAGCGAACATCCTCAGCCAATGCATTGTTTCTTTAGATTCTTTCTTGCAAATACTTATTTTTGCCCTGAAGTCGTTTTTAGAATCAGCTCCATTAGCTTCCATATAGTTAGCCCCAATGCTCGTAGCGCTTCTGATCAGCTGATTAATTAATGACCTTGTAATTTCATTGGGCCTTATTGATTTACAAAACCGAATTGAATTTTGGCCAAATATTGCAGTCCTCTCCTCCAAATCGAAGCTTTTGCTTTTTGAATTTTGAGGCTCAATTGTCATTTGTTATTTGTGAATTTGAATTTCCCCTCTCGCCGGTACCCCCACCTGCTGCCTGATTTGTACCAGCATCAACCCCGCTACTAACCCGGACAATATCACGGCAATTATCAAAAGCGGCAACAACAGGCTACCGGTCTCCGCCATCTTTCCCCACAGCCTAAAATAGTCCTTCTTAACCTCCTGGGCTGGCTTAAACCGGTACAACTCATCTCCGGGCCACCACCACCACCCACACTTGGTGCATCGTTTCACTGAGACATTAAACGGCACACTCTCCCCTTCGTACTTCATAAGCAATTGTCTGTCCCGCGGGCATCTCTCCTCTCCCACCACCATCCACTTACCCGCAATCATCTTTCCTGGCCACTTAAGGAGCTCCATCATCGTCGCTTCGTTCACCACACTTCCGTTTGTCCACCATCCCCCGCACCGCCCGCACCGCATCGCCTCCCCCACCTTCCCCATCAAAGGCGTATCAGAAAGCACCGCCCCGCAATCCGGACACCTCATGCTACCCTTTCTTTCAAAGCCCTATAAAAACGCTCCAAGTATCCCCGGGCCTTATCTGGATCCAGCTCCCGTCCGGCGAGCACGGCCAGATGCGCGCTCTTGGCCGCCTGTAGCTCGGAAAACCTGTATTTTTCCCCCAAAAACTCCCGCATTTTGTCCTCGCTCTCGCCGTTCTTCCATAAGTTTACTTCAAAATTAGCAATAATTTCCGGCTCAAACGCCAACCCCAAGTTCCGCTTAACAATCCCATATAGCGCAATCAGGGATAACTTTGCCTCCTGCCACTCCCGCCTATCTCGATGCACCAGAGCCGAGGCGAAGTGCTCCCCCGCCGTCTTGGCCAAATCTTTAGACAATCCGTATTGCTCCCTCACATATTTCACCACTTTGTCCAAAGTCAACTCCCGCCGCCAATCCATTTCCAACCTAGCGACAACCTTAGGATCAAATTTCAGATGAGCCTCCGCATCATTTCCCCCAAACCTCCGTCTCCGGCGCGAATAGTCCAATATAGCCTCTCGCAACTTCTCCGGCGTAAAATCCGGTAAATGATCCAACTCCCAGTAATACTCAGCATAATGCATTTGCCACGGCATTAGTCCGCTAGTCCTCTGCTCCCCGCTCGTCCTAATAAATAAATCCACATACGGATAAGGCTGATCCCCAGTATCCAAATACTTCTCAAATGTCTTTTCATCCACTTCTCTCAGTCTTGCTTTCAAAATTTTATTCGTCGCCCGCACTATTTCATCATGTCCTCCATAATCCAAAGCCGCATTAAAAACATGTCTATTATAGTCTCTCGTTTCTTCCTCCAACCCAGCTATATGAGAAACTAGATCCCTAGAGAATCTATCCTTACGCCCCAAATGAACGAACCTTATGCCTTCCCTCTTGGCTCGCTTGCGAACCTCGTCTACCATCTTCCAAAAAAGTGCCATTATTAATTCTATTTCCTCTTTCGACCTGTCCCAATTCTCAGTCGAAAATCCCCATACAGTAAACGTATGTACTCCCCAGTCCCGCGCCGCCTGAGCGACCCTCATACCCGCCTCAAAACCCGCTTTATGCCCCTCAAACGTATGCATCCCCCTTGCCCTAGCCCACCTCCGGTTACCGTCTAATATCAACGCAATATGATCCGGGACTTTCGTCTCAGGTGATATGGTGATCCTTTGCGCTTTAGCCATATCCGACAATCTTACACTATCTTATCTACATTAGACGTTTAATCACCTCCTCCACACTCACCAACTCTGTTTTAGTCCCGCTCCTCTCCTTCCACTCTATTTTATCTCCAGTCTTCTCAGACACCACCAACCGGACCGGGATTCCAATCAAATCCGCATCAGCAAATTTTTGACCCGCGCTCACGTCCCTATCATCCCAAAGTACGTCCACTCCAACGCCTACCAATTTTTGGTGTACCTTCTCGCCATCTTTCAAATCTACCAGATAGGCTTGAAAAGGTGCCACGCTCCTCGGCCAGACAATTCCTTTTTCATCATGACAGACCTCCACAATCGCCCCCATATTCCGGGTCGTCCCTATGCCGTAACTCCCGAACCAAATCGGCTTTTTGTTTCCATCCTTATTTATGAATAACGCCCCCATTTTCTCTGAATACTTCTTCCCCAGCGGAAAAATGTTCCCCACCTCGATCGCCCGCTTTACTTCATAATCCTTCGCCTCGCCTGCAAAAACCTCCTTATTAATAGCCTCCTTCGTTCCCGGATTGACATAAATCGTGTCTTCACCAGATTCCGCCTCCAGCTGGAATTCGTGAGTATGCTTGTCCGTAAATACTCCGCCTGCCGCCTCGGTATAGTATACTTTCACCCCAAACCTTTCATAAATCTTCAGGTACGCCTGCTTATACTTCTCATACCACTCCATCAAATCCTCCTCGCTGGTATGCAAGGAATACGCATCCTTCATCAAAAACTCCCTCCCCCGCAAAATCCCTCCCTGTGGCCGCAGCTCGTTTCGAAACTTAGTAGAAAAATGATACACATTCAACGGCAGGTCCTTATACGACCTGACAAATTTTCGAACTAGGTCCATCACTATCTCCTCATGCGTAAACGACAGGGCAAACTCTTTCCCCCGGCTGTCTTTCAGTTTATACATCACTTCGTCCGCCTCATCCCATCTCCCCGTCTGGTTCCAGATCTCTTTAGGATGCAGAAGCGGCATCAGCATTTCCTGTGCCCCGATCCTGTTCATTTCCTCTCGGATAATCTGCGTAATCTTGGAGACCACCCGCCATCCCAGAGGCAAAAGCGTCCACGACCCGGCCATCAATTGATCAATAAACCCCGCCCTTACCAACAGTCTGTGATTGGCAGTCTGCGCCTCCTTAGGTGCCTCCCGCAGGGTCTTGGGAAACATCTGGCTGTACCTCATAATAAAGATTATAATCGCTCCATGGACCAAATAGAAGAACTCCTCACTCGCGGCGTGGCCAATATTATTCCCAGCCGAGAGAAGCTAGAAAAACTCCTCCGCTCCGAACGCAAACTTAACGTCTACCTCGGCATCGACCCCACCTCTGTCCATATTCACATCGGGCACGCCACCCATCTGCACCGTCTTCAAAAACTCGCCGACCTGGGACACCATGTCACTTTCTTAATCGGCGACTTCACTGCCCTAGTTGGAGACACTTCAGACAAAGACTCAGAAAGGCCAATCCTCACCCCAGACCAAATCGAGGCCAACTGGCAAACTTATAAAAATCAAGCCGAAAAAATTATCGACTTCTCCAAGGTAGCTGTTCGTCGCAACTCCGAATGGTTGGACAAACTTTCAGCCCGAGAAATTCTCAATCTCATGTTCCAATTCTCCCTCAACGATTTTAATAGCCGCGAGCTCATCAAAAAACGCCTCGAGTCCGGCAGCTCCATCCGTCTCCCCGAAGCGTTTTATCCCGCACTTCAAGGATACGACAGTTACTCCATGGATACCGACATCCAGTTGGGTGGCTCAGACCAAACCTTCAATATGCAAGCTGGTCGCACTCTCCAAAAGTCTTGGCGCGACAAAGAGTCATTTATTCTGGTCGGCCAGTTTCTAACCGGCACCGACGGAAGAAAGATGAGCAAATCCTGGGGTAATGCCATCTGGCTTGATGATTCCCCAAACGATATATACGGCAAAGTCATGTCTATTAAAGACAAACTGATAGACGAGTATTTTTTACTCGCCACAAATATCTCCAAACCGGAAATTTCCAACCCCATGGATCTAAAAAAAGCCCTCGCCCACCAAATCGTCCTCGAACTTCACAGCGAAGCCGCATCAGACGCTGCTCAATCTTATTTCGAATCCACCTTCCAGCAAGGTCAAACACCCACCGACATCCCTGCCCACACTCTTACATCCACACCTACAATAGTGAATGCCCTTTTTGAATCTGGACTGGCTATCTCAAAATCAGAAGCCAGAAGATTGGTCGACCAAAGAGGTACTGCCATTGATGGACAAGTCGTCACTAGCTACAACGACGAAGTCCCAAGTGGTGCAACTATTAGCGTAGGTTCCCGCAAATTTGCCAAGATCATCCTCGAGTAAAAACCAGCCACACGAATTTCAGCAATCTTAGTTGCCTCCTCCACCTCCACGGTTCGTACAACAACCTCCACAACCACTCCAGTCCGGCGCCGGAGACCCATTCCGGCGGAAGCTTCGCTCTTCCTGTCAAGTAATCAAAAGCCCCCCCCACCCCCATCACGACTTTAGCCCTGATCCTACTTAAATTCCGGTAGATCCATTTCTCCTGCCATGGCGCCCCATACGCTACCATTAAAATATCCGACCTATATTTATTTATCTTACTTAAAATACTTATACTCTTATACTCTCCGGCTCTTATACTCTCCTCACCTTCATCCCATTCCCCACCGTATTTCTCCGCCATCTTCTCCGCCACCCCATCTCTTCCCCCCAAATAAAACACCCTATATTTTAGTAACTTCTCTACTAGCTTTCTCCCGGGAACTATGTTTTTTACTCCGGCCAGCCTCAGTCCCACCCCATCTGCCAAAGCCAAATCAGCCTCATTCAAAATTTTCTTAAATTCCCCATCCTCTTGAGCCAACATGATAAATTCCGGATTCACCGTTACCACAAAAAAGGGCCTATCATAGTGTTTTTTACCTATTCGACTCTCGATTATCTCTATCACTTCTTCCATTCGAGTGCTAGCCACTCTGATTTCCAAAATATCACTTGTTTCAGGTCCAATTATCTTCATTTAGCCTCAAGATAAAATTATGTAAATAATAATATTTAAAACTATAAGTTAACTAAACGCTAAACGCTAGTTACTGAACGCTATCTTCTGTTCACATTTTATCATCTTTTAAATCAAAGCCAATTGATGTAGTTACACACATTTTTCCCACATTTTATTATCGCTAATCAGTCAAAATCCTATAAGTCTCATTAGCCGCTTTTTCCCATGTAAACCCCCCCACTCTTCTTCTATCCTTCTCTATCAATTCTTTTCGCAACAAATAACTATCTATGATCAATGACAATTTATGACGCATCTCCTCTACATCATAGGGATCGAACAACAGTCCTGCCTTTCCCACTACTTCCTCCAATGCCCCTCCCCTAGACGATACTACGGGCACACCCGCCGCCATTGCCTCCAAAACAGGCAGCCCGAACCCTTCAGTTATGCTCGGCTGGACATAAACCAAAGCGCTCTTTAGTAATTCCACTCTCTCCGGCTCCGGCACAAAACCCGTAAATACCACCCTTTCTCTCACATTATACTTCTCCGGCGCAGTCAGGATTTCGTCATAACTCCACCCTAGCTTGCCACAAATAACCAGTTTGAGGCCTGAGGCTTGAGACTTAAGGCTTGCGAACGCTTCTATCAAACGTCCGAGGTTCTTCCTCGGCTGCACCGTCCCCACAAACAGCAGGTACTGCTTAGGTTTTAACCCCCACCTTTTTAGTACCTCTCCCTTTCGTCCCTCTCCTAATTTAGGAGAGGGATTAGAGGGTGAGGTATTTACACCTTCATAAACAACTTCAACCTTCCTAGAATCAGCCTTAAGTCTCTCAATTAACTGTCTCTTGGTAAATTCGCTCACCGCGATGATCTTATCGGCACTTTTTACGGCATACTTGGTAGACAAGGGTAAATACCATCGCTGCAACCAGTTCTCATACGCCGGCAGCCATTCGTACTCAATCCCATGTATCGTCACCACCGTTTTCAATGGACTGCCCAGCCCTCCGAAGCCTCGGCGAAGGATGGGCAAGGTATGTGCTGGCACCCACAACGCATCCAACCCATCCACCCAGGTCCTCGCCGCCAATCCCACTTGCGTCCAAAGATACTTCATTGGAATTTGGACTAATTGAATATTGGATCTTGTTTGTATCTCGAGATTTGGGATTTGGGATTTGACGTAAAGTATCCACTCATGTTCCTTCGCCTCCGGCAAACCCAGCAACCTCATTATCACCTCATAGCTGTATCGCTCCGTTCCCGTCGGCTGATCGATAAACGCCCGACTCGCATCAATCCCTATGCGAAGCATCTTGCTCTGCAACATTCTCATATTTCACCATACCGCCTGGACATGATCATAGCCCAGAATCTTTTTGTCTTTAGTCACCAATTTCGCCCCCAGTCTTCTGGCTGTAGCCACAATAATCCTATCCGCCGGGTCTTTGTGAAACTCCCCAGGCAAATTCACTGACTCCACCGCTGTTTCAGCATCAACAGGTATCACCTTCACAAATTCCAACTCGGTCAATTCCCTCACCCAATCTTCCATACTCATCTCTATCACTACCCTTTTCTTTTTGACCAACAACGCCAATTCCCAAGCACTTATCGCCGACACATAAATCTCACCCGACTTCCTAGCTAATCCAATCTCCCCTCGGGCAACTTTCGACAACTCACCGCCCCCATCCAACCACCACAAAAGGGCGTTGGTATCGAGCAGTGTCACTTCAAGGCCTCCCAATCTTCTAGACCTACCGGTTCAAACGGATCCTCATACTTAATCAGCTTCCCCCTAAAAACCGCCAAGGGGTCAGTTTTCTTAGCTTTATGGGGCACGATATCCACGACCGGTTTGCCAAAATCAGTCACCACCAATTGTATCTGTTTCTCCTCCACCATCCGGAAATACTCCAATGCCTTGGGTTTGAATTGAGATTTGGAGATTGTTAAATTCATGACCACAGTCATATTACCACGGTCACAATTTACTTGTCAACCCACCATCTCTCCCCATCGCTGACTATTTCCACTTCCCCATCCACATCCGTCCTTAGTATCTTAATCTCTTTATCTCTTAGTATCTTCAGTGTCTCCTCCGCCGGATGCCCATAGCGATTATTCTTCCCCGCCGAGATCACCGCCAACTGCGGCTTAACCACCCCCAACCACTCTCTAGTCATCCCCGTCTTGCTCCCATGATGCGGCACCTTCAAAACTTCCACACTTCTCAATCCCCCAGCCTCAATCATTTCGTCTTCAATCTGCCAGTCAGCGTCACCGGTCAAAAGCACATCAAATTGGCCAAAACTCAATATTCCCCCAATCGAAAAACTATTCAAATCCGTCCCATCCGTCTTTGCTCCCAGCACCGCCGAACCACTATCATCCGGAAGTTCCAAATGCGCAAAGACCCAACTCTTTTCCGGCCACACCACCTCAAACTTTATATCTCCTATCCTTATCTCATCTCCGTAATATACATTTGTCACTTGGGATTTGGTCATTGTGATTTGCCGCCGGATCGCTTCAAATCCGGCGGTCTCATTTCCCTCCACACCCATAACAAACTGTACAATAATATAACCTTTCATAACATCCACAAGTCCCCCAATATGATCCGCTTGGGGATGTGTAGCCACCGCCGCTTCTATTTGTTTATCCCAAAATGGCATATGCCGGTTCAAACACCCCACCACCCTATCATTTGGACCAGCATCTATCAATATTTGAGTAGTTTTTTGGTAAATCAAAATCGCATCTCCTTGCCCCACGTCGCAAAACACCACATGCAACTTATCGTCAGGTAGAGTCAATACCGCAACCCAAACTGTTACCGCCGCCAAGACCAGTATTTTATACATATGGCCAAAACCAAATAATAGCCCGCTACCCACTCCCACCCCAAATCCCCCATCTGTATATTCGCCCAGCTCCACCCGGCCACTGTTTCCACCACCCACACCACATACCGCAAAAGCGGCCAGGCCAGGAAGGATACCAATTGACCCGCCTCTGCCCAAATTACCCCGGCCAAAACCGCTACTCCCAATATCTGCATCACAACAGGTACTGCCCACAACACGACCAGGTTAGATATTGGAGCCACCACACTCAAATTCCCAAAATAGTGCCAAATTATAGGTAGTGTCATAATCTGAGCAGCTAGAGTCACTTTTAAATCCTCGACAAATGTCAACCCCAAAGAGCCCAGCCAGCCGATCGATCCCTCCACATTGCGCAAACTGGTGACCCCCATCACTCCCACGGTTGCTGCTACAGACAACAAAAACCCCACATCGGATAGATAATCCGGGTTCACAACCAGCATCGTCCACACCGTCAGCCCCAACATCCACCACCCCCCGCTTTTCCTACCCCACACCAGCCCCAAAAAACCCAATGTAGCCATTACTCCTGCCCGCACCACTGCCGCCGACAACCCTGCCATCACCATATACAAAATAATGAAAAATATGACATATGGTATCGACCGTCGCCTGCCCCAAATCTTCCACCCCCATCCCATTACCCAGCCGGCCACCACAGCCACGTTATATCCCGAAGCAGCAGTAATGTGGCTTAACCCTGCACTTCTGAATTCCCCCGTCAACTCCCGGCTCATGGCCTCGTCTCCTCCCAGAAGCACCCCACTCGCCAAACCCCCCTCATCCTGCCCCAACCAAGCTACTAAGTCCTGCTGCCATTTCCGTTTTAAATCCACAATCCACCCCACCCACTTGTTCTCCTCCCCCAGTATCTGAAAGTCTCGGGCTTGTAGCTCTAACCTCGTATCTCCATTCTTTGTTACTTTAGAAACAAGCTTGCCAGTCGTCACAAACCGCTGTCCATATCGCATCTGCTCGCCCCTTGGCCATCGCACTCCTATCCCCTCCACTCTTATATAGTTCCCCCCGCCCAGCGATTCTACTCTACCGTAAATTTTCACTACCATGTTTTCCACAAAATTACGCCTTACATTATATTTAGAATACACCCGAAACCCCAAAATCAAAATCATTACACACCAAATTACATACCATCTCACCATGCTACTATCGATTCTTTTATTTGGTCAAATACTTTTTGGCCCACGACCTTTTTAGATACCAGCTCCTCTATCTTTCCATACGGCCGCCCGGAAATGATTTTACCTGCCGTCACCGGCCCTATCCCAATCAACCCCTCCAACTCCGCCTGCGAAGCCATGTTTATATTGATTTTTGAATTTGGAGTTTGATTTGACATTTGAGTTTTGTCATTTGAATTTATTGACGGAACATATATCTTTTGCCCATCCACCACTCTGGCTGCTCTATTAAGATTTATTTCTATCCACTTTGTATCAGATTCCACAGACAATCCACCGGCCGCCTCCAACGCCTCCTCAACCCGAGCGCCAAATTTCAAAGCATAGACTCCAGGCTTTACCACTGATCCCGAAACATCTACCGCTATAGCAGCAGAATTTGTAGCTTCACCTCCACTCAATTCGGTCTGGGCAGACAATATTTCCACCTCAGGTTGATTCTGCAACTTCCACCAACCCACACCCAAACCAATTAAAATCAAGCTCGCAAGGCCCAAAACTACGGGCCAATATTTCGCCTGCCACCCGCTAGGATCCATTAGTGACTAAATTTAAAATCTTTCCCGGCACAAATACAATCCCGTACTTAGTACCAATCACATGTTTAGCCACGTTTCCAATCTTCAAAGCCTCCTCGATCACATACTCCAGCTCTTCTGCTCTTGCACTCTCCAGCTCTATTCTCCCCCTCATCTTCCCATTTACCTGCACTACCAGCACAACCATCCTGCTCCCCACCAGCCTCGTATCAAACTCGGGCCATTTTTGGTTATGCACAGACTCAAACTTATCAGCACTCCCCCGCAACTGCTGATAAAGTTCCTCGGCCATATACGGAGCATACGGTGCCATGACCAAAGCCATCTTCCTCCACACATCTGCCCAATTTCCGCCCGCCCCCGTCTTGAGCGCCACCTCCAAACTATTCAAGCTCTCCATCATCGCCGCCACCGCCGTGTTAAAAGACATGGTCTCCAAATCTTTCGTCACCCGATCCACCAATTTATTGGCAATCACATCCGCTTCCCCCACCTCGCCCCGCAAATCGCGCGTCTTACCAAACAAATTCCATACCCGGTTCAAAAATCGCTTCACTCCCTCCACCCCAGCCGTACTCCAAGCCTTAGTAGCATCCAGTGGCCCCATAAACATCTCATACATCCTCAACGTATCCGCTCCGAATTTATCTACTACCTCGGTCGGGTTGACCACATTTCCCCACCTCTTACTCATTTTCCGATTGTCCTCTCCCAATACATGCCCGTTTTTATAAAATTTAGCAAACGGCTCATCCATCTTCACCAAACCCAAATCAAAAAGCACCTTAGTCATAAACCGAGCATAAATCAAGTGTGTCGTGGCGTGATCCCCCCCCACATACAAATCTACCGGCATCCACTCCTCCACTTTCTTTGTATCCCAGATCTTTTTTTTGTTATGCGAATCGCAAAACCGCAAAAAATACCACGTCGAGTCCACAAAGGTATCCATGGTATCCACCTCCCGTCTCCCCACTCCTCCACATTTCGGACAAACTACATCTTTCTGGAAACTTTTAGATCTAGTAATTGGCGACTGGCCGGTCGGCTTGAAATCCACATCGGTTGGCAGTAAGACCGGTAATTGATCTTCCGGAACCGGATTCCATTTGCATATATCGCAAAATATCATCGGTATCGGCGCCCCCCAGTACCTCTGCCGGGAAATCAGCCAATCCCGCAGGTGATATGTCACCTCTCTCGTCCCCAACCCGTCTTTAACCATCCTCTCTCTGGCTTCAACCGAGTGCACCCCGCCATACTCACCTGAATTTATCAGCTCTCCCTCACCTTCATAAGGCTCAAGCCCCAACATCAAAAAGTCAGCCTGTTCCTTCCATCTCACTTCTCCCTTCAAAGTCATTGATCTCTTTTTTTCTTCATAAATAGCACTTCGAGACAAACACAACACCCCAACTCCCCACAACTTTCTTTCTTGAACCATATCGGCCCACCTGCTTTCTAATACTTCAGGATTAGACGACTCCAACTTAACAATGTAGCCCTTTTCATTCACCTCTATCGCAGATATATCTACATGTATATCTCCCCGACTCGAGTCCTTTATCGCCTGAAAATAGTATTTAGTATTTTTTCCCTTGGGCCACAGAGTCTCAACCTCATAGCCCAAACTAACAAACTGACTTCTCCACCAATCAACATCTTCTTTCAATATAAGTAAGTCAATATCTTCGTTCTCCCTAAACTCCTCACCTACTTGTGCAGCCACTGCCCAACCCCCACTCAATATCAACCTTTTGTCATTTTTATTACCCAGCTCAAACAACTCTTTGATTGCTTTGCGATTACGTTCTTGCCTCCCTTTATAGTAATTCCTCGCATTCTCGTCCACGTACACTCTCTGTGGCAACACTACCGGCAATACATCGATACTATGCTTCCCAGCAAACTGAAAGTCCCGCTCGTCATGGGCCGGCACGCCCATGACCACTCCGGTACCCACGTCTTTAAGCACATAATCTGCCACATACACGGGTAATTTCTCGCCATTCGCTGGATTAATAGCCATCAAATCTGTTTTCACTCCCGTTTTTTGCTTATTATCTTTTTTCCTCTCCTCTTCTGATCTATCCAGAGCTTCTTTGACATACTCCCCAATGTCTAACGGCATCTTCCAACCCTGCGTTTTCCAGTCTCGAGCCACTTCCGGAGCCACCACCACAAACGCCACCCCAAAAATAGTATCTAACCTTGTGGTAAACACCTCAGGTTTAATTGTGAATTGTGAATTGTGAATTGTGAATTGAACCCTAGCTCCTTCTTTTCTTCCTATCCAGTTCCTCTGCATGGCTTTCGTCGAAGCCGGCCAGTCAATTCTATCCAGCCCTTCAAGCAACCTATCTGCGTACTTTGTAATCGCCAAAAACCATTGCTCCATCTCCTTCAAAACCACCGGAGTGTCGCACCGCTCGCACCTGCCTTCTACTACTTGTTCATTTGCCAAGACAGTCTCGCACGACGGGCACCAGTTAACCACAGCACTAGCCCGATACGCCAGTCCCTTCTCATACAGCTGGATAAACAGCCACTGGGTCCATCTATAATAATCCGGGCTACTTGTGTCTATCTCCCGTTCCCAATCATAAGAAAGTTCCCCTGCTGCCATTTGCCTCTTAAAGTTCTGGATATTTGCGTGTGTTGACTTATCGGGATGCACTCCATGCTTGATTGCATAATTTTCTGCTGGCAAGCCAAAAGCATCCCACCCCATTGGGTGCAGCACTTGATGTCCCGACATTCTCCAATACCGGGCCACAATGTCAGTTGCCACATATCCCAGCATATGACCCACATGCAATCCAGAAGCCGATGGGTAAGGAAACATGTCCAAAATATATCTCTTGCGGCCACCCTTCGGATCGCCAGTCGCGTATAACGAGTTTTTATCCCATACCTTAGGCCACTTTTTCTCGAGAGACTTCGGGTCGTATTTCTCCATTACACACAATTTTAAATCTCCCAATCCCATATCGCAACCTCCAGCCACAAGTCAAATCTAATCCTATAGCCGCTTCTTCCGAAATTCCCTTCCTTGTGTCTCAAAACTTGTCATTTTTGTTTCATTCTCCAATCATCAATCCAATTGGTCAATTTCTCAAACTGGCAATCAAAACAATAAATCGCCAACGTTAATTTCGCTTTACCCTGTAAGCAAATCACGTTTCATATAAAAACACCAAAAGAATCCATACCAAGATTATCCACAATCCTGTTGACAATTAGTTACATCGTACTATTATCAGCATATAATATCTAATAATTAATATAATTTATATAATTTAGCTTCATATAATTAAACCGTGGCAACTGATTATACCGAATCCCTTCGCTCTAAATTCGCCCAATTCCTGGGCCCACTGGGCGTTAGCCATAATACTTATAAAAACTACCTTTCGGATCTGCTTCACTTTTTCGACTGGTACGCTTCACTTGGTCTCACTCTTTCCCCCGAAAACATAGCCGATTCTCTCACCCCCACCCAGCTAGCCCACTATCGTGATCATCTCATCTCGCACTCGCCAGTAACAACCGCCAACCGCCGCCTTTCTACCCTCCGTCGGTTCTGCCAATTCGCCTTTTCCCAAAACATCTTGCCCTCCGACCCTTCTGCCAACCTAAGCAACATCTCCCAACCCCTAACCGCCCAGGAAGCCATCCTCACCCGCTTCCGTTCTTTTCTCAAATCAGAAGGGGCCTCGATCGTCACCATAAAAAATTATCTGTCCGATGCTAGATACTTCATGCAGTTCTCCCCTCAGCTCGACCCCGACCTTTCGGCATACACTTTGCACCTCCAAGCCACCTTCTCCCCCTCCACCGCATTACGCCGATTGTCCTCGGCAAAAAAACTTGTATACTTTCTCCAATCCCAACCTCCCCTTCCGCCCCTGGAAACACCTCCTCCGGCACCGGAGCTAGTCCCCACACCGATCACTCCAGAGACCTATTTGTCAGAAGTGGTACCAGAAGACCTACCTCCCCCACCTCCCCCCATTCCTTCATCATCCAACCAAACTCTCCTCAATCAACTGGATCTCTCTTTTCCCCCTGAGATTTCCCACGAGACCTCTATCCC
>C687J35174_10005186_pt1 | contig 17242 bp, 23 predicted proteins | sample RifCSPhighO2_01_FD_35174 | JGI IMG/M metagenome (IMG submission 35174) | reverse complement strand
AAAAAGAAGATCTGGTAGGAAAAATAAGCTCACATTGCGCCTTCGCGACCTTGGCGGATTGGTGCGCGCAGCAGGGGACCTTGCTGTTGAAAAAAACCACAAGCTTGTTAGTTTGCAGGATGTAATTGAAGCAAAGATGACTGCAAAGACCCTTGAGCAGCAGATGGTTGGCAAAATCATTGAGGACAAGAAAGATTATGATGTATATTTGCACGAAGGCTCTGCTATTGGTAGGGTAAATGGCTTAGCTGTAATGGCGGATGGGGATGCCGGGCTTATAATGCCAATTGAAGCAGAGATCGCGCCCGCACAATCAAGTGCTGAAGGCAAAATAATTGCAACAGGGAAATTAGGCGAAATTGCAAAAGAAGCCGTGCAGAATGTTTCTGCAATTGTAAAGAGGCTTTCCGGAAAAGATATTTCAAGGCATGATGTGCACATCCAATTTTTGCAATCCTATAGTGGGGTTGAAGGCGATTCGGCCTCAGTTAGCGTTGCAGCTGCTGTGGTTTCAGCCCTTGAGGGAATTGCAATAAAGCAAAATCTTGCAATGACAGGTTCGCTTAGTGTTCGCGGTGAGGTATTGCCTGTTGGGGGAGTTAGCGCAAAGGTTTTGGCTGCAATTACAGCAGGGTTTGCTGAAGTTATACTTCCAAAATCCAATTTGCAGGACGTTGTGCTCTCAGAAGATCAGCACAAGAAAGTAAAGCTCATCCCGGTGTCAAATATTTCTGAAGTTTTAGAGAACGCGTTTGTAAAAAGCGAGCGCAAAACAAAACTTCTATCAAGCCTCAAAAAGCTCATGAGCCAGGATCTTTCAAAAGTTTTGAAGGAAGGGGCAACAAAGCCATTTGCAAATACTGGGTAACTCTGTTATGGCAATGATTGAATTTATCAAGCCAACCAAAGGCAAAATTATTTTGTTTGTACTACTCCTAACTTTATCCTTTATTCCATATACAAATAGTACTGCGTTTGGGTGTAGTGATAACGCAATAGGTCTTCCATTTACTTTTTACAGTTCTGGGTTTTCTGGTGTGGAATGCCCAAATCCAATTCCAAGTTATAACTGGGTCGGATTGGCACTAAACCTAATATTTTGGTATTTGGTTTCTTCTGTTATTTTACATATTTATAATAAAATAAAGAAATAGTGTGGATTGTAATGTTGTTATTCTTAAACCGGTGTCAGCATCAGTTTGCCGAATTTGGGTTGAATTTATTAGATTTTTAATTTTGGCTTAAATCTAAAACAAAATAGTGAATTTTCCTTTTCTTCGGATCCCAAATAAACTCCCAGCTATCAACAAGATTTATCCGTATTTTCTTTGCTTCTTCTTCAAATCGTTCTATTTCTGCAGAAATTTGCTTCGCCTGCTCAGGCACATTATATTTTTCAGCCATTTGATGGAGCCTTTGGTGGATTTCGCCAATTTCAGATCCGAATATGGTCAAATCTGTTATAGCAACAAATAGTTCGCCTTCAATTCTCACAAGTTTAATTTTAGGGGGAACCGGAAAACCCATTCGTCGTAGTTTTCTAAACATAACTAATTCGTGAAGTGCCTGCAAGGATTGAGTGAGTTTTTTTTCCCTAAGTTTGTGCGGATGGTACTTTTTTACACAAAGGCCAGTGCCACCGCCTTTGATGCGGATCAAGTCAAATACTTCGCCATGAGATCCCTTAGCATCAAAAACAAACCCTGTTATAGCGTCTGGAAGTCTTTTCTTTTCAGCAAGTTCAATATTAATTGTTTTAGGTTTTTTTGGAGATATTTTATTTCGCAAAGTTAAACTAGGGTATATGACTGCCTTCACGGAAAATGAATAGTTATTGTAATTAATTAACATACTAGTTTGACATTTCTACTCGGGTGTTGAAAAATGGATTACTGCATGGGCTCTATCACTAAGAAGCCCTGTTTGAGAGCTAAAAATTAGACCTTGCATCATCAGATCATTAGAGAAATCATCAAGTTCAGCAAAAGTGAAGGGTCCTGCAGATTTTACTTTCCCTAGTGTTATGATCGTAAAAAAGTCTCCGCCATTTTCAAGCATTAAGATGGATTTTTTAATCGAGGTTTGCAAATAGTCTTTTGATAATCGGAAGTCTTCACCTGCAAAATCAATTATTACATGGAATTTTTGTTTGTGCTTCATATTAATTCCGACTCCTATTCGCTCTTTATTTATTGCAGACTTATTTTCAGCAGCGATGCTGCGAGTAAGTGATATAGTGGTTATTTCCAATCGTTTTCCTAATTCGGGTCCAAGTATTTTTCGCAGGCTTGCTGAAAAATTTCCATTTCCCGCCCCTTTATCAAGTACTCTTACCTTGCCACTTGATTGGACGAGGTGTTTGTGTAACGCCTCTTCGATGTTTTTTGCGTGGGGGGAAAATTCAATGTCCCTGTCAAGACGATAATTAGTTTTGCGTGCGATTTCTGGGTTTCTATCTTTAGAACGCAACTCCCTCATAAATTTCGCAAACTCTTTTCTATCTTCAGGATTAGTAATAGGGCTTGTATGGTGTCTAGAAGTATTGGCCTGGGAAGGTTTTTCTGCAGCACCTCTGTACCATGAAGTAATAGCGCGCCACAATTTATGAAATGCCATTCATATCAAATAGATTTCCGAGCTTATTAATTTTAAGTTAAGGGTAAACCACTTATAATTAGAAGTAAACAACTCACCCGATTATTATTTTCCCTTCGCTGAATGTGAATTCGCCTTCGCGAAGTTTTACGAGTTTATTTGTCTGGCGGTTTTTGAATTGTACTGTGTCTTTTTTGTTGATTGATTCAACCAGCCCAATCCATTTGCCCTCTTTGCTATACACCGGAAGGCCAACAAGTAGTTTTGTGATCCTTTTGCGCAAATCAAGCATTTGCGATATCTTGTATACAATGAGCCCGAAAAAAAAGCTTGCAAGTGCGTTCAGTGCAAACCATGTAAGATCGGCATATGGTTTTCCGACAATTACCTGTCTTCCGGAGTCCAGTATGTACCAGAGTATTACAACAGCAGCTCCTGATAGGAAATATTTTCTCATTTGATACGCTTTTTTTAGTTGTATTGCATCTACGCTCTTTCCTGCAACAAAAGCAATTGATGAGAGGGCTAAAAAGAAGAGTAATTGTCCAACTGCTTCTGAGGCGCGAATAAATAAACTGCTCCCTTGCGCTTCAAATTCTGTGTATGCTGACCATACTCCGAAAATAAAGAGAAGTATTGTCATGAGATAGAATGGAAAGCTAACGCGCTGCAGCGAGAGGCTTCCTGTAACGCTTTTTACTGCCCCTGCAATTCCGTGTTCAAGTCCTGTTCCTTTTAGTACAAGGTATGCGCCAATAATAAAGAGCATTGTTCTGAAAAATAGTTCTTCTGCGTTCATGAATGCTAGTATTCCCCACAAAAGTATGATGACGCCGGGGACTAGGATAAATGTTCTTGAAAAATCCGGGTCCTGCAAAGCACGCTTTATTGTATAGTAGGTGCTCTCAACTTCTGAGGCTTGCGAAACTATTATGGTCTCTTTTGAAACAATCGGGGCTCTGCTTTGAAGTATTGGTATTACTTCATCATCCTCGGCTCCGTCAGTTACAAGTACAATTCCTGTTGCCGGGAATTTTTCAAGTACCATGTCAAGTTGCTGGGCAACTTTGCGGTCTGATTCAAAACCTGTTTTTCCAACCCCTGTTAGTACTGCAACTTCTGCGTTTGCGACCTGCTCTTTTACTTCCTCAAATTTTTTTACAGCGCCAAATATGCTGTTTGTATCAGAATCTGTTGGGTCAGCAAGGCCTAGGCGCGCTGCCGCTTTTATGCAGGCATCTTTTCCTATTATAGGCCCGGAAACCCCCGCTTTTTTGCCAAGGTCATTGTCGCGATCTACACATAAAACCAAAATATGGTCATTGTCCATTTTGCTGCACCCAAAAACAAACCTATTTAACCTATTTATATGTGTAATATGATAATTAAAGGTTTAGTGATCAATTTGAGCCACGATTCGCCAAATCCGGGTCATTCTCATGACCCAAAATCCTCCTCAAGGGGGCATGTTACAGGCCACGGGTTCAAAAAAACGCTTTTTGTAGTGCTTGCTTTTGCGCTAATTGTTGTGCTATTTCTCGTTTTACAAAACGCAGAGTTGATTATTAGTAACATTCTCTGGGTTGCTCTTGGGTTTGTAATAATCTATTTAATCGCAAATTATGATTTCATAATTTTTCTCAAAGATTACGAGCGCGCCGTAATATTCCAGTTCGGCAAGGTAAATAGGGTTGGAGGCCCCGGTTGGGCGGTATTATTCCCTCCGCTAGAAATCTACACTTATGTTGATTTGCGAACAAAAACAATTGATATTCCAAAGCAAGATGTTGTGACAAAGGATGGAATTGAAGTGCAGGTTGATGCTGCAATATATTTGAAGGTGAAAAAGGACAACGCGTCTGTAATAAACAGCGTAGTTGAAGTTGATGATTATGTAAAGGCTTCTGAAATTTTTGTAGTAGGTGTAATTAGGGCTGAGGCCGGAAAATTGGTTTTGAATGATCTTATTTCAAAAATAGAAGAACTTGACAAGAACATGAAAGATGAACTGGAGCATATTGCAACAAAGTGGGGGATTGAAGTTGAAGCTGCGGTGATACAGGATATCCAGATTCCGGATACAGTGCTCGAGGCAATGCATGAGCAAAAAGCTGCAATCCAAAAAAAGCTTGCAAGAATTGAGCAGGCGCAGGGGCACCAGGCAGAAATTGAAGCGGTAAAAGCAGCGGCTTCGCAGCTAAATGATACGGCGCTTTCCTATTATTATATAAAGGCACTAGAAAAACTTGGCGAAGGAAAGAGCACAAAAATTATTTTCCCAATGGAACTTACAAATTTGGCGAAGGCAATTACGGGTAATGCCGGCATGAGTAAGCAGGATATTGAAGGGCTTATGAAAAAATATGCTCCTCTTGTAAAATCAATTGCCGGCGAGAAGGATAAGAAGAAAAAAAATTAATTTTTGCAATTCACCGGTTTTCTTCCCTCATTTTATTGAACCTATAGCGAACAGAAGGGATATAGAGCGCTGCATAGAGGGCGCCGAATGCAATAATTCCTCCGATTGCAGTTTCCCAGTAGTTAAATATTGAAGAGGTTTCAATAAAAGCGCCGATAAAAAGTGTGAGGGTTGCTAGAAGCAAGAGTAGGATTGTATCAATTCCAATTATTCTAAGTTCGCGAGCTTTGAATTGTTTTTTTGAAATCGCAGCAGATATTATTCCTCCCACAATTGCAGCTATAAAGTATGCAAGTATTTCAGGTATCCCGTGTGGAAGATAACTTATTGCGCGTATTACTCCGGCTTCGATGCTTCTTGATGTTATTTCCATTCCGATAAATAGCCCGATTACTGAAGCGTTCCAGCCTAGTAAAAATATTGCCCCCGCGCCCCAGATAAAGGAGAAGAGTACGGCTAGTACCATCACCCACATATTGTTGTTGAAAATTAATTGGAAACAATTCTCAAAACTTTTTGTAGAAGGGTTAAAACATTCCTGCTCCCCGATTACTTTTCCTGTAATCCCTCCGTAGATTTTTTGCTGTTGGGAAAATATTGCGCCTTTTTCCGGAAGGGAGCAAAATATCCCTTCGCAGTTATTGTTATTTTCAGGGAGCGCAACGGCCCAGAATGCGTAGGTGAATATCATTCCGATAAATATCCAGCTATAGAGGTGGATGACTTCAAAGTGCGTTGCTATGAAAGCAAACGGCATATCGTCCTCATCAACTTCCTTTTCCTCCTCTTTCAAAAAGAGGGTGTGCATTATTGGCATGAATGCTGCTGCAACAAATGCAATGGCTAGAATTGAGGCGTTTTCAGGGAAGGTATGGTATGCAACAAACATTCCCGCGCTTGTTATTACAAATGCTATAAAGAATAAGGAAATTGGGTGTTTTTCGGCTCCCTGCAGTGACGGCAGGTCTTCTAGGACCATTTATAGGAGAAAAGCCATAGTGATTTAAAAGCATTTCTGGGCAGATTAATTAGTTGTTTAAGGATTTTTGGGGGCTATTTTTTGAGTAAGGATGACATTGTATTTCCAGGTAGTTTTCTTGGCTATGAAGAGGAGTTTGTGGCAGGGGCAAATGCTTATGAAAATGACGGCTCTCTTTTTTCAGATTCTATTGGGCAGCGAACACTTGATGAGCAAAAGCACGAGGCAAATGTTCAAAGATTTACAAATGATGTTAAGATTTTGGACAAGGATTGTGTCGTAATAGGTATTGTTAGTCTTGTAAAAATGCACTCAGTGCTGCTTGACATAAAGCAGGGGCAAAAAAACGGGCAGAAAAGGACAGTGCATGACCGCAATGGTTCTATTGCAGTATTTAATATCAGCCAGAGCTATGTAAAAAGCACCGATGAGATGTATAGGATTGGCGATATTGTAAAGGCAAGGGTTTTGGAAGTTACCCCTTACGGAATAGAGCTTGAGAGCAAAGCGCCTGAATTTGGAGTGATAAAGGCCTTTAGCGTAAAATCAAGGGCGCCGCTGCACTTAATTGATGGGAAGTTAAGGGATCCTCTAACCGGGGCAACTGAGGAGAGGAAGATTTCTAGCGATTATCTTTTGAGGTGAAAACAATGAAGCTTGAAGTTATAAAAAACGAAAAGGATTTTGCGGAGTTTAGGATGCAAGGGCAGCGTCACACTTTCCCAAACCTTCTAAAGCAAAAGCTTCTCGAAAATAAGGATGTGGAATTTGTTTCATATATACTTGATCATCCGACAGATGAGAGCGCGAGATTTGCGATAAAGACCTCGGGCAAATCACCTAAAAAAATTCTTGAGGATGCTACTAAGGAAATTGAAGAAGAGCTTGAGGATTTTGACAAGAAAGTGAAAAAAGCGCTCAAGTAAATAATTTCTTTTCTTTCAAAAAAAAGAAAATTTTGGGGAAAAGAAAAGTGTAAATTCTATTGCTTAGCTTTAAATCCTTTTTCTGTCTTCTAAGTTTCTATGTCTTTGCGTGAAAAATTGAAATGGCTCGATCCTTTTACATATGTTGATTTGTACGCAATGCCAATTCTAAACCCTTCTAAAAATAAGTGGGTAGGGGAAGCTGTCTATCTTGTTTTTGCATTTATTTTCGCTTTCATTTTATACAATTTTGTTTTCGCTTTTATTTTAGGGACAAGCACCCCGCTAGTGATAGTGTATTCAGGTTCAATGGAGCCTGTACTATACCGCGGGGATGTTGTAGTTCTAAATGCGCTTGGGGCGTATTCGCTAAAAGAGGTGCAGCTTAATTTTCCAATTAAAGATAAATTGCTCCTAGAGTACGCGCAGATTGGCTATATTCAATTACCAAATGGGCAAATACGTGCCGGCGGGGTTAGCATTTCGGGCAAAGAATATCTATTCGACCCAAATGGCCCGATTGTTGTGTACAATTCCTCTCTTCGTGGCCAGGACATAATCCACCGCGCTGTGCTTTTGCTAAACGCGCCTGATGGAAAGTATTTGATAACTTTTGGGGACAATAACAGCCGCATTGACCAGGACTGCAAGCTATTTGAAGCCGGAAGGGATTGCATTTCCCTCTACCCGCTAAAGGTTGAGGATGTGAAGGGTAAATATCTGATCCACATCCCTCTTATTGGCTATGTGAAGCTTTTGGTCTTTGATGATCTGCCTCGGCTTTTTGCGCGATAAATGGTTTTAAATGCTTAGCGGATTTCCATTAATTATCGAGAGTTTTGAATATTTCTTTGACAAAACCGGAATGTCTAAGGGTATTAAACGGGTCCTTGGGCATTTGGAATTTTTGCATGGTAGATCAAAACCCTCTGCTTTGGGTGTGTTGGATGGAATTAGTTTTTGAGGATGCAACGCTTTTCAAGCGCTACGTGGATGGGATTTCAGCTCTTGTTGATGAGGCGGAATTTCTGATAGATGAGAACGGACTCTCACTAAAGGCAACTGACCCTTCGCAGATTTCACTAATTGATTTTAATTTGCCAAAAAAAGCCTTCAAGCACTTCAATATAAGCGGCCCGACAAAAATCGGAGTTGATCTCAATTATTTTAACCAGGTGATTTCGCGAGCAAAATCAGGCGATTCGCTCTCGATTTCAATAGGAGAGGATAGTTCAAAACTCTCGCTCGGTTTTTCTGGAAATTCAAAAAGGACATTTCTAATTCCGCTTCTAGATCTAACAATTGCTGATCTTCCTTTGCCAAAAATAGAATTCGATTCACAGGTAGCTATACGCGCGGACGCTCTATCTGAGAGTTTTAAGGACGCTTCCTTAGTTTCAACCCATATTGTGCTCTCTGTTGAAAATGACTCTTTTGTTGTGAGGGCAAATTCGAGCAAAGGGAATTTGAACAATGTGTATTCAAGTAAGGACAAATCTGTTATTTCTCTAAAGGCAAATGATGAAACACGCGCAATGTTTCCTCTTGATTATTTGACGAGCATAATCAAGGCAACAGCATCTGACACTGAAGTATTAGTGAAGCTAAAATCAAATGCGCCGGTTGAGATTTCCTATAAAATCGGGGAAGGCAAATTTGATTTTTTCTTAGCGCCAAGAATCGAGACGGAGTAACCCGTTTTTTTAAGCCAAAAATTGGCATAAGGTTAAATTTTCCTAGGGCTATAATTGTGTTGGTGGTTTTATGCAATACACAGTAGTTTTGGTCAAAGACTCTTCCTCTAGTTGGTTTACGGCAGAAGTCCCGGCCTTGCCGGGGTGTGTTTCCCAAGGGAGAACAAAAGCAGAGGCACTTGAGAATGTGAAGGATGCAATTTCTGGCTATCTTGCAAGTCTAAAAAAGCACCCTGAGGAAAAATTCATGAAAAGCAAGGTTGAAATTGAAGCAGTAATCTTATGAAACTTCCAATTGTTTCTGGAAAGAAAATCATGAAAGCTTTGCAAAAAATAGGCTTTGAATTAGACCACCAGACCGGCAGCCACATGATAATGAGAGAATCAAAAGAACCTTTCCGCAGGGTTACGGTTCCAAATCACAAGGTTGTTGTTCCAGGCACGTTAGTGTCAATAATAAAAGAAACCGGGCTGACCAGGGGCGAATTCATAAAACTTTTATAGGCTAGATGCCAAATGTCAGGCAACCATTAATCTTCATTTGTTTTATGGGGCGAAGAATCGAGACGGAGTAAAATCAGTTAGTGGATTTTAGTTTTTCTCTAAATATTGTTTTGTAAATCTGTTTAAGGCATTCTAATTTCGCTTCTTGTATCAGGTTTTTTTTGGGACTCTTGCTTTTCTGCAGGGCTTCAAGCATTTTAAGGGGGTACTGGATTTCTTTAGATGCCCAAAACCTATCTGAAAAAGCAAACTTTATTTTGAGGTTTGCCAAAAAATTATTAGTATTTTTTGTCTTCAGCCACAAAGTATGTACTGTTTGTGCGGTTCGTTGCGCGTGCGCACGTACCTGCTCTTCATCATGAATTTTGCCTTTGGTATTTTTTTTCTCATTTTTTCTTTTTCCCCATCTTCCAGGCATATTTTAAATCCCTTTTTCCATTTCCAAAATTTTTTGCACCCTTCTCTTGTGCCTCTCTTCGCTTATTGGTTTTGCTTTCAGGAATGCTTCGAGTATTTTTTTTGCGCGAATGGCGGTGTATGTTCTTCCTCCCAAGCAGAGGATATTTGCATCATTGTGCTCGCGTGCTACTCTTGCAGTGTACTCATCAAATGGGTTGGCTGCTCTAATCCCGAGGATTTTATTTGCGGCAATGCACATGCCAATTCCTGTCCCGCAAACAAGTAGGCCAAAGCTCTTTTTGTCCTCTTTTACCTTGAGGGCAACTTTTTTGGCAAAATTTGGGTAATCAGCAACTGTTTCATCAAATACCCCGAGATCTATTGCTTCTATTCTTTTTTTCACAAGGGTTTTTTTGAGGGCTTCTTTTGTTTTATAGCCGGCATGGTCTGAACCTATGTAGAATTTCATAAAAGCAATGATAGGTCAAAAAGGGATTTAAAGGATATAGTGGCTCATTTTGTATTGAGTGCTATGATAGAGCTAAAGGATGTCTCATTTCTTAGGTCAAGTATAGATTCAATTTCCTCTTTTATCCCTGAGGGCAATTTCAGGTTCAATGAAAAGGGGATTCATTTTAGGGCAATTGACCCAAGCCAGGTTGTGCTTGTTGATTATTTTATCGATCGTTCCATTTTTGATTCGTATGAAATTGAGCCGGCATTTGTGGGGATAAACCTCTCAGAACTTAGTAAAATTTTTGCAAGGGCACTTGCAGAGGATCGCGTGCTAATAAATCTTTTTGAATCTGAATTGAAAATAAGTTTTAAGGGCGATTTAGAGAGATCATTTAAGCTTCCGCTAATAGATATTTCTGAAGGCGAATTGAAGATCCCGCAGACAAAATATGAGACATCGATTGAAATAAATTCAAAACTTTTGCGCGAGGTTTTGAAGGATGCATCCCTATTTAGTTCAAGTGTTGTTCTAAAAACAAAAGGTGATAAATTTTTAGTCGAATCAAAAGGAACTGCCGGGGCTCTTAATGTTAGTTCCGGGCAATCAAGAGGGGTTAAGGTAAAATCAAAAGATGATGTTGTTTCAAAATATTCTCTTACTTATTTGCAAAATATTGTAAAGGAAGCTAACCAGGACGCAACAGTTCTTCTAGAGTTAAAAACAGATTCTCCGATGAAGGTTAGTTTTCAGATTGGCAAGAGCAGAATAGAATTTTATCTAGCGCACATGCTGCTATAGTTGTTTTTGTGAAAGGTATGTTTGAAAAATATGAAGTTTCACAGCTCCAAGAGGCTCAGAAATACCCTTTTTTGCCATTTGTAAAAATAATGGTTTCAAAATCCGACCTCACTGTTGAAAATGTCCCTGCGGATGTTTTGATCAGATCAAAACAGGTGGTAGTGGCCTCATTTGAAGATAGGCCTTATAATTTTCCGGAAGGAGTTAGCTCGAGGGATATTCTTACAAATGAAATACTTGCTTTTCCTGTTTCAAAAATACTTGTTTCGATAATAAATAGAATGGAGCTCTACAGGCGTTTTTCACAGCTCTTCTCGCGCTCTGTTGAAAAATATTTAGAAAAAGAGAGTTCTAAAAAAATAAATGATATCGCTTCGGATTTTGGTCTTGCAGTGCAAATTTTCCCGGCAGGCTATGCTGTTGCTATTGGGTCTTATCTTCGTGCCGAATTAGATGATCCTTCAATAAAACTTGTGAACCAAAAAGTTGAGGGCGGAAATGTATTTCTTTCAAAAAGTGAATTCATTAAATTGCTCTCACTAATTGCCTCATCTGAAATCAGAAAATCTCTCCCTGTGCAAATTAAAGAAGTTCCGATCGCGCTCAGAGCTGAAGCTGAGGATATTGACAAGCAGTTCTCACTTGAAGTTAGAAAGAAATATTCAAAAACCGATTTTGGAAAAGTTTCCCCGGAATCCTTTCCCCCATGCATGGCAAAAATATATGGTGAACTAATTGCAGGGGTAAAGGTCACCCATTCCGCGCGATTTGCAATAGCGACATTTCTAAGTTCAATTGGAATGGAGAAGGAAAAGATCATTGACATGTATAGGGCAACACCTAATTTTAATGAAAAAATCACCCGCTACCAGGTTGATCGTATTGCGGCGGATAAGGGCGGCTACTCAGCCCCTGGGTGTGATAAGATGCGATCGTATAATTTGTGCGTTGCAGATTGTCCCGTAACCCATCCGGTGCAATTCTATTCACGTGAGGTTATGAGGGGAAAAAATGGGCAAATTCCACAAGCAGGCTCTGAATAGGTTTTTTGGGTAGGGTTTGTAATATTTTAGCAAATAGGGCTTTGGGTGGATTTTGTCACTTTTTTAGGCTAATTCTGAAGTGACTTTATTAATTGTTTTTTACTTCCCAATATTTATGGGGGAAGAGACTTATTTGCGCTCGCTGCTGCGCTCGTATTATGAGAAAGTGCAGGTAAATTCAGTTCCGGATATTGCTTTTCGCGAATTTGGGTATGGGGAATTTGGGCAGAAAATTTCCGCTCGCCACTTATCGTTTAAGTCAAATTCTGAACTCAATTCATTTTTGAGTGAGAGGGCGCCTTTTTATATTTCATATTCTAATGCGCGCTATGAACTACCGGCAGCGCGGCCAATGGAGAAAAAAAATCTTCTTGGGGCGGATTTGATTTATGAGTTTGATGCAGATGATATAAAGACCGATTGCAAACAAGTGCACGATAGTTGGGCGTGCAGATCGTGCCAAGCTTGCGGGAGGGGAAATATAAAAGAGTGTAGCAAATGCGGCTCTGGAACAGTTGTTGATGAGTGGATTTGTAGTGAATGCTTGAATGAGACAAAAAGGCAGACTAAAAATCTTCTTGCTGTTCTGCAGGACGATTTTGGTTTTTCTTCAGGGATTTTTGTGAACTTTTCAGGCAGCAAGGGTTTTCACACCCACGTGCGACCGCAATCAGTGCAATCCCTTTCAAAGAGCGCGCGCCTTGAACTTTTGGATTATATCACCGCAACAAATTTGAATTTGGAGGCAATGGGTTTTTCATTTCCGGCAAAAGGGCCAGGTAGATGCCCGCTAGCAGCGTCTGCTCGCGGATGGTCAAAAAAGCTTCTAGATTTATCAAAAGGGGCTCTTGAAGGTATGCAGGCTGATCATATTGCGGTTTTAGGGTCAATTAGTCTGCCTGCTGCCGAGAAGCTATTAAAAGAAAAGCACACCATCATTAATGGTATGCAGAGGGGGGTTTTGGGAGCGGCTAGCGGGGTGCGGGCGGATAAATTCTGGAAACCGTTTTTAACTTCGCTTGTTTTGGAGCAAAAGCTAGAGGTTGATAGGCAGACCTCGGTTGATATAAATAAAATAATCCGGGTGCCAAATACAATCCATGGTTCAACCGGGCTTGTTGCAAAGGAAATTTCGATTCCAGAACTTGCAGGGTTCGATCCATTCAAAGATGCTGTTGTATTTTCGCAAAATGAAGTTGCGCTGGCAAATGTTAACTCCCCAAAATTTTCACTTTCAGGCCAAGTCTTTGGCCCATTCAAAGGCGAGAGCGCATCATTGCCTGAATTTGCCGCATTTTATTTGCTTGCAAGGGGAAGCGCACGGATGGTGGGGAAGTGAATCTTTCATATGATGAAATCAGAAGGATCCATCGCCTTGAAAAGGATTCTTCAAAGCTTGTTGAAGTTGAGCAGCAATTCTACAATGACCTTCACGTGTTTTTGACAGCGGAAAAAGAGCAGTATTTGAATTCACTAAAAGATCTCTCTTCGACAAAATCACGTGATTTTGCAAACCTCAAAAAAATGGTTGAGGAGATTTTTGCAATGCGAGGCAAAAAGATTTTGGGCAGGGCGCTTATCGGTTCTCGCACGGGCGACTCTGATGAATCTCATATGGCAATGCAGGAAAAAAAACTCTACGTTGAATTAGTATCGCTTCTAAAAATGCACAACCATATTCTTGATGAAATCTTCGAATCGCAAGAATCCGAGAAGGATTTAAATACCCTTTCAGTGCAGATTCTTTCAGATATTCCGGGTTTTGTAGGGGCCGATATGAACGAGTATGGGCCTTTTGAAAAGGGGGTAGTTGCTGTTTTGCCGTTAAAAATTGCAAAGCTCCTTTTATCCCGCAAGCTTGTGGAGGTTAAATCATGACAACCAGTATAACAATTCCAGGGCCAAAGACAAAATTTTACAAAGTCAAGTGCCAGTGCGGAAATGAGCAGATAATTTTCAGTGCCCCTTCAACTAAAGTGCTATGCCTAGCATGCAGCACTCCTTTGGGGAAGAGTTCTTCTTCAAAGATAAAGCTTAGTGCAAAAGTGCTAAAGGAGTTCTAGTTGGTGTTGATCTTGACTCAAACTTTTCCAGAGCACGGCGAAATAGTAATTGGCAGGATTACAAAAGTGCTAGATTACGGCGTGTTCATGGAGCTTTTGGAATATGAAGGCAGCCAGGGGTTTGTGCACATTTCAAATGTTAGCTCTAGTTGGATAAAAAATATCAGGAATTTTGTAAAAGAAGGCCAGATCAGGGCCGGTAAAGTGATAAATGTTGACCAGGGCAAAAGGCAGGTTGATATTTCGCTAACCAAAGTCTCAGCGAATTTGCAGCGCACAAGAATTGAAGAGTACAAGCAATCAAAGCGCTCACAAAAACTCATTGAAATGCTCGCGCAAAAGGTTGATGAAAAACCGGAAATTGCCTGGCAAGAAGTAGCTGAACCCTTACTTGAAAAATACGATTCGTTATATGAAGCATTCCAAAAAATTCTTCTAAGTGGACAAGAGGCGGCGCCTAATATTTCTAAAAAGTGGATTTTGCCGCTAATAGAACTTGTGCAGGGCAATTTTGAGATGCCTCAAAAGAGCGTCAAAGGCAAAATATTTTTATCAATTCCCGGGCCAAACGGAGTTGAGGATTTGAAAAAATCACTTCTTGCAGGCGTGAAGAAAGGCTCAAAGAATGCAAATATTTTCTATGAAGGTTCCGGCAGGTATTCTATTAGCGCAACTTCAATTGATTATAAATCAGCTGAAAAAATCCTTCGCGATATTGCTGATGAGATAATAAATAGCGCAAAATCTTTTGGCGGAAGTGCCGAATTTGAAAAGGTGGAGATCTAAACTAAAGGTGTTTTTATGGAAAAAGAAAATGGAGACGCCGAAAAGAAGTTTTATAAAGCCTGTATTTACTGTAAGTCCTTTAATGTTAAGCCATATTCTGTTGATGAGGCTTTCAGTGCTGCTCCAAAATATCAATGTGAGGATTGCGGCAAAATAGGGATGCCAATTGAATTAGAAAAAAAGAAGTGATTTGATGGCTACACGAATACAATTCTCAAAAAAATTGAAATTAAAAAACGCTGTGCTTTTTACCGGACTTCCGGGAATTGGTTTAGTTGGAAAAATTGCGGTTGATTACCTTTTGCGACAATTCAAGGCAGAAAAGGTTGCGCAGATCCATTCTGATTTTTTTCCACCAAGCGTCCAGACCGAGAATGGGCTTTTGGACCTCATAAAAGATGAACTCTATTATTTTTCTTATGAAGGGGCGGATTATTTGTTCCTCTCAGGGCCGGTGCAGCCGGCGCTTGATTCAAAGTATGGGTCAATGCAGGAGCACTTTGAATTTGCAGGAACAATTGTTGGCACGCTAAAAGAAATTGGGCTAGTTGAAATATGCACCCTTGCAGGGATTAATATCGGGGAGGCAAGAATGCACTCTGAGCCGCGCGTAATTGTTGCTGCGACAAATAAAAAAAAGCTTGAAGAGTGGAAAAAGGCCGGAGCGTTTAGCGACAAACCTGTCGGGCTAATTAGCGGGGTTGCCGGGCTTTTACTTGGCCTTGGAAAAGAGCAGGGAATTGACGGGGCGTGCCTAATGGGAGAAACCAATGCGCGCCTGATTTACGGGGATCCGGGGGCATCTAAAAAAGTTATTGAACTTTTGATGAAAAAATACGGCTTTAAAGTGGACATGGCAAAAATGGACAGCGAAGCAAGAGAAATCGAAAAATCCTTTGCAGAACTCTCCAAGCAATTCGAGGATCAGGAAGATTCGCCCGGCAGCCTTAGTTACGTAAGGTGAATCGATTTTCAACTAAAGTTCAGATTGGGCTAAATAGGTAACTGCTAACCGAAAATTTTTCGCCTGTCTTGCTTTGGTGATTTGAGGGCTTTAGATGATTTTATAAAATACAGTGTAAAAACATGATTTTTTAAAGTGCCTTATTTTGATAATTTGGTAGTTGTAACAACGCTTCAAAAAAACAGTTAGCAGTTACTGCCAAGAAAAAGTATTAATAATTGGAAAGCACTTAACCAGCTATCATGTTTTCGAAAGGAGGCGTAGTTGCACTGGCCATACTTGCTGTGCTTCTCCTGGGCGGCTGCGCCCAAGCCCCAGGCGAACAATCGTCACAGGAGCAGCAAAAGGATGCGGGGGAAGATACCCGGTCTGAATCGGTGCCAAAAACTCAGTCAGTGCCAAAGGCAAGCGAGAGCGCGACAAAGATTTATCTGGGCCTGCTGCAGACGAGCCTGGAGGAAGCGGTAGTTGACGTGCAGCAACAGGGGGTCGTGATAGGCTTTAGGCAGGATCCTGATCTGAATGATGAGGCGCTTGTATACAGGGCTTTCGGGCTCTCAGCGGCATACGAACCTGACAAGGAAAAAACAACTGTGCTGATTTTCCTTCCGGATAGGAAAATAATCGAGGCCAGCGCAAGGAACTCTGACATTACCGCCCTTTCAAAAGGGCAATTGACCGACAGCGAATTCAAGGAGAGGGTGTATTGGGCAAGGTGAGGCTTGTTGCAGCTGCATTCGCACTGGCGTTGATTTTGCAATTGTCATTTGTGCTTGCCGGTGAAGATGCCAGGCCACAAGGATTGACTCCGGAAGAGTTCAGATCAGGCCTTAAGGAGTGCAAGGAATTCGAGGATTCAGTGTCTGGCCCGCTATGCTCATTCAAAGGCAGCGAGTTCGGCAACCCGAAAGGAATTGATGTCGGGGAAAAAAATGAGGAGTTTTTGGGGAAGTGGAGCATGTGTATGAAACTTTCAATCCTGGCAGAAGACCTTTATGCCGAGAAAAAAATATCCGAGGAGGAATACAACGAGGCGACAGGTCGGGGGGAAGATTACGATTTCGGGATACTCGGCGGCTTTAAATTCAGCCAGTGCTTTTACGCGAACTGCAAGCTTATAGTGAAGTACTATCTTGATTTAGCGAATGCAGAGACTGACCCGCAGAGGAAAGTGGAACTCTACGAGAAGGCGATAGAGAATTATTGGAAGTGCATGAAGACAGCGACAAGTGAACTTATACACTCGGGGGCATTTGACGCGCGGCTCGGGGCCCTCGGGGAGAATGATGACCAGCTCAATGCCGATGCGGCGGATGCGTACACAGGCCTTTGTGAAACCAAGATAAAGTTGATAAGGGAAAAAATTGCTGTGGAGACTGACCCGCAGAGGAAAATGGGGCTTTACGAAGAGTTGCAGGAGGAAATCCTGCGCTGCTTTTCAATAGGTCTTTCAGGCCTTGTTGACGGCGGTTCGCATTTTTACAGGCAATTCGACCTATCCGTTCCTTATGAGGGGGATGATGAAAACACCTTCCGCAACATTTATATCGACACGATGCGCAAGAAGTGTGAATTGAGGATAGCTGAGGCGCGCAGGAAAATCAGCGAGGCGCAA